>ENA-OOXJ01000020-OOXJ01000020.1-human-gut-metagenome-genome-assembly--contig:-NODE-20-length-144753-cov-6.094321_pt1 | contig 144753 bp, 141 predicted proteins | sample MGYA00241587_ERZ501343 | MGnify/ENA primary metagenome ERZ501343 (study PRJEB25962, sample SAMEA2042918) | human gut metagenome | biome: human gut; feature: human-associated habitat; material: faeces... | reverse complement strand
GGATATAGGATATGAAAGCATTTCATCTTCTCGGCGCTGCGCCGCTTTATACCAACAGCTTTGTCCTGATCTCCGATGCGGGCCATGCAGTGGTCATTGACCCCGCCGCCGAAGTGCAGGAGTACGATAAAATTTTCAAAGAGAACAACGCGACGCTCACCACCATCCTCTGCACCCACGGCCACCGCTACGGCGTGAAATCCTCGGACGGCGCCCTTGTTGAGCGGGCGCTCAAGGTCAACGCCCGTATTTTATTATATGGTCACACCCACGAGCCTGTTACACGCTACGAGGACGGGCTATATATCATGAATCCCGGCTCGGCTCGGCAGGGCAGATACGGGATGATCGACATCACTCCGAACGGCATCGCCTGCATACTGTGTGAATTGTAATAAAAGACACCGCCGCTTCATATTATCGTAGCAGGCGGTGATTTTAATGTTTGTATACTCTGTAAAGACCTCAAAGGCAAAGATGATAATCATAGCTGCCGTTATAGTTGCGGCGGCTGGCGCCCTGGTATTCTTCGGCGGCAGGGGCAGGGGCGCGGAAACGGCGCAGGACGGGGCGATAAGCTACAAGGCGGAGGACTCCGCCCAGCGGCTCGCATTCCTTTCGCAATTCGGCTGGAGGATCGCCGAGGACCCCGCAGAGGTCAGCGAAGTCATCATCCCGCAGGAATTCGACAAGGGCTACACGGAATACGCCGAGATGAACAGGGCTCAGGGGCTTGACCTCGGGCTTTATAAGGGCGTGAGAGCTAAGCGGTGGACATACAACGTGCTGAATTACCCGGGGTATGAGAACCGCAGCGGCGTGGTGCAGGCAAATCTGCTGATCTATGAGGGCAGAGTGATAGGCGGCGATATCTGCTCGCTGGAGCAGGGCGGCTTCATGCAGGGCTTCGATTTCCCGATAACGGAAACGACCACCGCCGCGCCGACCGAAACAACAGAAACGACCGAGACCCGACCCGCAGATACGGGAACTCAGCCGCAAGCCGAGACATAAGCAGTAAAAAATGCCTTCGACGGTGGGACCGCCGAGGGCATTCTTCATATTTAACCGCCGTTTATCAGCCGTTTAAGCTCCGCCGCCTCGTCAGGCAGGACGGCGGGGTCGTCGTTCGGAACAAATTCAAGCAGCAGAGCGTGGCTGCGCCCGCCCGCGGCAAGGATATCGAGATACCGCCGCCACCGCTCACGATGCTCCGCCAAACGAAGTCGCTCACAGCCCTCCCACGCGAAAACATGGACGTTTGAGATGAACGGCAGCACCGTTGTGAGATTCTCGATATTCCGCTCAAAGGTCAAGAACTGATTCGGCTGCCAATAGAGCGAGAGATTCTCTCTGCCGACCTCGCCGACAAGCCTTTCGGCGGAGTCCGCGTCGCTCGTCAAGGTCTTTTGATGAAATTCAAGGGCGATCCTCTCGCCCTCACGGGCCGCCATATCGGCGCAGACCCGCAGCTCACGCACCAGCTCCTTGCGCTCCGCCTCGCCCGTGTCGCAGGCGTCCTTTGAGCCCGCCCATATACGCAGCGACGGCGCGCCGAGAGCTTTCGCGGCGGCAAGCGTCTCGGCAAATTTGACCTCAAAATTCCTGCCGTTCTCACCGAGGCGGTAATATGTGCCGTATGAAACGACCTCCAAGCCCGCCGCTCGGGTCGCTTCGCCGACGGCTCGGGCGTTGCCGATATTTTCGGGCGGCACATGGATATCTCCGCCCCATTCTATCGCTTCAAGCCCCGCCGATCTCGCCGCCGATATAGTTTCGTCACTTGACAAATGACGATATGTCACCGAAACTATGCCTGTCTTAAACATCACTTCACCCCGTTTAAGCCATTGTGGCGAGCATCGCTTCGCTCACCTCATAGCGGGTCTCCCCGCCCCTGAGCCAGCGCTTCGCCTCGTCAAACATATACTCGCCCATCCTGCCGATCTCGCTGCCGAGAGAGCCTGCAATATGCGGCGTGAGAATAATGTTCTCCGTCGTATACAGCTCGCTGCCCTCCTCGGGCGGCTCGGGCCACGTCACGTCGAGCAGAGCGAGCCGCTCCGGCTCCGCACGCATTGCGGCGACAAGCTCGGTCTCAACCACCTGAGCGCCACGCCCGGTGTTGATGAATACGCCGTTCTTTTTCATTGCATTGAAGCATTCGGCGTTCAGCATCCCGACCGTCTCGGCGTTGTTGGCAAGGTGATTTGAGATGACCTGACACCTCGCGAAAAGCTCCGTCAGGCTGCCGAGCTTCGTTGCGCCGAGCTCCGCCGCCTCTTCTTCGGAGAGGAACGGGTCAAAGACGAACACATTCAGCCTGTATGCCCGCAGCATCTTTATCACGAGCTTGCCTATCATGCCCGCACCGACGATGCCGATATCGGCGCCGTAATTGCCGAGCATCGGGTTCTTCGGCCATTTGTTGCTCCAATCCCCGACCCGCTGCATTCGCTGAAAGCAGCCTTTATTCGCAAGAATTATCTGCGCCACGGTATATTCCGCAACGGGCACGGCGTTCGCCGCCCACGCCGAGAATATCCTCACACCGCAGGCGAGATACGGCCGCGCAAACGCCTGAACGCTGCCCGCGCCATAGAACACGGCCTTCAGCTTCGGCAGCTTCTCTTTTATCTCGGCCTCGCCGAGGCAGGGCATCCCCCACGACGAGAATATGACCTCAGTTTCACCGAGCGCACGCAGCTCCTCGGCGCTGCCTTTCATAGTCAGGATCTCGGGCAGCAGCTCGAATTCCTCGGCCATCTCGACTCGCAGGCTCTCGCTGTAGGCGTTCAGGATATTGCCCGGATCCTCGCACAAAAATGCGGCTTTCATGCTTCCCACTTCCTTATGTCATATTGAATGATCCTGCGGCATGTCCTCGCCGCCCCAAATTCTTCGAGCTGTCCACGGCCGATCGTCGGCGCTCCAGAATTCATCGCTCCGAGGCAGACCGAGCGGCAGGAACACGGCGCAGCATAAATAAAGGCTGCCCGTGGAGATATAGTATTCGCCGAGCGACGGCTGCTCGCCGCACACGCCGATATTCAGCCACCCGTCGCCGTCAAATACGTCGGGGTAGCTCATCACCTTCCCAATGACCGCCGTCAGGGCGCAGCGCACCTGAGCAGTCGGCAGCTCAAGCTCCTTATTCAGCGCCGCCTGAGCCAGCGACTGGAATGCGCCGAAGCGGTAGGCGGAGGATCTGCCCATGACGGGGTATGACCCGTCGCGGTTTATCAGCCGCTCAAGGATGCTCGCATATCGGGCCGCACGCCGCCGAACAGGCTCTCGCATTGCCGCCCAATCGCCGCTCTCATCGCCCACGGCGTCAAGAATATCGACCAGCATAGGCTGGATAACATAACTGTTGTAATAGTCAAAGTGAAATTCGGGGCCGTCGCCGTAAACTCCGTCACCGAGATACCACTCCATGTGCTTACGCAGGGCGTAATCGACCCGCATTCTGTCCCAATCCGCCTCCCCGACGCGGCAGAGGAACGCCTCGATGATCGCCGAGAAGAGCAGCCAATTGCTGTAGCAGGGCTTGCGGCTCCTCGTCTCCTTCATGCATGCGATAAGCTGCGCTTTAGTCGTGCCGTCGAGCCCCTCCCACAATTCATGCGGTGCACGCAGCAGCCCTTCGGCAAGAAAGGCGGCGTCAACTATCGGCTGACCGCCGACGGAGAAATTCATCCTGTCGGGCGATTCGGGGTCAACGGCGTTGGCTATCGCCGCGCGGGCAAGCTCGGCGTATTCCGCCCGCAGCCGCTCCTCGCGCTCGTCCTCCGCGGTGTGCTCAAGCCACGGCGCAACGCCCATCAAGGTGCGCCCGAGCGCCTCAAGATAGGTGTGCTCGGCGCAGTCGGTCATCGACGGCGGGCACTTTAGCGGCATGTCGCGCCTCAAAGTACCGCCCGCCAGCGAGCGAAGCACAGGCTCGGCTATCCTCAGCATGTTGTCTATCCAAAATTCCCTTGTGTCCATTTTTTCACGCTCCCGCGCTGAAATTATCCGAGCTAATTATAGCACCTGCTCACGCGGATTTCCATACCCCACGCCCAATATCTCAAAATATCAAAAATCGGTGTTGACTTTGTCGGGCAAATATCTTAAAATAGATAGGTAAACTTGCCGTCCTGATTACATCGGCAACGACCACATAGTATCCCACAGATACCGAAATCACAAAAAACTTAATAAATCCGGGTGTGGCGCAGCTGGTAGCGCGGGTGGTTTGGGAGCGTGTCGGGCGTTTAAGGCCCTGAAAAATAAAAAGCCTCAAATCCCCTGTATTCATGCGGGTTTCGGGCATTTATAAAAATCAAAAAATCGGTCAAAAATCGTTTTGACCACAGTTTATCCCACAATTGAGAAAAATTTAATAAATATCCGGGTGTGGCGCAGCTGGGAGCGCGGGTGGTTTGGGAGCATAGACAGTGTTCGCACCGCACGAAAGCGAAAACCGCCGAAAGCCCTTTAACCGTGCGGATTTCGGGCGGTTTGGAAAACAAAAAATAGCAGTCAAAAATGTGTTTGACCACAGATTTGACCACTTACACGACCACAATTTAATAACTATCGGGGTGTAGCGCAGTTGATAGCGCGCCGCATTTGGGATGCGGAGGCCGCGAGTTTGAGCCTCGCCACTCCGACCAAAAAGGCTCTGGAATTGCTTGATTCCAGAGCCTTTTTCTTTGTTTACTGTGGGTCAAATATTATCCTTCTGTACCAGCGAATTCAGCAATTACTTTTACGATGTTATTAAGCATCGGTCTAAAGTTATCAAAATTAATACTTTTGTAATTTGACTGAATGAAATTGGCGAATATTTCTTTCCCATAGTGCTTTTCCTTATCCGCTTTGTCATTCGATGAAAATGTCTTTCCAGCAATAACATGGTTTCTTGTAGTTTCATCGAATAAATCCTCTATTTCGCATTCTGCTTTTCCGTCTACTAATTGATTTGTCACTAAGAACAAATTGCCCTCATCAATTATTTTTATGCAAAGATCTTCTTTGAGTTTATCTTTATCAGAAGATGATAATTCAATGTGAGAAACAAACGAGTGTAATGGTTTGCACTTATTAGACAACTCATTGTCAAAAATCAAAATTACAGGATTACACAAGTTCTTATCAGAGCATCCGCTAAAAACTTTGAAATAATTTGTATACTTTGGATTCTTGTCCGAAAAAAAGTTGTACAAATTTTTCATGGCATCAGCACCATCTTGGCTCATATGGAAAAAGTATTTGAACCTCTTTGACCTCTTTAAAAAGGACACTTTGAACTCAAAGTGTCCCTCTGGTGTTTTTTCGATGAGTTCAGGATATTCTGTATAAAGGTTCTTTAAAGCTGCCTTTATATATTTAATATCGGTCTTTCCCTCAGTAACAATTACTGGTTTTTCATGTGCAAAAAAATACCTATAAAACAAAAATTTTTGATACTGTTTTTCTCGTCCGTTAAGACAAAACACAGAATGCTGTTGACTAACATCTTTAATGTTATTGTATTTGTCCAATTGATCGATAAAAGCAAATTTTCCTTCCAACTGACTAACTGTTCCTTCAACGCCATTATTGTCAAAACATCCGGTTTTATAGAGTGAATCAGCCATTGCTCTCACTTGTTTGTAATACCTATGATCAACACTAAGTTTTTTGTTTATTACTAGCCCCGTTACCGTTTGGCGTGAATCCCTATATTGAACGCTTGTTTTCTTGGTATTGACTTTAAATCCAGCCCGCTCAACTTCATGAGTTAATTCGTTATAGAAAGGTTCCCATTGTTCAATGAATTTCTTATCATTAGTAGAAAAACTCAAATCATCAGCATATCGGGTATAATCCAAATGATATTTTTTTGCAATTCTTATAATCCTCATATCGAAGGTTTGACAGATATAGTTTGTAATAATAGGCGAAGTTGGCGCACCTTGTGGAAGTTTACCTTGATAGCATGTTAGCTGCGCCATAACAATAGCCAACTCGTGTGGAAGGGCAAAATCGCGGTTTTTCTCAAAGAAACCACAAACCCTACCGAAATGAAAACTATCAAAAAAATCTTGCAGGTCAATATTTACCACTATGCGCTTATTTCTATGCACCTCGCCGTTCGTAATGATACTTTTCCCTTTTTCGAAAGCGTGTGAAATATTAGTGCGTATATTGTTTTGCTTGCGCAAGAATTGTTGATGGTGTAAAAGAATGCTATAAAGTTTTTCCTGGATTTGCTTAAGATCTCCAGTCGGGGCACAGATTTTTCTTGTTCCCCCAGATTTTTTAGGGATCTCAAATATTTTATAAAAACTCTCGACTTTGGCAACATATAAAACGTGAGTCAGCTTGCCATGAGGAATTTCCAATAAATCCGCCAGATCGTTTCTGGTACATACATATTCAAAAGTCATACATGACATCTCCTAAAAAAAGCAGCGTATGGCAACTCATTATGCGAAATTTACAGAGATTAAAGAGGCGACGAAGCATGGAAAGACGCAAATGCTCCCACCATTTTAGTCAACGCTTGCGAAACACAAGCCAAAAATCTTGCCATACGCTTGTTGACATTATAACACACATCTCTCCATTATTCAATCATTTATACAAATTATTGCATGCATTTGAAATCACATAGCAAGTACAAACGGCACAGAAAAATCCGTGCCGTTTGGTCAGGCCTCTTGCTCTGCCTTGAGCCGTTCTTTTTCCGCCTTGATTTGCGCCTTGACCTCTGTAATCATTTCCGCCAACTTTTCTTCGCATTCCTCGCGCGTTTTCGCGTAGATATTGTGACTTTCCCGCTTGCCGTAGGCGTTGGTCGGCGTGTACCTTCCCTCATACAGGTGGTCGTTTATCATCGTGACACAGCCCGTCCCCGGTTTGCGTATTTTTGGCTTGTACGGCGTGAATTCGACCAGGGCGGTATCTTTCCTTTCCTCCCGCGCTATCGTCGGCATTTGGGCGTCTGTACCGCCGATTTTGCGGTCAATATGCACTGCCGCCTGCCTTTGCATGGTATCGGTAATATGGCTGTAAATATCAAGCGTGGTTGCAGATGACACATGGCCTATGGTTGCCGAGAGCGTTTTCACATCCATACCGTGCTCCAGCGCCATGGTCGCAAAGGTGTGCCGCAGATCGTGAAAGCGCACCTTTTTACAGCCCGCCCGTTCCAAGATCAGTTGTAACCGTTTTCTAACCGATGACGGATTTCTAGGTCTGCCGTTATCCGTCGGTGACGGGAACATCCATTCCGAATCCACCGTTTCTTTATACACTGCGAGAGTTTTGAGGAGTGACGGCGGCAGAATAACAGTGCGTATCGAGGCTTTTGTTTTCGGCGCCGATATAATCACCTCTGCCTTGATGATATATACCTGCCGTTCAATGCGAAGCTCTCCTGTTGCGAAGTTGAGGTTGCTCCATTTGAGCGCCAATATTTCACCGCGCCGCATTCCCGTGCCGAGCTCCAGCAGAAAAAGCTCATAATATCCCTCTTCCTTTGCCTGATGCAGAAACCGCAGAATCTCATTTTGCGTCAGCACCTGCATCTCCCGCGCTTTTTTCGGCGGCAGTTTACAGCCGACAGCGGGATTGGTTCGTATCAAACCGTCCTGTACCGCCCGCTGTAAAGCTGTGCGGCAGTTGGCATGTATCCCCCTTATCGTTCTGTCCGAAAGTCCCTTTCCGTAAGTTTTTGCGTGCAGTTTTCTTCCGCCTGTCTTTTCCTTTGCGTAGAATTGCTGTAAATCCGACTGTGACAGCCTGTTCAGCGGAATTTTTCCGATTTCGGGAATGATATGATTGTAAATGCGATTTTCATAGTCGGTTCTTGTGGTAATACGGAGTGTGTGTCGGCAGTAGGTCTGATACCAGAAGTCGATCCAATCCCCGAACGGCATATCCGATTTGATTTTGTCCGTGTGACGGCCGTACTGCTCTTTCAGCTTTTCCAGCTTTTCACAGCATTCCGTTTTCGTTTTTGCGGTTACATTCTTGGTAATCGGCCGACCGTCCTCACGGTAATCAATCACAATGCGGCCTTCCCACCGCCCGTCTTTTCGCAGGCGAAGTGTGCCCTCACCATTTTTTCTCTTTTTAGCGATTGGTATCATCTCCTTCAAGCATAATTTCATCCATAAAGCTCCCCACGATAGCAGAGGCACTTTTCTGCATATCGGTGGTTACATGCGTATAGGTATCCAGCGTAAAACTGGCGTTGGTATGCCTGAGGATTCCCGACAGGGTTTTCGCATCCACGCCGCCCGCCAGCGCGTGAGTGGCGAAGGTGTGGCGCAGATCGTGGAACCGAATCAGCGGAAGCTCAGCCTGTTTTAACAGTGTTTTTAATCGGTGGTAAGCATAGTCGGGGTGCATCGGTTTTTCGGGCTCATAGATATTCGGGAATATCCATTCGCTGACTGCCGTTTCTTTTCGCTTCCGCAGAAGTTCCGCAGTGCTCGGCGGCAGGACAATCTTGCGCGTTCCCGTCTCGGTTTTGGTTTCGCCGATATTCAATCCGCCGCCTTTCCTTTTAGCAACCGAGCGCCTCACTTTCAGCTTTCCGTTTTCCGCATCGAAGTCCTCCCACTTCAGTCCGCAGATTTCACCTCGGCGAAGACCTGTTGTCAACTCGGTGTAGAAGAAATCGTACCACCGCTTATCCTGTCGGATGCGCTGCATGAATCGCTCAAGCTGTTCGTCATTGAGTATCTGCTTCGGCGGATAATTGTTTTTGGGAATCGTTGTGCCGACCGTTGGATTTTTAACAATCAGCCGTAGGCGCACCGCCATATCGAGTGCTTCGTGCAGCATCATATGAATACCGCGCACCATACTGTCGGCAAGCTCTGTACCGTGTCGCTTATCGGGCTTCACCCGCCCTTTCTTTTTGACGGTGTTATAGAATTTTTGAAGTTCCTGCGCGGTCAGCACCGACAAAGGTCTGTCGCCGAGATACGGTTTGATTTGATTTTTAATCATCGCTTTGTAAGAATCCAGCGTGCTCTCGCGAATCGTGAAGATCATATATTCATTGATCCAGGGGTCGAGCCATTCCCCGAGCGTCATATTCGAATCCTCGGTGAGGTCGGCATCGCGGTACATCTCGATGCAGTCGTGGAGCTTTACGATTAACTCCTTTTGTGTTCGGGCAAGCACATAGCGGTGAATCGAATCGCCGTTCTTTTTGTGACCGACAACGATGCGGCCTTCCCATCTTCCGTCTTCGCGCTTGCGCACCATACCGTCTCCCGACGGTCTTCGTTTTGCCATGATATCACCTCCTAGCAGGGCTCTCGCCAGCCGAACACACAATATCACATACATGGCGGAATATCCAGCTAAATTTGCGGTAAAATTCGCAACCCCTAAATCAGCGAGGTTTTTATCGCCGCAACCCCTAAATTGAGGCTTTTATAACCGTTCTTAAAAGCCGCACAAAGCCTTATGCGGTCGGCGTTGCCGTCCGCTGTTCCCTGCGAGGGGAAAGCAAGGCAACCCCTCGCTTTCTCCTGCTTATTTTCGTACGGAGCGTAAAACTGCCGTTATACCGCCGATTTTCCATGTTTGCGGTCAAATTCGGTGAGTTTTTTCAAAGCTGACTGACACCGATTTTCTTCGTGCAGCCATATCAGCTGTTGCTCGTAATACTGCTCTAATGCTTCCGCAATCGGGCGGATTGTATAGCGCAAATTGCCGTTACGCTTTTCGCCTTTTTGCGTGTACACAGAGGTCGGCTCTGCAGTAATCAGCTGCTTTTCAATCAGGCTGTCTACATATTTCTTGACGGTGTTTTTGCTCATACCGACAGCGTTGCCAATCGTTTTGTAGCTCGGATGGCATTGAAATGTTTTCCTGTCCTCGCAGTACATCAGATACGCATACACTGCAATCTCACCGCTGCTCAGTCCCAAACAAAATATTTCATTCGGCAGAGGAAAATAATCCTGTATCGCATCACGCTTTGGATATCGGGTGAATTTCAAATGCTGCCTCCCGTCTTTTCTTCGACCCATGCGCGGAATTTTTCTTTCGGTACGATGAGCCGTGAGCCGATACGCAACGACGGAAATCCTTTCTCGTGCATCAGCTCGTAGCTGCTTGAGATGGAGATGCCGAGGAGCTTGGCTACCGTTTCAGCATTAAGGAACAACGGCAGATCCTCATAAGCGGTGTAAACAGATTCTTTCATTGGTTTTTCCTCCTGTTAAATTCACACGGTTTTTCGCCGTGTTATGTAGAGGACTGCTGTTTTGCAAAACAAAAAGACCCGCACTCAATCCCGATGCTGATCTGCATCGGTGATTATGTAAGTGCGAGTCTGAAACTCAAAACAGAAATATGTGTATTCAATTGTCGGTTGCTTTCTTTACTTACAGTATATCATACCAGGGAAATTCTGTCAAGCTTTTTGCGCCAACAGTGTATATTCCGGCGCTTTTGCGGGAATACTGTTTTCTTTGTTTTCTGAGGTGCAGATTTCAACCGTGCTGTGTCGAACTGAAAATCGCAAGGCCAAACCGCGAAATCGGCTCGGCCTTGTTTCTGCTTATTCAATCCTCTGACGGTTTACACAACACTTCGGTCATGATTCTCGCCGCGAGCTTAAAGCCGCTGATAAACGCTTCGCGCTCATTCATACCGTGCAGTTCCGCCTCGCAGTCTTTGAGCTTTTCAAAGGTTTCTTTCTGCTGAGCCGTAAGCGTCGGTATCAAGCTGTCCTGATTCCGAATAACATACCTCAACACTTCGCTGTAAGCACTCCCGCGCTTAAAACTGTGTTCGTGCGGAACGATATTGCCATAGTACAGATCTTCAAGCGTTGTCATTTTCATTCCACCTCACATAAGAAGAGGGCGGCGCGTCATCGGTCAAACCCGACACCGTGTCGCCCTCACTTTTCATTTTCTCTGCTGCAATCAGCGCGTGTTTTACAAGCAGCATTTCAAGCCAAGTACGCTCGTCATACTCTGCCGCACGCCCATTTTGGAGGAAGTCTTTCATCACTTCTCCCATAATGCCGTACTTTTCTCCCGCACCTTCTCCGCGGTATAATTCTTCTAAACTCATCTGTGCCATATCCGCACCTCCTTTGCAGTACAAACATATACCACAAAGGTTTGCGAAAGTCCAGAGAAAATTTTCATTTTTTAGCCCTTAAAAATATCAAAGGTGCCTTTAAAACCATATTTTCGCAATTTAATTTTTTTAATTCGTAAGGCAGCCGAATCATCTGATTCAAACTCTGTAAAATACCAAGTGGCATTTGGAGATATGCTCGAAATTATTTTTTTAATATATACACTATCAACTTTGCCGTAACTAAATCCATATGAATATACTTCATCGATAGTGTAATTTAATTTTTTAAAAAAATCATTATACTTCTTCAATGGAGAGACTGTATCTTTTCTAAAAGACAGTATCATTTCATCTAAAAATGAAGAGCTTATGCAAGGACCGTCATCAAAATTTAAATTCTGATAAAGCCCTATCTCGGCATCTTTTTCATGCCCAAAAATAAGTTTTTGACCAACTCGATTATGAATGTGAATTACTTTTTTGATGCCATATAGTTTTTGCAAAGTTTTGGTGTAATTAAAAGTAAAAAAATGCATATTGCGATCACTAAATAATTCAATTAATGTTTTCTTTGGCATAAATTCAGAGCCATCGATTCTTTGTTGTATATTTTTTATCCACATCCTAAAAAAGTCTTGCCATATTTTCGAACAATTGATAAAGCCGCTCGTAAGCATATCCATGTATAAAAGATATTCTTGCATTAACTCTTGATCTTCTTCGTCAGTTTCATCTTCTTTGTGATTGGGCATAGGAAATTTATTATCAAAGTTAATATGGGCGAGGGCCTCTTCAAAATTACACCAATCCTCACCAGCAGCTTTATCCATTGAGTTTAATAAGATCTCTGCTGCAAATTCATTCGGATCAATATCTTCAAAATCTTCTAAATACACTACCTCATCACGAAGATTCAAAGCCTCAGGAAACATTTTAATAATGAATGATCTAAAATCACTATATTTTGTTTGAATACCATGAGCAATATCAAAACCATTACCCGCAATAAATAACGAACTAATATTAACCCCCTCCTAAATCAGCACGCCATTGCAATGATCGATTTCATGCTGAATGATCTGTGCAATCCAACCGATAAGGATTTTAATGCGAGTTGGAAATTCGGCGGTTTGCCATTGTATTTTGATGGTCTGATGGCGCTTGCATTTACGAGGGCTGCCGAGAAAAAGAAGACACTTGCCTCGGTATCATACGGTCCTGACTTTTTGATAATTTCAGGGTTGAACATTGTCCTATATGTACTCTCATTATCAAATACAATGATCTGCATGCGAACGCCAATCATATTCGCTGCCATATCAACGCAACCATCTTTGTTGGCAATTAACATATCCAGCAAATCCTGGGGCACTTGTAAATCTCCATTTGTCGCCGTCTCCAATTTTCTTGCAAGAAAGATCAGATCGCGCATTAGTTCTTTGGTCATTTTTCTACACCTATGATTTTTCCATACACTTTCAATGTATTTTCTGGAAGTATCCTAATAGGAGAATATTTCGTATTGATTGATTCCAAATAAGAGTTTCCATCTTTATATAGCAATCGTTTACAATATACTTCTCCGTCATAGTAAAACGCCCCAATCTCTCCCAGATCGATACTGTCGCATTTCTTAATGAGAACGATACTTTCATTCGGAATATTAGGTTCCATACTATCTCCGATTACTTTTAATGCAAAATCGCAATTTGGGTCATCAGTATAGTATTCCGTGTACGGAACACTATCATCAATATCATTTCCTTTGCCAGCGGATATCGGAAAAGCGTACAACCGAATTTTTCTTTTTTTCGAAGACGGCATTATTTTTACTGAAAACGAAGAATTATCTTTTATTTGACTGCACCATTTCTTTATGTTTTCAATTGCATTCGATATTGTTTGTAGATACGCTTGAATATGGGCGGAATTCAATAAGAACATAAAACATAATATATCTTTGGCAGTTCTTTTTTTCTCATTATCTGAAACAAATTTATAAAAGTTGGTATCGTCACGCAAACTATAAACTCGTTCCGCATAATGACTTTCTCCGTGCAAAACCAAGCGATACATTAAATTGTTGAAATATATCGAACGATCTCCGAGTACACTCAGCACATTTTTATCGCAAGAAACATCCTCAATGCCTTTCCTATAGTTAAAGGTTGAAAAAGCTTCTAAAGCACGCCGCATTACGTTTCCAATGGTTACGTCACAATCTGTTATTTCGCCATTAGCATATTTGTATATAGTTTGCAACAGTTGTTCGTACTCATTACGCTCTCGTTTAAATAATACCAATTGATTGTTTTTGAGTTCCTGTAATATGGAACTTGTTTGTTTGATTTGAGCTATTCCCTTGGTAGAGCTGGCCACTTCATCCATTGCCTTACGCAAATCAAATGCAGTTGTTAAATCATGAGTCAGAATCAAAATTTTGCTTTGTTGATTTCCTTTTATAAGGCAATCAACTTGATATCGAATATATGATAAGATTCCGACTCTGTTTTCGAAATCAAAGCTGGAAACCGGATCGTCTATAACGACAAGTGCTTCACTTTGATACAATTTGCTGATTTCTTGATTTGACATCATTTGTGTAAAGAAATAGCACAAGGCCACAATATTTCTTTCACCAAGAGAAACATTCTTTGGAAGAACATCTTTTCCATTGGATTTCAAATAATATTTATCATTTCGCAATTCAATAGAAAGTCTATTCTGGGAAAAGAACACATACTCCAAAGCATTGTTGATATTAGAGATTGCCAACCCGATATTGGATTTTTTTAACTTTAAATCCCGCAAGGTTTGAGATTCTGTTTGATAATCTTGATGTGCTTTGTTGACTTTTTGTTCTTGTGTTTTTTGTCTTTGTCTTGTTTAGTGTAACTGCGATATAAATCAAGCACATCAAAGTGCGCAATCTCTTTGTTTATGGTAGTAAGTTCTACGATAATTTTCTTGCGCCTTGAAATTGCATTATTGAATTCAGCAATTTTTTCTTTCAGCTTTACTAACAAAGCATTAAAGGTTGTAATTTCTGCCTTTAAACCATTAGGGGTAATTAAGATCGGAGTATATATATTTCCTATCTTTTGCTTAATTTTCTCTTTGTATGCATCAATCAGCGTAAGGCATTTTTCCTTTTGAGAGTTAATTTCTTTAACCAATACTGAATCTAAACTCTCATATTGGGAATAATTATCTTCCATCCAAGGAAATGATATTGCCGCAAGCTCTGACTTATGATTTTCGACATTTTTATTAAGAACTCGATTTATACTTGCAAGCAACTCATGCTTGTATTGCGATTGAACGGGTTGATAACAATAGGGACAATATGTTGTTGATTCGTTAGCAAAACTATCTTTAGATGCTTCAACCATATGCTGTCGTCCACCTTGAATTGCAGCTAAAATCAGCTTTTCGCGCTCGGTTAAAACAGGCTTCTCAATAGTTTGTGAAAGCAAATTGCATATTATTTCCTCTAAATCATCTTCAATATGTATTCGATCATGAGGAAGTGGAGAAAAGGAAAGAGAGGAATCGGAAATTTTATCGAGCAAATCTTTCTTTTCTTCGAATTGCTTTTTCAAATTATCAATTGTGTCAGAAGGCTTTAATCTGCAGATTTCAAAAAGCACATCATCTTTCACCGCAGAATTCGACTTGTTGCCCTTAATTTTTGAATCGGTTTCCGACCATCCGCCCGGCTTCTTTAGCATCGCTCGGATCTTGTCAAGATGATATTCGGGGGATAAAGGATTGTTTTTGACTTTATAATTCGTTAACTTTTCTTGTGCATTCTCCCACTCACTTTTTCTTTGTGTTTCAAGCACGGTATGTTTATCAATTTCCGCTTGCAGATCAACTTGTCCCCCAAAGAGGATAATTGTGCCTAATCCGTCATCGTCAATCTTTACGTTTTTGTCAATATACTGCTCGTTGAACACAAAAACATTGTTTTTATAATCCTCTGAATTAAGCTCGGAGTTAGCATTATCCAAAAGTTTGAGGTCTATATCGAATACAGGATATTCCGATGTAAGGTTATGAAAACCCGTCGAAATAGTACTTTTACCACTTCCGTTTTTTCCGTATATGACTGATATTCTGTCGTTTGGATTAGGATACAACGCAAGTGTAGTACTATTGGAAAAACATCTTCCTTGGATGGTGATTCCTTTGATTTTTTCAATCATAATATTACTCCCGTATCGTTCGCGTAATTATTTAACACATATTGGGGTTAAATATTTTATTGCCTTCAATATTGCCTCATCTGCAGGGCAGAACTCGTAATTCGGAATCTCGCTCGGCATGATCCATTTGATGTCGTTGTGCTCCAACTTCTGTGGAACACCAGTGGTAATGGTAGCATTGAACAGTGTCAGATGTACCGTCAAGTCAGGATATTCGTGTACTACGTCCATAAAAACATCTCCAACAGACAGCGTTACTGCAAGTTCTTCCTTGCATTCACGAATGAGTGCTTGCTCCTTAGTCTCTCCTGATTCAACTTTACCGCCGACAAACTCCCATAGGAGGCCTCTCGCTTTGTGCGCAGATCGTTGGCAAATCATAAATTTATCCTTGTCCCATATCAGGGCAGCTACTACTTCGGTTATGTTCATATCTCTTCAATTCCTAAACTTTTTAAGTACTGATACGTACCATCATAGTATTCAGGTAAACGTGTACTATCTTCCCAGAAACCGCTGACGTTTTTGTTGGGATTACCTTCAGGAACACAGATTACCATGCCCGCTCTTGCCCGGGTAAGCAAGACACGATAAGCATTCAGCATATACTTCATTAACTCTTGTTTGCTCTCAGTGCCTCCCGTTTGTTCAACCCATTTTGTCTGACCGTTGAACCTGTAAAAACGCCATTCGCCGTTTTCATATCGCATATCAGCATCCCAAAGAAGACAAGTATAATCAAGTTCCAATCCCTGGACTTGAATTTCCGTAGCAGCATCTTCAAGATAATTCGAAGACCTTACATCAGATTTATCATCGAGGAACCAATGAACAGCATTTTCGTCGCCTGACGGCAAAATATGTATCGCCAAAGGCTTAAATCTTGCAGATTCTTTTGTTACCAAAACACCGGTACGTTCTGTTCCGCGAACTTTATCGTGGAGCCATTTTCTTGCCTTTGCCATATCTCTTGTCAAAACAATCGGATACTTGTCTTTGATTTCGTTATATAACGCGGAGGCATTCTCACCAAAGGACAACAACGCGTGAACAAATGCAGAAAGTTTTTCGGCTCTGTAAGAACGCAAAGAAACACCCAAATGCAAACTTTCAGAATAGGTTACATTACAATTGTTTTTCAACAACTCGTTAACTTTACCTTCGGCATACTCAGGCTCAGTTACTTTGGGAGATATGTAAACATTCCAATGCGGGAATTGCTCATTCAAAGCCTTAATCCATTCAGATATGCCCGCTTCTCCGGTATTTATCTCTTGACCGCCACCGACAAGACAAATAATGGTTGCCCAGTCTTCGCGTTGGTCAAGCGACCAAATCAAAAAAGCAGCTTCTGACAAAGGAAAATTTGGAACTTTCAATTTGTTACCGTATGTTCCGCCCCTCTTTAAGTAGTCGGCAAGTCTTTTATGCGTCCAAGAACGTTGCGCTTCATCGAAAATAGCGACGTGCTCAACTTCGCCGAATCCGGCGCTTTCCATTTTTACAGCTTTCGTCGGATCAATTTCAAGAACTCCGTTTTCAACCGGATTCTTGATTTTTGCAAGCATATTATCACGATAGCGGTGGATCATCTGTATTGATTTCGCGACTTCGCGGCGAGAATCGGTCATTTTCTTCTTCTCACCTTTGGCTTTGCATTTTTTATGGTTATCTTGCGCAAGAGCTTCAGTTAGCACAGCAACAAGCGGTCCATTACCGGATAGATAAACAGCTCCCTCATTTTTAACCGGTTCGCTCTGTCCTTGATATGTCTGTTTTATCGCTACGTCAAGCCCAACCAGCGTTTTTCCCGCACCGGGAACGCCGGTTACAAAGCAAATGCTCTTTTCCTGATTTAACTTGCTACGTTGAATAACATCTAAAATGTATTCAATTGTTTTATCCGTAGAAACTTTATCCGCTTCATGCCGGGTAATGTTTTCAACAGAGTGGTTTTCATACAGTGTTTTTGCTGCTTCAATAATTGTCGGAGTAGGTGCATAGGGGCTGATAATCCAGTTGGGATTAACTGACGTTTCGTTAGGAAAGCATCTCAACACTTCCGAAATTAAATGTGAAACTCCTGCTTTCCCCGAAACAAGAGGATTGACCACTCTATCGTCATAAACCGACATTTGAATGTTGGTAGAAGAATTACGGTAATTTGTTGCAACAAGAATGGGGGCAATGATTCTATCTTCGCTAAACTTGTGAAAGTTTTTCAGATCAAGGGCATAGTCAAGCACCTGGTCTATGTCTGACTCCAATATTCTGGACTCCCCAACTTTGAACTCTACGCAAAAAACAATTCCTTCGAAAAGCAATACCACATCGACTCTCTTGCCAAGACGGGGGATATCGTATTCGAAGATGATTTGTCCATCTTTGTTTGCAAATCTAACAAGGATATCTTTCATAATGGAAATCTCTGATTTCCACGCTTCTCTTGTAGTTGTAAGAGCTTCGCCGTGATATCTATCGCATAATACACCAAATATCGTATTATCATCTGTATTAAGAAAATCCGTGAAACTGCTATTATATAAACAACGACTCATAAAATAATCTCCAATTACTTGTTATCCGGTACAATCTCAACTATATCGTCCATAGTACACTCAAGCGCGGTACAGATCTTTACGAGGACGTCACTCGATACTACAGCGCCGTCTTTGCCCATTTTTGTAATGGTTGCGATGCTGATGCCGGCTTTTTCGGCAAGCTCTTTCTTTTTCATGTTGCGGTCGATCAAAAGTTTGAACAGTTTTTTGTAGCTTGCGGCCATTGTAATACACCTCATAAATAGTAGATTGTGTTATCAGGATTCAGTATACCATGCTTTGCCCTAAAAATCAACTGTATTCATCAGAAATGCTGAGATTTCATAATTTTTATGATGCCTTAATTGCTTTTTCGCATTGCCTGTGGTATACTCAAGTAAGAAAAATCTAAAGTTAATACGGAGGTTAAAAATGGCAACTTATCGTTACTGGGAGATTAGAAGAGATGTTTACGAGCAATGTTCAAACAATCCTCCCAAAAAATATCGGACATTTGCAGATATGAAGAAGCTGTTTAAAGCCAGTTATTGGTTAATGTTAATTGGAATGATATTTTGTTTGTTGGCATACTTAATTTTATTTGTTGTTTTCCCTGATAAGTTTTTCTGGATAATACCAGTTTGTTGTACATTTGCTCTGGAATTTATTAGCGAGTTTTTTGGTGAAAAAATGTATAACCATTCTGAGCGCAAAAAAGAATTGAAAGAAACAAGCACTAATTTAGACAAGTATATAGAAAGCATTAAAAACTCTCTAGAAGCGCATGGTATTGTTACAAAAGAACAACGCCAAATCTTGAAGAGCGAATGTGAAAAACAACTGTCTCTGCATAGTAAAAACTATAAGTCCGTCAGCAACAAGGTTTTTGATATGCTTGTGGGTGTACCTTTGGGTGCATTCATTTCTGCCTTAATTTTCAAAAGCGAAAGTACTGATGTTATTTTTGATCAACTTTTCGCACTTATAATTATTGGTGTTATGATAATTGGGACTGCAAATATTTTCAGAAAAATCACATATTATTCTGACGGTCATTTTAAGGATCAATATCTTTTAGATATCCTGAACGAATTAGAATACCTTTCGGAATAATCTATAGTTCCACTCTCTTTTTCTTTGTCTACTGCGGTGCAAATTTTGACTTGAATCAGGGGTTGTTCAGAGTTATAACAACCGCACAAAAGCAATCGCCTCTCGCGTGATAACGAGAGGCGTGTAGTGTGTATTATTCTGCAAAAAAAATCCTGCTGACCACATAACAGACCACCTACCGTTTCGGAGCACTCGTAAACAGTGGAGATAAGAGTGCCGAAGAGCGCGGTTTTCCAGGCGGAAAGGGGCGAAAAAAGCTATTTTTAGCGGAAATTGCCCTTATAGGTCCGTTTGGGACCACCAGGCCGCAGGTTCGATCCCTGTCACTCGGACCAAAATTTTGACCGAAAGCAGAGTTTATTCTCCACTTTCGGCCATTTTTTATGCTGATTTAAGTGTTTTACCGCCACTTTTGAAAAAATCGCGTTTTTACGACCACATCATCAAATGTGGACTGAAAATTTCCTTTTCTTTGTTTACAGCGGCGCAGAATTTGAAAAGTCAAACGAGCAACCGCCACGGATTTTTCCGTGGCGGTGTTGGTATCCGCCTTACGCCGTCTGTCCAGCCTTGAGCCGTTCTTTCTCAGCCGCAATTTCCGCATTCTTTTGTTTAATCATCTCGGCAAGCCTTTCTTCGCATTCTTCTCTTGTGTCGGCGTAGATATTAAACTTTTTTCGTTTGCCGTTTGGCAATTTTGGAGAATAACTCCCTTCCCATTTCTTTTCGCTGATTCTAAATATGCACCCCGTTCCGTGGCGGCGTATTTTCGGTTGCTTCGGTTCAAATTTCGCTCTTACGGGCGTTTCAGGTGCTCTGTCGGGTGTCTGTCCGTCCCCGCCCAAAGTGCCCTCATTTCTGCCGAAACCCCGTTCGATTTTGTCGGCAGCGGAGCGCTGCATATTGTCGGTAATATGGGTATATATATATAACTTTTCAAGGTGCTGTCACGCACAGTGCCCTGCATATATTCCGTTAGCCATTAAGCTTCAGTTCTTTGCTGTACTTCTTGTTCCTTCCCCTTGACATAAATAACCCCCATAGTGTAGACTTGATCCTTTTGTTTTTTAAGGTGTCTACTCTATGGGGATTATATCACTGCGCTGCGGGATAAAATTTTATTTTTTAATTGTGATTGGCAAGCGATGCCGATATTTTTTGCGTCAATAGCCGAAATACTCGAACGGATTCACATACTGCGTCGGGGTCGTGGTGGTTTCGGCGGCCGAGCCGGTCTTGTCCTCGACGAGGGTAGCCTCGACGTCAAAGGTTTCGGTCGAGTAGTCGCTGCGTACTCTGCAGAGAGTGAGGGTCAATTTATCACCGACCTTGCCGTTGTCTATCTTCTCAAGCAGGATATCCGACTTCGTCAGCTCCTTGCCGTCGACGGCGATTATCATGTCGTACTGCTGCGCCTGCGTATTGGCGAGGGAGCTTGAGGAGGATATCTCATTGATGATTAGCGTGCCTGCGGGCAGCCCTTTGATCTGAGCTATCATATTATACTGAGCGCTTGCGCTGACGGGGTAGTAGGTGATGCCGAGCATGGGCCTGTTGGGCACATAGCTGTAGGCGATAAGATCCTCGATGATCTCTTTAGCCGAGGTGATGGGGATAGCAAAGCCCATGCCCTCATATTCGGTGCTGGCGATCTTCTGAGAGTTGATGCCTATGACCTGACCGTATTGATTGACGAGCATACCGCCGGAGTTGCCGGGGTTGATGGCTGCGGAGTGCTGAATGCACTTCATCGTGTAGCCTATCTCGCTGCTGACAGGTCTGTGGATTGCGGAGACGCTGCCCTCGGTGAAGGAGCCGAAGAATTCAACGCCGCCGGGGTTGCCTATGGCGTATACCGGGTCGCCGACGAGCAATGCGTCGGAGTCGCCGAATTCGGCAGCCTTGAGGCCCGTGACCTTTATCCTGAGCACGCCGATATCCGTCCTCTTGTCGAAGCCGACGACATCCGCGTCGTAGGTCTCGCCGTCATGGGTCTGCACCTTGACTTTAACGCCTGAGTCACTGATAACGTGGGCGCAGGTGATGATATAGGTGTAGGTGCCGCTGCTGTCCTCGCCCATGATGATGCCCGAGCCTTCGCCCGCTGCCGAATTCGACTTGCTCGAATAAACGACTATGCCGACGTTGCTCGCCTCGAGCTTTGCATAGATCTGAGTCGGGGTCAGAGCACCTTCGATATTTGTCTCGGTCGGGCTGACGGGGGAAGCGTTGATGTTGAGCTTTGCGTCCGCGTCGCTGTTGTCTTTTTCGGCCGAAATCTTGGTTTTGGAGTCCGAATCGCTGTCATAGCCGTGGCCGCGCTTCGCGATCTTGACCACCGACGCAACGCCCGCCACCATGGCGAATACGACCACGAGAGCCACGCAGGCTATGAACACCTTGATGCCCCTCTTGCCCTTGGGGGTCTGGAGGGGAGCCTTCGGCGGCTGATACTGCTGATAAGGCTGCTGATACTGTTGATAGGGCGGCTGCTGTTGCTGCTGATAGCCGTACTGATACTGCTGCTGATTGTAGCCGTAATTCGGCTGACCGGCGTTATAGCCGCCGTGCTGCTGTTGCTGTGGCTCGACTCTCTCCGCCTCCACCTGGGGGGCGTCGTCCTCGGCGGGAGTCGATGCTTCGTTTGCCTGAGCCTGCTGCTCGTTCAGTTCGCTTTTCTCATTTTCTTCATTTTGCTCGAAGTCTTTTGAATAATCGTCACTCATAATATTGCCTCCTGTTGAGCGACCGTTCGTCCGGCAGGCACATTTGCCGGCGATCGCCTGATTACGATATTAAGTTTAGCTCTCGGTTGTTAATTCAGTTTGAACGACCGGTTAATTAAATTTCAAAAAAGTTGGTTTATTTTGTTAATTGAGGGGCAAAGTGAATATAAATTCGGCGAATTCGCCGGGCACGCTTCTTGCCGTTATCTGGCCGCCGTGCAGCTCGACCATCGTCTTGACGAGGTAAAGTCCCATGCCCGCGCCCTTGACGTCGTAGCTGCGGGATTTGTCGACCTTGTAGAAGCGCTCGAATATCTTGTCTATCTCCTCACTCGGGATGCCGCGGCCGCTGTTGCGGATCTTGACTATGACCTTCTCGGCGTCGGATTTTGACGAGACCTCGATATAGCCGCCGTCCTGAGTGAATTTGACCGCATTGTCGATAAGGTTATACACGACCTGATTTATCATGTCGCGGTCGGCGACGACCTCGTTGCTCTGCAGGGTGTCGAGCCCTCTTATCTCGATTTGCTTGTTGTCAATGAGCTGCTCGAACCCGAGCAGGGTCTGGAATATCATCTCGGAGATATCGAATTTGACGGGCTTTAAGTCAAGCTCGCCCGCCTCCAGCTTGCTCATATTGAGCATACCCGTCACGAGCCTTGAGAGGCGCTTGACTTCGTCGGAGACTATTTGCAGATAGTGGCTCTGCTTGTCGGGGGAGATCGTGCCGTCAAGGATGCCGTCGATGAAGCCGCCTATCGTGGTCATCGGGGTCTTTAACTCATGCGACACGTTCGCAACGAAGCTGCGGCGTGACATTTCGAGCGTCGCCAGCGCCTGAGCCATTGTGTTGAAGGCGTCCGCCAGCTCGTCTATCTCGCTCTCGCCGAAGAGCTTGGAACGCTTGACGGTTATCCTCTTTGAGAAGTCGCCGTTCGCATACTGAGTTGTTGCGGCGGACATCTCGCGCAGGGGTTTTGTCAGGCGGTATGAGACGAAGTAGACGCAGATAAAGGCTATAGTGAACGCAAAGAGCGAAGCGATAAAGAACATCTTGAATATGGCGGCGATATAGGGGGTGAGTCCGTTGACTATCGGCTGAGTGGAGAACACCGCGCCGACGGTCTGACCGTCCACCTGCAGGGGGACGCCGACGATGAAGTGGATATCGCCGAGCATACCGTTCATGTTGCCCGCCGTCGAATACTTCTGACCGCTGAGCACGCTCTTTAATATATCATCGGGAATCTGATACTTATTATGCACGATGCAGTTGCCTGTGTAGAGCGCCATGTCGGATTGCAGCACGTCCTTGCAATAGGCAACGTGGCCGTCGAGACCGGTGATAAAGATATCGGCGTTGACGGCGTTGGAGGTCTGGAGCAGGGTGTTGCAGATAAGTATGACCGAGGCTCTGCCGCTCTGACCGAGGTAGTCGGATTGGAGCACGTCCCTTGCGTTGTCGGCAACATTGACGGTGTTCTCAGAGAGCAGCTCGAGCTTCTCATCCATCCAGAGCTTTGACACTAAAAGAAGCAGAGCTCCGCCGATAAAGACGAAGCTTGCAAGAATTATTGAAATCGTTATTACAAAATATTTGCGGAAAAGACCGGAATATCTTCTCTTTTTACTTGACACGGTAACACCTACTAACCGACTCAGTCCTTGGTCGCAAACTTGTAGCCGACGCTCCAAACGGTCTTGAGTTCCCATTTGTCGGAGACTCCCTCGAGCTTCGCTCTAAGGCGCTTGACATGGACGTCGACCGTCCTCGAATCGCCGTAGTAATCGAAGCCCCAAACCTCGTCAAGGAGCTGATCGCGGGTAAAGACCCTGTTGGGGTTGCTCGCAAGGTGATAGATGAGCTCCAGCTCTTTGGGCGGGGTGTCTATACGCTTGCCGTCAACTATCAGCTCGTAATTCGTCAGGTTGATGGTGAGCTTGTCATAGTGGACCTCCTTGACCGCCGTGTCCGCGCCCGCGCCGCTGCGGCGCAGGACTGCCTTGACCCTCGCCATAACTTCCTTGGCGTCAAAGGGCTTGACAACATAGTCGTCCGCGCCCAGCTCAAAGCCGAGCACCTTATCAAAGGTCTCGCCCTTGGCGGTGAGCATGATTATCGGCTTGTCGGAGAACTTCCTGACCTCGCGGCAGACCTGCCAGCCGTCGAGCACGGGAAGCATGATATCGAGCAGCATGAGGTTGGGCGATACCTCTTGGAAGAGCTTGACCGCGTCCGCTCCGTTATGAGCTATCGTTACCTCGTAGCCCTCTTTTTCAAGATAAAGGCGAAGTAATTCGCAAATGTTGTTGTCATCGTCAACGACGAGAATTTTTTCCGCTGCCATAGTGACCCTCCTCGCATTTTTGACTCCGAGGTCTCGGAATCGAGGTTACATCTTAAATTATACACTATTTTTTAACAATTCTGTGAATGAGGAAAAAATAATTTGTTACAAACTCACTTTCTGACCGAGAATTTGAACACCGTGGTGCTCCTGAAGCTCTCGCCCGCGTCGACGGTGCACTGCGGGAATTCGGGCATATTCGGAGTGTTGGGGTAGAACTGAGTCTCGAGGCAGAAGCCGGCATGCTTTATCAGCGGCTTGCCCTGCTTGCCGGGCTTTGTGCCGTCAAGGAAGTTGCCCGTGTAGAGCTGAACGCCGCAAAGGTCGGTGAACACCTCAAGCTGCCTGCCGCTCGACGGGTCGTATGCCGCCGCCGCGGGGCCGTCTCCCTCGCTCAGGCAGAAGTTGTGGTCATAGCCCCTGTCCTTGATGAGCTGCGGGTCGTCCTGAGCTATATCCCTGCCGATGAGCTTCGGCTGCCTGAAATCAAAGGCCGTGCCCTCGACGGGGCGTATCTCGCCGGTCGGGATGCTGCGCTCGTCGGTCGGGGTGAAGGCGTCGGCGTTTATCATCAGCTCGTGGCCGAGGATATCGCCCTCGCCCGCAAGGTTGAAATAAGCGTGATTTGTCATATTTATGACCGTCTTTTTATCGCTGACGGCGTAATAATCTATCTTCAGCGAGTTATCCTCAAAGAGGGTGAAGGTCACCTTGAAATCGACGTTGCCGGGGAAGCCCATAGCGCCGTCGGGGCTGTGATAGCTCATTTCGAGGCAGTTGTCGTCGGCGATGAGAGGCTTCCATACGGCGTGCGAAAGCTCGGCGCCGCCGTGGAGGCAGGTGACGCCGTTTTCATTTTTCTCGACCTCATATTTAACGCCGTCTATTGTGAAGCTGCCGTTTGCGATGCGGTTTGCGTATCTGCCGACGGTCATGCCCTCGTAATCGGAGTATTTCTCGTGCCCCTCGACCGTGTCGAAGCCGACGAGCACATCTGCGAATTTGCCGTCCCTGTCGGGCACAAGGATGCTGTTTATCGTGGCGCCGTAGGTGATGATATCCACCGACGTTTCGCTCGAATTCCTGAGAGTGAATATATCGACCTGCCTGCCGTCGGCGGTAACGCCGAAAGAATTTCTGACTATCATTATTCCGTCCCTTTTCATTGTTAATTTTTATACATTAATATATCCGTCCCACGGAGATATCATTTGTTAAAGACATTTTATCATCAGAAAAAATTTTTGTCAATAAGTAAGACGGGCAAAACGTGGCATACTATCATCGGGCAGCAGCCCAAAGCAATTCCGCCCGAGCGGTGGGAGAAAGGATACAAAACATGGAAAAGAATAATCAGCAGCAGAATCAGCAGCAGAACCAGCAGAATCAGCAGAATCAGCAGAATCAGCAGCAGAACAAGAAGCAGAATCAGCAGCAGAATAAGAAGAACAGAGAGAACTTCTGAGCATAACCGATCCTGCACAGGGGGGCGCACTTTTGTGCGCTCTTTTGCTTTTCCGGCTTATTTCTGTTACATTCGTAACCGTTTTGTTACCGTTTTTCACTTGATTTTGAAATATTAAAGTAATATAATATCGGGATAAGAAGGAAGGTGTTTTCATGGCAAAAAACAATGCCGTCGGCGCTGAATCCGACGATCTCGGCAAGGTCATCAAGAATCTGATAGACTTTGACGCAAAGCAGAGGGCCATCGTCTCCGACTCGCTCAAGAAGCGTGACGAGGAGAGGAAGGCACTCGAGAATGCCAAGGATGAGATAAACGCAAAGCATATCAAGCTGGCGCAGGATCGCCTCGACGCGCTTGAAAAAAGAGAGAATGAGAACGCCGAGCGCCTGATAAAGGCGGCGCAGGCCGCAGCTAAGAAAAACATTGCGGAGTTTGACCGCACGGCGGCGGAGAAGACCGAGCAGTGGATAGGGCAGATATATAGCCGTGTGCTGGAGGACTGACTGATATCCTCCGAGAAATCGAAGGGAGGCGGCTGAGATCAATAACAAAGCGTCAAATGCGGTCATGACGAGAGTCAGAGCGAAATACGGAAGCCGTCTGACCGTTAAGGATTATGAAGCGCTCACGGGGCTGTCGAGCCTCGGCGAGGCGGCGTCGTATCTGAGCGGCAACAGCAATTTTGCCGCCTATTTTGACGGCGCAGCGGGGCGCAGGGATATATCGAGAGCGGTCTTTGAGGGCGCGGTAAGGAGCGCTTTTTACAGCACGGCGAGGAAGCTGTGCAGCTCCGAGAGCGACGCGGGCGACCATATCTATCGCTATATCGCGCTTGGCCTTGAGAACGATTATGTGCTCGATTACATAATCAACCTGTCGCTCGGCACGCCCGAGAAGATGATATTGAAGCGTGTGCCGGAGCTCAGAACGGGCACAAAGCTCGACCTTGCGAAGCTCTTTAAGATCAAAGACCCCGCGGAGCTGGGCAGGTATCTGTCAAAGACAAAGTACGCGAAGCTCGTGCCCGCCCTGCCGAAGAATGCGGGCGAGAAATTCGACATCTCGCTTATCGAAACGGTGCTCAGCAAGATAAAATACAAGCTGGCGTTCGCGGAGATAAAGCATTCCTACGGCGCGGAGACGGCGAAGGTGCTCGAGGAGAGTATCAAGACCCGCATCGAGCTGACGGATTTCCTGACCGTATACAGGGCAAAGAAATACTACGGCATGAGTGAGATGAGCCTGCGAACCGCCCTTGTGGGCTACCGCTGCGTGATGAATTCGGCGACATGGGAGCGGATAATCACCGCCAAGACCGCCGATCAGGCGCTGACGGAATTCAGCGCCTCGGGCTATGCGCCGAGGATAGAGCGGTTCGGCACGCACGACCTTGAGCTTTTTAAGGAGAAAGCGGCGGCGGTCAAGGATATCCGCCATATGCATTTCTCGACCGACCCGATAATCGTACTCGCCTCATATCTGAGGCTGTTTCAGGATGAATGCGACAATCTGATAAAGATCGCCGAGGGCATCACCTATAAGCTGCCCCAGGACGAGATAATGGCTGACCTCATACTTTTGTGACACATAAAAGCATCATTACTATAAGGAGCGTGAACAAATGGCTGTTGAAAGGATCAGGCTTCTGACCATACTCGGCCCCTACGAGAGTCTCGACAGGGTCATACGGGTGTGTGCCCAGAGCGGCTGCTTCCAGCCCGAGAACGCCTCGGGCTTCATCGGCGATTCTGAGGGCTATTCCTACCTCAGCGAGGAGAATCCTTACTCGTTTTCGCTTATGAAGATCCGTGAGATATTCTCTCACTTCGGCAAGACCCCGAAGTACACAAAGGACTGCGACTCCGTCGACCTCGACGAGGCGAACAGAAAGATCGACGAGCTTTATGAGACGATAAAGACGATAAAGGATCACGACGGGCTCGTGGATGCCAAGATCGAGGAGACCAAGCGTTCAATTGAAATGCTCTCGCACTTTGAGCATCTTGATATCGACCTTGACGACGCCTTTAACTGCGATTACATAAGAGTCCGTTTCGGCAGGCTGCCCTTTGACGGCTTCGAGAAGCTGAAGCGATACAATAAGGATATCGGCTCGATATTCTACCCCGACTCGAGCGACGACGTTGGCTATTGGGGAATGTATGTCACCCCCGTTGCCAAGGCCGCCGAGGCGGACAGAGTCTATGCCTCTCTCTTCTTTGAGCGGCTGAGGCTGCCCACCTTCAACGGCACCCCGGCGCAGACCCTTGAGGAGCTGCGTAAGGAGCTTGCCCGCATGGAGGAGAGCAAGAAGAAGATAGACGACAGCGACGATATCTACTTTGAGGATAACATCGAGAATTTCGAGCTTTATTATTCAAAGATAAAGACCCTGAGCGACCTGTTTGATATCAGGAAATACGCCGCAAAGTATCACAGCAGCTTTTTCTTCGCCGGCTGGGTGCCGAGGAGCCGCTGCAAGGAGCTTGTGGCTCAGCTCTCAGAGATAGAGGAGGTCGAGGTCGAGGCGGCGCATCCCAAGGATGTCAAGAAGCTGACCCCGCCCACCAAGATGAAGAATTCGCCGCTCACAAGAGCGTTCAAATTCTTCACCGAGATATACGGCGTGCCGTCCTACAATGAGATCGACCCGACCCCGCTTGTGGCGGTCGTTTATACGCTGCTCTACGGCATCATGTTCGCCGATCTCGGCCAAGGATTTGTGCTTGCGATAGTGGGCTTCCTGATGTATAAGCTAAAGGGAATGGGACTGGGCAAGATCCTTATCCCCTGCGGCATCAGCGGCATGATCTTCGGCACGATATTCGGCAGCGTATTCGGCAATGAGGAGCTGCTCGACCCGCTTTACCATGCCCTCGGCTTCGCAAGCAAGCCGATAGATATCATGTCCTCGGCGCTGAATTTCATCATCGGCGCGATAGTGATAGGCGTTGCGGTCATAATCATATCCATGCTCTTCAACGTCGCCTCAAGCATCAAAAAAAGGGATATCGGCTCGGCGCTCTTCAGCCACAACGGCCTGAGCGGCATCGCGCTCTATTCCTCGCTGATACTGCTGCTGGTCAATATGTTTATGAAGCTCGGGCTGAATACAAAGCTGCTTGCGATCTGCGGCATACTGATACCGATAGTGCTCATCTTCTTCAAAGAGCCGCTCGGCAGCCTTGTGAACGGCAGGAAGCCGGAGCACGAGAGCGTCTCGGACTTCATTATCGAGAATTTCTTCGAGCTGTTTGAAGTCATACTGAGCTATATGTCCAATACCCTGAGCTTCCTACGTGTCGGCGCGTTCGTGCTTATCCACGCCTGCATGATGATGACCTTCTCCTCGCTCGCCGGCATAGTCGGCAGCGGAGTCGGCTCGGTCATCATAATGACCTTCGGCAACATCTTTGTCATTGCCCTTGAGGGTCTGCTGGTCGGCATTCAGGTATTGAGACTTAACTTCTACGAAATATTCAGCCGATTCTACGACGGCGACGGAATTCCTTTCAATCCCGTTAAAATCGGCGATGATAAATAATCAAACATAAAGGAGATTTTTGAAATGTCAGCTTTAACTATTGCTCTTTGCGTTATTCTCCCCCTTCTCGCCCTTGTGCTCGCAGTCGTTGCCGCAATACGCTGCATGGATAAGACCCACAGCGGCAAAAAGGCTTTCGGCAGGCATGTGCTCGTGCTCGCCCTTTCGCTCATCATCTGCTTCTCCTGCATGGCAGTCGCCTTTGCGGATAACAACGAGGTCGCTGCATCTCCCTCCGACGCGGTGGTTACCGATACGGAAGCTGCCAAGGCGGACGACAGCGGCGATTCCGACGGCGGCATCGCCCAGGGTCTGAGCTTCATCGGCGCGGCGCTTGCTATCGGCCTTGCAGCTATCGGCGCAGGTATCGCCCTTGCCTCCGGCGCACCGGCGGCTATCGGCGCTGTCGCAGAGGATCCCAAGTCCTTCGGTAAGGCAATGATCTTCGTCGCCCTCGGCGAAGCGGTCGCGATCTACGGCTTCATCATCGCGTTCCTGATGATCCTCCCGACCCTCCAATAAGCCATGAGATTTATGCTGATAAGCGACAGCCACGACGCCCTGACGGGTATGCGCCTCGCGGGAGTTGAGGGCGTGCTTGCCGAGACGGCGGAGCAGGCTGAAGCCGAAATTAAGAAATACATCGAGGATGAGACGGTCGGGATAATCCTTATCACCGAGAGCCTTGCCTCGGCTTGCAGGCAGACTCTTGACGAGCTGAAGCTCGGCAGGAGCCGCCCGCTCGTGGTGACCGTGCCCGGCTCGAAGGACGATAAATGCTCCGACGACGTCATGCACTATGTCCACGAAGCTATAGGAATTAAGATCTAAGGCGGTGAGATAATGATCCAGCAAAGCAAGATAAACGGATTTATAAAGTCAATAACCGACGTTGCCGATGAAAAGAAGGCGAAGCTCGACGCCGAGACCCGGGATATCCTTGCCGGGGAGAGGAGGCAGTTGGAGCTTGCCGCCAAGAAATCGGCCGATGAATATTATCGGGTCAGATCCGCCCGTGTGAAGCTCGAAGCGGGTCGCCGTATCTCCGACACCTCCGCCGAGTACCGCAAGCAGGTCTTTGCCCGCAGGGGCGAGATCGAGCGGCAGGTGCTCTCGGGCGTTGCCGAGAGGCTGAAAAAATTCACCGAGAGCGGGGATTATGAAGCGTTCCTGCTCGGCAGCGCAAAGCGTATAGCCGCCGAGTTTGACGGCAGCTTCACGCTGCTCATGCGCCCGGAGGATATGAAGTATCAAGCGGCTCTGCTCGCCGAATTCCCGTCGGCAGAGGTCAAAGAGGATGCTTCGATCGCCATCGGCGGGCTTAAAGGGCGCAGCGACGGGCAGTCACTGCTCGTGGACGATACTCTCGACAGCCGCCTGAAGCAGCAGACCAAGTGGTTCGAGGAGAACTCGGGTCTGTATATCAGCATGGGGCTGTAAGGGGGAAAGGAGCGGATTATGTCCAACACGATTTTCGGTATAAACGGCCCTGTCGTCACCGTTGCCTCAAAGGATTTCTCCATGCAGGAGATGGTCTATGTCGGCAATGAGAGGCTGGTCGGCGAGGTCATCTCGATAGACGACGACCTGACCACCATCCAGGTCTATGAGGTCACGACGGGTCTGAAGCCGGGCGAGCCGGTGGTTGGCACGGGCAGCGCAATGTCCGTCACACTCGGACCCGGTATAATCAAAAATATATACGACGGCATTCAGCGCCCGCTGCGTAAGATATCGGAGCAGAGCGGCTCATTCATCGCAAGGGGCTGCACGGCTGACGGCATCGACCCGGATACGCTCTGGGATGTCACCGTCACCGCCAAGGTCGGCGACACGCTCGGCGAGGGCGAGGTCTACGCCACCTGCCCCGAAACGCCGTCGATAATCCATAAAGTAATGGTGCCGCCCGGCGTGAGCGGCAAGGTCACCTACGCCGCCGAGAGCGGTCATTACATGGTGAATTCAAAAATAATCGAGCTTACCGATGAGAGCGGTAAAGTCCACACGCTCACTCTTTGCAGCAAGTGGCCGATAAGAACTCCCCGCCCGATATCAAAGCGCCTGCCCTGCACGGTGCCGCTGATAACGGGTCAGAGGGTCATTGACACCCTGCTCCCCGTCGCCAAGGGCGGCACGGCGGCTATCCCCGGCGGCTTCGGCACGGGCAAGACCATGACTCAGCACCAGCTCGCGAAGTGGTGCGACGCGGATATAATCATCTATGTCGGCTGCGGCGAGCGCGGCAACGAGATGACTCAGGTGCTCGACGAATTCGGCGAGCTTATTGACCCGAGGACGGGCAGGAAGCTGACCGACAGGACGGTGCTCATAGCCAACACCTCCAATATGCCCGTCGCGGCAAGAGAGGCTTCGATATACACGGGCATCACCCTTGCGGAGTATTACAGAGATATGGGCTACGCCGTCGCAATGATGGCGGACTCCACCTCCCGCTGGGCGGAGGCGCTCAGAGAGATATCCGGCAGGCTTGAGGAAATGCCCGCCGAGGAGGGCTTCCCCGCCTATCTGCCCTCGCGTCTCGCCGCTTTTTATGAGAGAGCGGGCAGGGTGCAGACCTTGGGCGGCAGCGAAGGCTCCGTCACGGTCATAGGCGCGGTCTCACCGCAAGGCTCGGATTTCTCCGAACCCGTCACTCAGAATACAAAGCGCTTCACCCGTGTGTTCTGGGCGCTCGACAAGTCGCTCGCCTACGCAAGGCATTACCCCGCCATCAACTGGACTGACAGCTACAGCGAATACGACACCGACCTTGCCGACTACTACAACGACAATGTCGATATGTCGTTTATGGAATACAGGCAGCAGTTGCTTTCACTCCTCCACGAGGAGAGCAAGCTAATGGAGATAGTCAAGCTCATCGGCGCAGACGTGCTGCCCGACGATCAGAGGCTCGTTATCGACGTTGCCCGCGTGGTCAGGGTCGGCTTCCTCCAGCAGAACGCCTATCATCAGGACGACACCTATGTGCCGCTCGAGAAGCAGTTCCTGATGATGAAAACGATACTTCACCTCTATGAGAAGGGCAAGGCGCTCATAGCCGAGGGCAAGCCCGTCGGCGGCATATCCAAATCTGGGCTGCTCGAGAAGCTGATCAAGATGAAGTATGACATTCCCAACGACAGGCTTGATATGTTTGACGAATATATTGCCGAGATCGATTCGGTCATCGCCTCACTTTCGGCAAAATAAAAAGGGTTTTGATTTATGATTAAAGAATATATCGGACTTAACGAAATATCCGGCTCGCTCGTGGTGCTCGACGGCGTTAAGAACGCAGGCTACGAGGAGGTCGTTGAATTCAACGTCGCAAACGGCGAACGCCGCAGGGGCAGGATAATCAAGATCGACGGCGAGCGTGTAGTGGCGCAGGTCTTTGAGGGCACCAAGGGGCTTTCGCTGACCAACACCGCCACCGTGCCCACGGGCAGGCCGATGGAGCTGGCGCTCTCGGGCGAGATGCTCGGCAGGGTGTTCGACGGCACGGGCAGACCCATCGACGGCTTCGGCGAGATCTACCCCGAGAAGACCGCCGACATCAACGGCTCGGCGATAAACCCCGTCTCGAGGATATACCCGAGGAACTACATATGCACCGGCATATCGTCGATAGATGCCCTCTCGACCCTCATCAGGGGTCAGAAGCTGCCGATATTCTCGGGCTACGGCATGAAGCATAACGAGCTTGCGGTGCAGATAGTCCGCCAGGCAAAGATAACGGGCGCCTCCGAGAAGAATTTCGCGGTTGTTTTCGCCGCAATGGGCGTCAAGAACGATGTCGCCGATTTCTTCCGCCGCTCATTTGAGGAGTCGGGCGTGCTCTCAAGGGTCGTGATGTTTCTCAATCTCTCGGATGACCCGATAATCGAGAGGACGATAACGCCCCTCTGCGCCCTAACGGCTGCGGAATATCTGGCGTTTGAGAAGAATATGCATATCCTCGTCGTCATGACGGATATGTCGTCCTACTGCGAGGCGCTGCGTGAATTCAGCTCCTCCAAGGGCGAGATTCCGGGCAGGAAGGGCTACCCGGGCTACCTTTACTCCACCCTTGCCTCGCTCTATGAGCGGGCGGGCATGATAAAGGGCTGCGAGGGCTCGGTCACTCAGATACCTATCCTCACCATGCCCAACGACGATATTACCCACCCCGTGCCCGACCTTACGGGCTATATCACCGAGGGGCAGATAGTCCTCGACCGTGCGCTTGACGGCGAGGGCATCTATCCGCCAGTCAGTGTGCTGCCCAGCCTTTCGAGGCTGATGAAGGACGGCATCGGCGAGGGCTTCACGAGGGAGGATCACCCCGCCCTCGCAAACCAGCTTTTCGCCGCCTACGCCAAGGTGCAGGACGCCGTTTCACTCGCGTCCGTCATCGGCGAGGATGAGCTGTCCGAGACCGACAAGCTCTATCTTAAATTCGGCAGGGAATTCGAGAACCGCTTCCTGCGCCAGGGTATGAACGAGAATCGCTCGATAGACGAAACTCTCGACCTCGGCTGGGAGATGTTGAGGATACTGCCCGAGAGCGAGCTTGACAGGGTCAGCAGCGACCTCATCGAGAAGTACTATAAAAAGAAAGACTAAGGAGTCTGAGCATGGCTGCCAGGGTGTCGCCCACTAAGGGCAATTTGATGAAAATTAAAAAATCCCTTGAGCTTGCAAAGGTCGGCTACGACCTGCTTGACCGCAAGAGAAATATCCTCATCCGTGAGACGATGGGGCTTATCGACAGCGCCGCCGATATCCGCAGCAGGATAGCCGAGAGCTACCGCGTCGCTTATCAGGCGCTCGAGGAGGCCAATATGAGCATGGGTATCGTGGACGAATTCGCCGCCTTTGTGCCCGTGGAGAACGGCCTCACGATATCCTCACGCAGCGTTATGGGCGTTGAGATACCGACCGTTTCGCTCGACCCCGTGCCGACGGATAACTATTTCGGCTTCCGCAGGACTACGGCGAAGCTCGACGAGGCATACCGCCGCTTCAACGAGGTAAAGCAGCTCACGGCGGAGCTTGCCCAGACCGAGAACAGCGTCTATCGCCTCGCAACGGGCATCAAAAAGGCTCAGAAGCGGGCAAACGCGCTGAAGAATATCATCATCCCCCGCTTTGAGGAGCAGGTCAAGACGATAACCGCCGCCCTCGATGAGAAGGACAGAGAGGAATTCTCGCGCCTGAAGGTCATCAAGAGCTTTATCGACGAGGACTGAGTGCACTTATAATATTTTATTGTAACTAATTAAAGCCCTGTGCGGTCAAAGGCCGTGCGGGGCTTCGCTTTATCGTGTCGGAGGGGCGTTTTTTCGAGCGGCGAATTCTATATAAAAACGCAAAAAATCGAGCCGGTTTGTCCGACCTTATCCGCTGAACTATTGCACATTTTACCCGTCGGCGCTATAATATTTGGGTGTGAAAAAATTTTTTTGGAATTTTTTAAAATTTTTTTCAGAATTTTGTCCTCATTTTGCCGTTCTCATGTGTTGTATATAATGAGAGGATAAAATAAAGCATTACGGGACGGCAATAAATTCACCAATGCCTCAGGGCGGGCGGAGCGGTCTCACTCTTTCCCGCTTCACCGCCTGCCCCGGGTTTTATAACGTCACATTTTGCAAAACAAAATGTACGGTCTGTGCGCAGCGTGCCCGAGAGAAGCCAAACTCTCGGGCACACTCGCAACACTGAGACAAACCGGCTCAGGACGCATCGGGGCACATTTCGGTCTCTCATAACGGATCTTGGCTCGATCTGTTAGATCACTCCCGAAGAATGTGCCCCGTATGTTGTATTTTGCTTTTTATCTGCTCCGCTTGCCTCGGCGTACGTCGCCCCGCAAACGGAATGAGGAGTTTTTGAATAAAAAATCGGCAGGCTTTTTTGCCTGCCGATTTTTGTTGTATTTTCAGCCTCAGCCGAGGTCGGGTTCGTCGTCAAGGATAACGCTCGTCTCGTCGAAGCCTTCAAGCTCGAGCACTATAAGCTCGTTTTTGCCCTTTTTGAGGAACGGGGCGGGCAGATAGGCGGAGCGCTGCGGGCCGACCTCCCAATATCTCGAGAGCGCACGGCCGTTAATGAATATCATTCCTTTTTTAAAGCCGGGGAGCTTAACAAAGGTGTCGCAGCATTCGTCAATGTCGATCTCGGCTCTGAGCAGCAGCGGGGTCGAGTCAAAGACGGGCTTCTGCTCGATGAAATCGACGGCGGAGAGATCGTCCAGCGGCAGCGGATAGGTCTGCCAATGATAGATGAAGTTCCAGCCGAAGCCGATGCCCTCGGTCACACCCTTGGGATCTTTGAGATATGCGCCGTAATTGACCCTGCCCATATTCTCGACCAGCACAGAGAGTGTCGCGCCCTCGGCGGGGATATCGGTCGAAACGGCAGGCTCCCTGTCGTTGCGGTACTGAACGCCGAGCAGCTCGTCGTTCTTATAGATATAGGCTCTGTCGCGGGGCTCCTGAATGCGGACATTCTGAGTCTCCCTCGGTCCTCTTACCTCAGTGCGGTAGAGGATGAAGCCGTAGCCTTGCCCGAGCTTCTCCATCGGCAGGGGGCAGACCGTCTCAACGGGGGCGGAGAGCTTGTCAAGGCAGTCAAAGAGGCGGCGGCAGGCGGTGAATTCAAACTTGCCGTATTTCTTTTTCTTAACGGCTGCGGGCAGCTCGATATCGGGTATCGGGGCGTATTTGGATATCACTTCACGGAAGCGGAAGTATTTATCGGTCAGGTCGCCGCATTCGTTGACGGGGGCGTCGTCGTCATAGCTCGAGACGGTCGGCTCATATTTGTCAAAGCAGTTTGCGCCGTTCATGAAGCCGAAATTCGTACCGCCGTGGAACATATATGCCGACACATTCCCGCCGTGAGCGAGGATATCGTCGAGGCTCGCCGCCGCGTCGTCGCCGAGGCGGTGGTGGTGCTCCTCCGTCCAGTGGTCAAACCAGCCGTTCCAGAATTCGGTGCACATCAGCGGGCCGTCGGGCTGATATTCACGCAGGGCGGCGAACTGCTCCTCAGCTCTCGAGCCGAAGTTTGCGGTCTTGAATATCTCGGGCACGGTGCCGCCGGTGAGCATCTGTTTATTCGTGCCGTCGGAGGTGAAGAGGGGCACGTTTATCCCTCGTCTGCGAAGCCCGTCGGCGAGGTAACGGATATATTCGCTGTCGTCGCCGTAGCTGCCGTATTCATTCTCGACCTGCACGAGTATCACGTTGCCGCCCTCGGTTATCTGGTGAGCGGCGATGCGGGGGATGAGCGAGTCAAAGAAGCGGTCGACGGCGGCGATATAGTCGGGCTCCATGCAGCGCAGGCGGATGCCGTCATTTTTAAGCAGCCACCAGGGCAGCCCGCCGAACTCCCACTCGGAGCAGATGTAGGGGCCGGGGCGCACGATGGCATAAAGCCCAAGCTCCGCAGCCGTCGCGAGGAAATCCTCGATATCCAGCATATCCGAGTAGTCGAATTCGCCCTCCCTCGGCTCGTGCATATTCCACGCAACATAGGTCTCGACGGTGTTGAAGCCGCAGGCCTTAAGCTTGATGAGGCGGTCGCGCCAGTATTCGCGGGGCACTCTGAAATAGTGGATAGCACCCGATATAACTCTGAAAGGCTCGCCGCCGAGGCGGAAGCCGTCCTTTTCGACAGTGAAAGTTTTCATATTGACCTCCGTAGTGTTATTACTCGTCCCAATCATCGTCCCGCTCATAGGGGAATTCGCTGAAGACCTCTATCTTTTTGCCCCTCATCCAGAGACCGACGTTGACCTTGAGGGTGAAGCCGCAGCCGTTATCGGTGCGCCACTCGTGCATGGGCAGCTCGGGGATGCCGTAGGCGGCGAGCAGAGCCATGATAACTCCGCCGTGGGTGACGATGGCGGCGTCGGTCGTGCCGGTCTTCATCAGACCCTCGAGTATCTTTTCAAACGAGCCGCAGACACGCTTTGCAAAGGCGGCGTTGCTCTCGCCGAAGGGCGGGTCGGCCTCGCCCGCGAGCCATTTGGGGAATACGGGGCTTTTTTTCAGCTCCTCGGCGGTCTTATTCTCAAATTCGCCGAAGTCATACTCTATCAGCCCGTCGATGGCGATCGCCTTATTCTCGGGGTAAAGGATTGTCGCGGTCTCTGTGCATCTTGAGAGCGGGCTTGTGAATACGGCGCTGACGGGGGGATAGACCAGCTCATCTTTAAGACGAATGAGCTGCTGCCTGCCCTCCTCGCTCAGGGGGACGTCGGTGTGACCGATGTATCTGCCCTCGCCGCCCTCGTCGGTCATGCCGTGTCTTATCAGGTAGACGGTGTAGCTTTTCATTTTTCCTCCAAAAAAACGGGTGAAATTTTAGATATTCTGCGAATATACAAACTGTATTAAATTCTGTATAATTTAGATTGTATTTATAACGAATAGTCAATCGACAGGAGTTGATAATATGGAAAAGAGCTTCCCCGTGATACTCAGTGAGCTTCGCAAGGAGCGAGGGCTGAGCCAAAAGGATGCGGCGTCAAGCCTCGGCATATCTCAGGCGCTGCTGTCGCACTATGAAAAAGGGATAAGGGAGTGCGGCCACAGCTTCCTGATAAAGGCGGCCGATTATTACGGCGTCACCTGCGATTATCTGCTCGGCAGGAGCGCCGACCGCACGGGCAGCAGCAGGCTCTCGCTGCTCATGGAGAAAAGCGTCGATGACGAAAAAGCCGGCAGCGGCACTATGCTCAAGGCTGCGCTGATGCTCCGCGACCACCTCTCCGGCGGCACGAGGGATTACGGCTTCGACTTTGACAGGCTGATAATCCTTGAAGCCTACCGCATCATACTTCTTGAGGCGGAGGCGGGCAGGCTGCCCAAAAATTGGGCGGGCAGAGCCTATTCGGACGGCGAGCTTTATTGCAACCCGCTGTTTTTGGAGCTTATCTCGCAGACCCTCGACGAATGCATCAAGCCGACCAAGGCGAAGCGCCCCGCGGAGGAAACTCCCCCGCCGAAGCCGCTCGAAACGCTGGTCAAGGCTGCGGAGCAGCTAATCTTTAAGCACATGGCGGAGTATACGCCGCCGATACCGTATGAATTTGTAAAATAAAGAGGGACTGTACCTTGAGACAGTCCCTCTTTTTTGTTATATCAAAGCGACTGATAGAGCTTGATGTATTCTCTTGCGGAGCGTCCCCAGCTGTTGTCGCATTTGAGGGCTCTGGTGACGAGAGTGCTCCAGTGCTTCTTGTCATAATAAGCCGCGAGGGCGCGGTGGATCGCGTCGAGCATATCGTATGCGTCGTAGCTCTTAAAGGTGAAGCCGTTGCCCTGGCCGTCGCCGCTGTCGGTGATGGTATCCTTGAGGCCGCCGGTCTCCCTGACGATGGGGATCGAGCCGTAGCGCAGCGCCACCATCTGTGACAGGCCGCAGGGTTCGCTCTTGGACGGCATGAGGAACATATCGCTGCCGGCGTAGATCTTCCTCGCCATGTCGGGTATGAAGCCGAGGCGCACGCCGACCTTGCCGGGGAACGCCGCCGCAAGCTCCTTGAAGAAGGATTCATACTCCCAATCGCCTGAGCCGAGCACAACAAGCTGCATATCGGTCGAGGCAACGAGATCCCACATGACCCTCTTTATCAGGTCGAAGCCCTTGTGGGCGACGAGACGAGATACGATGCCGATGAGCGGGGTATCCGCGTTGACGGGCAGGCCGAAAAGCTCCTGTAAGGCGGCTTTGTCCTTGGCCTTGTTCTCGGGCGATTTTGCGGAGAAATTATAGAAGATATCCTTATCCGTCTCGGGGTCGTAGCTCTTGGCGTCAATGCCGTTGAGTATGCCGCTGAGCTTGTAGCTGCGCTCGAGCAGGATGGGATGAAGCCCGTGGCTGAACCAGGGGTCGAGTATCTCGCCGGCGTAGGTGTTGCTGACGGTGGTCACTCTGTCGGCGCATTCGATGCCGCCCTTCATCAGATTGATGCAGTCGCCGAATTCAACGAGGGAGGCGTGCTCCTCGCCGAGGCCGAAAACATCGCCGAGGATATCCTTGCCGTAGATGCCCTGATACTGGATATTGTGAATTGTGAAAATAGTCTTTATGCCTGCGTATCCCTCACGGTTGGCGTACATGGTGGAGTAATAGACCGGCACGAGAGCCGACTGCCAATCGTTGCAGTGGATGATGTCGGGCTTGAAGTCGAGGTAGGGCAGCGCTTCGAGCACGGCTCTTGAGAAGAAAGCGAATCTCTCGCCGTCGTCATAGTGGCCGTAGAGTGTGTCACGTTTGAAATAATACTCATTGTCGAGCAGATAATAGGTGACACCGTTGTATTTGGTCTCGAATATGCCGCAATACTGCCTGCGCCATGATACGGGCACCATGATGCTGGTGATAAATCGCATGGAGGCTCTCTGGTCGGCTGTCACGCAGCCGTAGAGAGGCATGATGACCCTGCACGGAGTCTTGCGCCTTGTCAGAGCGCCGGGCAACGAGCCGGCAACATCCGCTAACCCGCCGCTTGCGGCAAAGGGCAGCGCCTCGCTTGAAACATAAAGAACTTTCATTTCGTGTCTTCCTTTCGTTGCGTTCATTATTCAAAAATAACCGTAGTATAATATGTATCCATATATTTGACAACGCCCACGCCGACGGAGCTGACGCTCTCGCTCATTATACTGCCGCCTGCGGAGGCCGACACATCGCCGTAGAGAGCCTTGCCGCCGTAGGAGGTCTTGAATTCATAAACCGTGCCGGAGACGCTGTAGTCGCCGAACATATCGGGGCGGGCGACCGACTTGCTCCTCGCTCTAGCCATGCCCTTGAGCTTGGTGGAGTCGCTCAGCGGAGCCAATCCTGCAGCCTCACGGTCGGAGTTTATCGCCGAGACGATGGACTGAGCGAGCGCGTCGTCGCGCACAAGGCCGCCGTTAAGGTTGATATCGGGTCTGCCGTCCTCGGTCACCGTGCCCGGCTCAACGCTTTCGCTCCAGATATCGGGCTTCTCGGTGCGGGGCGGGTCAAGGGTCACGACCTCGGTTATGACGTTGCCGTCCCTATCCTTCCTCGGCCTGTGGAGCACGGGGTCGGTCACGACCCGATACTCGGTGCGCTGCACATATTTGGTGGTCGTCTCCTCAAGGACGGTGCTGTCCGCGGGGACGGTGTACCTCACCACCTTGGTGACGGGCTGGCCGTTCTCGTCGAGCACGCGGTTGCCCTCGGCGTCCGTCTCATACTCGACCTCGGTCACTTCAACATAAGCGACGGTCGAGGAGGGGGCGGTAGTCTTTTTGGTCGGGTAGATGTGATTTGAGGAGATCTTGGGTCTCGCGTAGCGGGAGAAAACGGTGTAATATGTCACCTCGCCGTTCTCCTGCGTTTCGCTCGCAATGACCACGGCGGTGTCGATGACCGTCTCCTCGGCGGTCGTTTTTTCGCTGCTGTTGAATACCCCCGTCTTAACGAGGATGACGACGAGCAGCAGGATCAGCGCCAGAGCAACCACAACGCCGGTCAGAATATTCTGCAATTGTTTTTTGTCTTTCAGAGCCATAGGAAATCCCACTTTCTCAGATAACTATGCCTTTGCCGATATAAACGGGGAAGGTGGGCGCGCCGCAGAGAGTCCTGCCGGATTTGACGACCACGGATTTATCCGTGATAACGCTCTCGACCTTGGCACCCTCGCCGATATATGAGCTTTGCATAACGATGGAGTCCCTCACCACAGCGCCCTTGGCGACGGTAACGCCGCGGAAGAGAATGCTGTTCTCCACCGTGCCGTCAATGCGGCAGCCGTCGGCGATGAGTGAATTTGAGACGTCGGCGCCGATACCGTAGATGGCGGGTATCTGATCCCTGACCTTGGTGAATACGGGCCTGTCGGGGGTGAAGAGCGCCTTTCTGTTTTCGGATTTGAGCAGCTCGAGGCTGATGTCATAGTAGCTTCTCAGGGATTCGAGCACCCTTACGAAGCCCTTCTGCTCATAGGCATGGACGTTGAGCAGGCTTATATTGCGGGGCAGGATGGATTCAAAATCATCCCTGCCGCTTGTCCTTGATTCGTGGAGGAAGCGCTCGAGCAGGGTGCGCCTTATCAGCATTATCTTCAGCGAATAATTCACGCTGCTGCTGTAGCAATCGACCAGAGTCTCGCCCGTGACCTTGCCGTTCTTATCGATTAAGAATTCGGTGGAATTCTTGACTCTCGGGGGCAGGCCCTTGGCGTAGGCGACGGTGATATCCGCATTGTTGGCGATGTGCTCGGCGAGCATATCCTCATAATCTATCGAGCAGACGACATTGCAGTCGGTGAGCAGGACGAATTCCTTATCGGAGCGGCTGATATAATCAATGCTGCCGTAAAGGGCGTCGAGCTTGCCTCTGAACATACCGGATTCAGGGGTGTTGAACGGGGGCAGCAGGGTCATGCCCTCCCTCTTGCGGGAGAGATCCCACGGCTTGCCCGTGCCGAGATGATCCATCAGCGAGCGGTAATTGCTCTTGGTAATGACGCCGACCTTGGTGATGCCTGCGTCGACCATGTTTGAGAGCGGGAAATCTATCAGGCGATAGCGGCCCGCAAACGGGACTGAGCCCATAGTCCTCAGAGCTGTAAGCTCGGGGAGCACTTCATCGTAAGCGTTGGAAAAAATTATGCCGAGTACGTTATTTGCCGCCATTATTCCGCACCTCCTACGTCGCTGTCGGCCATCACTTTAGGCTCGACCTTTGCGCCCTTGCCGATATGGACGCCGCTGCCTATGACGGTAACGCCCCAATCCTTGATATCGGCCATATTCTCCGGCTTCTCGCCGACCTGAGCGCCCTCGTCTATCACGGCGTTCTCCGCCACTATCGAGTAGCGCACCTTCGCACCCTTTTTGACCACCGTGCCGGGCATTACGATCGAATAAGTGACCTCTGCGCCCTCCTCGACGGTGACGTTCGCAAATAGCACGGAGTAATCAATTTCGCCGTCTATCTCGCAGCCCTCGGTTATCATCGAATTCTCGACCTTCGCCTCTGAGCCGATATAATGCGGCGCTGCGGCGGGCGAGCGGGAGTATATCTTCCAGCTGTCGTCGTCAAGGTCGAGGTCGACCTTCGGATTGAGCAGGTCGAGGTTTGCGTCCCAGAGGCTGTCTATAGTGCCGACGTCCTTCCAATAGCCGTCGAACTGATAGGCAAAGAGCCTCTCGCCGTTATTGTGCATCGCGGGGATAAGGTCGTGGCCGAAGTCGTTGCTTGAATTCGGGTTTGCCTCGTCCTCGACAAGATATTTCTTCAGCTTCTTCCAGCTGAATACATAAACGCCCATGGAGGCCTTGTTGCTCCTCGGGTTCTTCGGCTTCTCCTCAAATTCCTTGATGGAGCCGTCGTCGTTGACTATCATCAGGCCGAAGCGGCTCGCCTCCTCCCACGGCACCTCGAGCATTGCAATGGTGCAGGCGGCGTCCTGCTTCTTGTGATAATCTATCATCTTGGAGTAATCCATCTTGTAGATGTGGTCGCCCGAGAGCACGAGAACATATTCGGGGTCATATCTCTCGATGAAGTTGATATTCTGATAGATGGCGTTCGCCGTGCCCTTATACCACTCGGTGCCCTTTATCTGCTGATAGGGGGAGAGGATGTGGACTCCGCCGTTTGCGCGGTCGAGATCCCATGGCTGGCCGTTGCCGATGTAGTCGTTCAGCTCAAGCGGCTGATACTGTGTGAGCACGCCGACGGTGTAGATGCCGGAGTTGACGCAGTTGGAAAGAGGAAAGTCGATTATGCGGTATTTGCCGCCGTAGGGAACGGCGGGTTTAGCTATTTTTTTGGTAAGGATACCCAGGCGGCTGCCCTGGCCGCCCGCAAGAAGCATCGCTATGCATTCGGGTTTGATTGCCATACAAATTCCTCCTTATTTATCTTTTTTGCGGGAAGTATTCTTTATATACATACAGCTCAATCCCTCGATATCGAGTTCAATACTGTACTCGTATCCGTGCATCGGTTTTTTCTTCGCCCTGACCGAGCCGACGGTGCTCTCGCCCTTGCCGCCGAATTCCGGCAGAGCCGAGCTGAACACCACTCTGTAGGTGCCGGGCTTCGGCACGCCTATGCGGTATTTCTGCCTTGTCACGCTCGTAAAATTGCAAAGGGCGATAAGCTCGTTCTCCTTCTTGTCGCGCCTGATATAGGCTACGACGGAGTTGGAGCTGTCGTCGCTGACTATCCAGCTGAAGCCCTCCCAGCTGTAGTCTATCTCCCAGAGCGGGGAGTTGGCGAGGTAGAATTTGTTGAGGGCGCTCACATAGCTCTTGAGCTGCCTGTGCGCCTCATAGTCGAGCAGGAGCCAGTCGAGCTGCTGCTTGTAATTCCACTCGATGAACTGACCGAATTCGCAGCCCATGAAGAGCAGCTTCTTGCCCGGGTGAGACATCATATAGCCGAGGAAAGAGCGCACACCGGCGAATTTCTCCTCATAAGTGCCGGGCATTTTATTTATCAGCGAGCATTTGCCGTGGACTACCTCGTCGTGCGAGATAGGCAGGACGAAATTCTCGGAGAAGGCGTAGAAGAAAGAGAAGGTCAAGCAGTCGTGGTTGAATTTCCTTGCCAGCCCGTCGAGGGAGAAGTAGCGCAGGCAGTCGTTCATCCAGCCCATATTCCACTTGAAGTTGAAACCGAGGCCGCCGAGATAGGTCGGGCGGGAGACCATCGGCCACGCGGTGCTCTCCTCCGCTATCATCAGCACGTCGCCGTGCTCGCGAAAGACGGATTCGTTGAGCTTCTTGAGGAATGCAACTGCCTCGAGATTCTCCCTGCCGCCGTGGCAGTTCGGTATCCAGTTGCCGTCGTCCCTGCCGTAATCGAGATAGAGCATGGAGGCAACGGCGTCCACCCTCAGCCCGTCGATATGGTATTCGCTTATCCAAAACATTGCGCTCGAGACGAGGAAGCTCTGCACCTCGGGCTTACCGTAGTCAAAGACCCTTGTGCCCCATTGCAGATGCTCGCCCTTGCGCGGGTCGGCGTATTCGTAGCAGGCGCCGCCGTCGAATTCATACAGACCGTAGGTGTCCTTTGGAAAGTGAGCGGGCACCCAGTCGAGGATAACACCTATGCCGGCGTTGTGGGCGGCGTTCACGAAGTATGCGAAGTCCTCGGGTGTGCCGTAGCGGGAGGTCGGGGCGAAATAGCCCGTGACCTGATAGCCCCACGAACCGTCAAAGGGATACTCCATGACGGGGAGCAGCTCGATGTGGGTGTAGCCCATATCCTTGACATACGGAATGAGCCTGTCCGCCAAGTCACGGTAAGAGAGCGGGTTGCCGTCGTTATAGAGCTGCCATGAGCCTGCGTGGACCTCGTATATATTCATCGGCGAGGAATAGATATCGGCCTTTTTGCGCTTACGCAGCCAGCCCTTATCGCTCCAGTCAAAGTCAAGCTCGCCGTAGTATTTGGATGCCGTGCCGGGTCTTGTCTCACAGTGGAAAGCAAAGGGATCGCTCTTGTAGAATTCCCTGCCGTCCGCCGTGCGGAAGTAATATTTATAGGCGTCGTAGCGGTTAACGCCGTCAACGAAGCATTCCCACACCCCGGAGCTTATTTTAGTCATCGGGGTTTTGTCGGGCTGCCAGCCGTTGAAGTCGCCCGCAACGCCTGCCCACTGCACGTTCGGAGCCCATACTCTGAAGCAAACTCCGCCGTCAACGGGGTGAGCGCCGAGGTATTCATATGCCTTTGCGTTCGTGCCCTCGTGGAAAAGGTAGAGCGGTATGCTGTTTTCTGATTTAGCCATATCGAGTAAGCCTCCTTCCTATAATCAAAATAATTATAACAACAGTGCGCCGCTTTTTCAAGAGAAAATCCCTGCGAAAATATATATTTTATCCGCTTTGCCCGAAGTGTTCGCCCGAAAAGGTTACAATGCTGTCACCAAGATTGACAAACCCGGCTTTTTTTGCTATTATTTTTAATGGTTTATTCTATTCAAAAAGGAGAGCTGTCAATGATCAGTTCCGACAATCTGTGTATGAGCTGTATGCGGGAGATAGGTGATGAGAAGATCTGCCCCTACTGCGGCTACCATGTCGATTCCGCTCAGATATCGCCTTATCTGCCGGTGAGGACTCTCGTCGCCAACCGTTATCTTGTGGGCAAAATGCTCGAGTATAACGGCGAGGGCGCCACTTATATCGGCTGGGATCTCAAGGAGAAAAAGGCGGTAAAGCTCCGCGAATTCATCCCCGATTCGTTCACGACGAGAACCACGACCAACCTGAATTTACAGGTGATGCCCGGCAGCGAAGCCACCTTCGCAGAGCTGCGCCGCAGCTTTGAGGAGCTTTGGACTAAGCTCGCAAGGCTCAAGGGTCTCTCGGCGCTGATAAGCGTCAACGCAGTCGTTGAGGATTACAACACCTCTTATGCGATATACGACCATTTCGAGGGGATATCCCTGCGTGATTTCCTGCTCAGAAACAAGCTCGGCTATGTGCCCTGGGAGAAGGCAAGGCAGCTGCTCATGCCGCTGCTCTCAACTCTCGGCACGCTGCACTCGGCGGGCATAATCCACCGCGGCATCTCGCCCTCGACGCTGATAATCGGCGGCGACGGCAAGATAAAGATAACGGGCTTTTGCATCGGTGCGGCGAGGACCGCCCGCAGCGAGCTGAACAGCCAGCTTTTCGACGGATACGCCGCCATCGAGCAATACGGGCTTGACGGCAGGCAAGGCACTTGGACGGATATCTATGCCTTTGCGGCTGTGCTTTATCGCACCCTTATCGGCAGCGACCCTATCTCCGCAAAGGAGCGCATGACGAACGACAGGCTCATGGTGCCCGGTAAATTTGCCGAGGCGCTGCCCGCCTATGTCATAAACGGCCTCATCAATGCCTTGCAAATTCTGCCTGAGGACAGAACAAGGACGGTCGAGCAGCTCAGAGCCGAGCTGTCGGCTTCGCCCGTGGCAACGGCGGCGAGCGGGCAGTATCAGCGAGCCGAGCAGGCGCAGAAGCAGCCCCGACCCGAGCCCGCAAGGCAGCCGGAGAAGAGACCCGCGCCCGAGAATAAGCCCTCCCCCAAAAAGAACGGCGACGGAGTGCCGACGATAATAGTTTCCGCAGCTCTTTGCATCGTAGTCGGTCTCGCGATATTTATAATCCTTGCGTTCACAGTATTTAAAGATACTTTCAAATTCAATTTTAACCAGAACAGCGGCAATGTTACGGTCACTCAATCAAATCAGGAGCCGATAGCCGTGCCCGATTTCATCAATAAGAGCGCCGTTGACGTGCTTGTGAATCCCGTATTCACGCAGAATTTCAAGCTCGTCTCAGAGGATGTCTATGACGACAAGGTGCCCGAGGGCTATATCGTCGGGCAGAGCGTCAAGTCGGATACCCTCGTGCAGCCCGGCACCGAGATCGTCATCTATGTCAGCAAGGGCAAGCAGCAGGTCGTGCTCCCGAGCGTGGTCGGCTACGACTACGCCGAGGCGGAGAAACGCCTGACGGAGCTGGGTTTCAAATGCATCAAAAAGGAGATCTACGAGGGCAGCTACCGCAATAACGAGGTCGTCCAAATGGCGCCGTTTGCCGACAAGGCCTACGACGTCGGCACCGAGGTCTATCTGAATGTCTTTGTTGAAAAGACCGAGCCGGAGACCGACGAATTCGGTCAGACCGTCGCCGCGGTGACCCCGCAGGATTAAAATTAATCCATACAGCCTCCCACCACGACAGACAGCGAGCAACCGCCGCGGAAAACCGCGGCGGTTGTCTGACTAATTGCCCTATCGTTCATCCCGATTTAAGTCGTTCTTTTCCAGCGGCGATTTCCGCATTCTTTTGTTTTATCATCTCGGCAATCTTTACCGTTTATGTTGCTATTGCGTGTGACATCGCTGCGGCGGCTATTGGATTTTATTTCACTTTCTGTGAAACAGAAAATTTCACTCATCTATTCGGAATCGCTTTTGCGGTTCTTTTTTTATATTGTTAGCTCAAAACAAATCACCGTGAGACGTCATACTGTGCCCACGCTATGCAGAAAGGAAAATTTAAAAGAAAAAGCCGAGGCGGGGAGCCTCGGATTTTTCTCGTATAAAACGGGGGGGACAAAAGATGGTAGTGATCAAATTATTTAGACGCCTGTTTAGAGTACTTGGTGAGATAAACAACTCTCATCAGCAGAGCCTCGACAGGGTTGATCGCCTTTGCCTTGCCGAATATCTTGGTGCCCAGCAGGGTAAGGCAGCTCTTGCTCATTATCATATCGACCGCCTGAGCGTCGCCCTCGACAGCGCCGCAGCAAAGAGCGCCGAGATCCTTGACGAGGACGGCATTCTTGCCTTTGAGCGCCTTGGCGCATTTGTCGATACTTGCGATCTTGACCTTGGGGCCGCAGATCTGAGCAAAGTCATCAAGCAGGGGCTTCATATTTTTGCCGAGCCTTGAAACTGCGGCGACCTCGCTTGAAGTGTTGTGGATTATATAATTGAATGACGGGTAGGCAAGGTAAACGCTGCGGTGAGCGTCCGCCGACGGCGCAAGTGCCTTGTCAGCCTCGCCGGTCTTGAGATCCATTGACGCAACGGACCCGTCGCCCTTATTGGTGAGGGTGATCTTTCCGTCGTCTCTGTTACAGCTACTATTATACAACAAAGATTCATCAATTTCAACAGTTTTTTTGGATTTTGTAATCCTATCTGCAATTTTCGTACAGAAGTCATTTAAATTGTCCGCTTTTATGCCGAGCTTCTCCTTTGCGGAGTTCAGAAGGTACTCCGTGCTGAGCTTTTCAAGCGTCTCTGCCACGGCGAACGCCTCTGCGCTGTCCCTGCCGAAGCAAAGAGCGCCGTGGTGAGCCATGATAACAGCCTTTGAGGGGCTGAGCCTGAGCGCCTTCGTGACGCCCTTGCGCAGCTTCTTTGTGCCGGGCAGGCCGTATGAGCCGATGAGGATCCTGTCGCCGATGAGCTTCTTTGCCTCGCCGGTGACGGTCTCAATGCCGCTGCGGAGCGCACTGATAACGGAGGCGACCTTCTGGTGGGTGTGGATAACGAAGCCCGCCCCGGGATACTCCTTATAGACCTCTGCGTGTATACCCTTCTCGGAGGACGGCTTGACGCCGCCGCTCCATTCGAGGGAATCTATTGCAACTTCAACGATATCTTCGGGGGTAAGACCGATATAGGGCTTGCCGCTCGGAGTGATAACAAAAGTCTTGTCATCCACACGGCAGCTCACGTTGCCCCAAGTCCTTGCGATAAGGCCGGACTCAACCAGCTTCTCACCCGCCTCGATAACGAGCTTTTTAGCAGTCAAAACATCCATGATAGTTTTCCTTTCGGCTTATCAGCCAAGGCAGGTAACGTTTGAGAATACTCTGTCGAAGGCTGCGAGAGCTTCGTCGATCATCTCGGGAGTGTAAGCAGCGCTGGTGTAGAGGCGGCTGCCTGCAAGCGTTACGAGGCCCTCTGCCATGTAGGCAGCGCCCATGTGCTCCATTTCCTTCTTGCGGGCGTTGGTAGCGTTGAGCACACCGGGGATGGTCCAAGGCTTGCTCCAATTGATGGAGAAGTGCATGGTGCCGACGGTCTCAAGATGGCAGATAGAGCCCTGGTTAAATGCAACGAAGGGAAGATCGTGCTTCTTGATAAGCTCCTGGAGACCTGCGGTGATCCTGTCGCCCATGAGACCGGCCTTGTAGCAGGCGTCGGCCTTCTCCATCTCCTCGAGCATGGTGTAGCCGGCAACGCAGCTGAGCGGGTTAGCGGACATGGTGCCGCCGCAGAATGCCTTATGTATCTTCTGCGAGCCGTCAAGGCCTGCGCCGAGATACTTCATGTATTCTCTCTTACCGCCGAGTCCGCCTGCGCCGGGGTAGCCGCCCGCGACGACCTTGCCGAATACGGTCAGGTCGGGCGAAACGCCGAAGTAGCCCTGAGCGCCGTTCATGCTGACTCTGAATGCGGTAACGACTTCATCGAATATAAGCAGTGCGCCGTACTTGCGGCAAAGGGTCTCAACGCCCTTGCAGAAGTTCTTGTCAACGGGTCTGGTGCCGCTCTCGGGGCCGACGGGCTCAAGCATAACGGCAGCGGTGCCGCCCTTGAGTCTGTTTGCGCGGAGCTTTCTCTCAAGGTCGTTCAGGTCGCCGGGGAAGAATTCCTCGGTATCCTTGAAGCAGAAGCGGGGAACGCCGTGAGCCTGAGTCCACTTGGTGCCGGGGATGCGGATGCCGTAGCCGAGCTGATCGCTCCAGCCGTGATAAGCGCCGCCCATCTTGAGTATCTTCCTTTTGCCGGTGGCAAGGCGAGCGACACGGATAGCGGTCATGCAGGCCTCGGTGCCCGAGCCGAGCATACGGAACATATCAACATTGGGGATAAGGTCGACTATCTTCTTGCCGAGTTTGTACTCATACTCATGGAAAAGGCCGGTGGACGGGCCGCAGGTATTAAGCAGCTCGATGACCTTCTCACGCACTGCGGGGGGATTGCTGCCCAAAACGGTGGGGCCGCCCGCCTGCAGGAAGTCAAAGTATCTGTTGCCGTCGATATCATAGAGATATGCGCCCTCAGCCTTGGTAAAGACGAGGGGGAACGGATAGTTGAAAGCGAGGTTGTGCTGAACGCCGCCGGGAATGACCTGCTTTGCTTCCTCGATCATCTTCTTCGAGGTCGGGCACTTCTTCTCAAAATACTCGGAGCAGTAATTCTCAAGAGCTTCAGGCTTGATCGAATAGATAGGCTTCTTAATAAGTGCGTCAAGCTGCTTAGTAACAAGCTGAGCGTCGGGGTAATTGATGATTCCGTGGTTAGCCATTTTCTTCTTCCTCCTGAAACAGTTTATTTAATATTAAACCAATTTTATTATAGCACAAAGGTTTCCGTTATTCAAGCCCGAGTTTTTTTGCCATTTCGGCAGTTTTAAGCTCGAGCAGCTTTGAAACGCCCTCCTCCTGCATGGTGACGCCGTAGAGCATATCGGCCTCGTCCATGGTGCCTCGGCGATGAGTAATGAGTATGAACTGCGTGCTGCCCGTCATGCCTCTGACATATTGGGCGTAGCGTGTGACGTTGACGTCGTCCAGCGCAGCCTCGACCTCGTCAAAGATACAGAACGGTGCGGGCGTGACCTTGAGTATCGCAAACAGCAGCGCAATTGCAGACAGACCCTTTTCGCCGCCCGAGAGCAGGTCGATATTCTGCACATTCTTGCCCGGGGGCTGCACCCTGATATTGATATTGCATTCAAGCACATCCTGCGGATCGTCGAGCACCAGCTCCGCCTTGCCTCCGTCGAAAAGATCCTTGAAGGTCTCGGTGAAATTATTGTTGATGCGCCTGAACTGCTCCCTGAATCTCTCGGCCATCTTGCCCGTCAGCTCATCGATGAGCTTGACAAGCTCGGCCTTGGATTCCTCGATGTCGCTTATCTGGCCGCTCATGTATTCGTATCGCTCGGATACCTCTTTGTATTCCTCGACCGCGCCGACATTGACGCTGCCGAGGGCTCTTATCTTGCCCTTTATCTCCTGCAAAGTGCGCTGCGCCTTCGGGATATCCTCGGGCACCACGCCGACCTCCTCGGCCTCGCGCAGGGAGAGCTGATATTCGTCATAGAGCTTGTTGCGGGCTGTCTCCAGCTCCCTTTGGAGCGATTCCTTGCGCTCCTCGAGCCTTGCGACCTCGCCGCTGAGCTTCTCGCGCTCGGAGGTCATCTCCCTCTCCTTTGAGCGCAGCGCCGTGCTCTGAGCCTCGACGCCGGAGCGCTTGCCGATAAGCTCCTCTATCTTCTCGCGGGTCTTGACGGAATTCTCCCTGAGAGCTGCCGCCTCCTGCTCAAGCTTGCGAATGCCCGCCTCGGTCTGCTCATTGCTAAGCCGAATGGCCTCTATCTCGTCGGAGAGAGTGCCCGCGCGGCGGCTGTACGTCTCTTTTTGCTCAAGGCAGCTTTGGATCGTCTCCTTGCACGCCTCGATATCCTTGTGGAGAGCCACTATCTCGAGGTTCAGCGAATTCTGAACCGCTGCGGATTCCTCACGCAGCCTGTCGATCTCTTCTCTGCGCTCGTCAAGCTCGCTTATCTTCGCGGAAAGCTCCTCGCCCTCGGCGGTAAGCTGAGCTATTCGTTCATCAGCCCTCTGCTCCGCGGCGTGCGCCTCTTTTATGCGCTCTGCGGCGGCGGATTTCTCGCTCTCAAGCTCCTCTATCTGACCGCTTGCGGCGGCGTATCTGTCGCTGACGAGCTTCAGCTCGCTCTCGGCTCTGATGATAGCCTCCTGGGTCTTGATAAGCTCCGCTTCGGAGGCTTCAAACTCCGCTTGGGTGTTTGAGACCTCCTCGGAGAGCGTTTTGTAGGCGCTCTGCCTGTCGCCGAGCTGCTTTTCAAGAGCCGACACGGTCTCGCGCAACGCCTCGATCTCGGTCATTCTGCTCAGGAAGCCCGTGCCCGAGCCTCTGGAGCCGCCCGTCATGGAGCCGCCCGCATTGAGCACCTGACCGTCGAGGGTAACTATCTTGAAGCGGTAGGAATATTTCTTTGCCATCGCTATGCCGTTGTCGATGTTGTCGACCACCGCCGTCCTGCCGAGCAGGGAGCCGATGATGCCGGCATATTTCGGGTCAAAATCGAGCAGCTTATCCGCCATATCGACGAAGCCCTCGCAATTTGCAAGCCCGTTCTCGGTGAACGGCCTCGCCTTGACGGAGGTAAGCGGCAGGAAGGTCGCCCTGCCCGCCCGATTCTCTTTTAAGTAATTTATCGCCCTTTTTGCGGCGTTTTCGTCGTCGGTGACGATATTCTGTATCGCCGCGCCGAGAGCCGTTTCGATCGCCACGGCGTACTCGGGCGTTGCGGTTATAAGCTGTGAAAGAGTGCCGTGAATGCCCCTGAGAGCGCCCCTCTTGGACTCTCTGATGACCTTCTGAACGCTGCCGGCGTAGCCGTCAAGGTTCTTTTCGAGGTCGTCGAGCATTTTGATCCTTGCGTTTTTCTGATATATGTCGAGGTTCGCCGCCTCCAGCTCCTTACGGAGCTTCTCGACCTTGCCCGCACGGGAATCAATTATCATCCTGTAGCCGTCAAGGGCGTTTTCGTGCTCCGCCGCCTCGTTCCTGAGCTTTCTCAGGGCGTTCTCAGCGGAAGCTTTTTCTGCCGAGAGGGCTTCGAGGGCGTCGCTGCGGGAGGACATTGCCTCGTTTATCGCGTCTATTCGGGCTGCAAGCTCTCTCGCCGCCGAAACTGCTGTCGAGCGCTCGACCCTGATATCCGCAAGCTGCATTGCCGAGGCCGCGGCCTTGTCGCCGAGAGCCTTTGCCTGCTCGCTGTTCTCGCTGTTGCGGCTGAGCAGCTCGCCGAGCTTTTGCAGCTCCGCCGCAAGGGCTTCGCGCTTCTCGGCTGCCTGCGCTTCTTTTTGAGCCGCCTCGTTCTGAGCCTGCTCTATCCTGCGGTCGGTCTCCGCCGCGAATTTCTCGCTGTCGCCCATGTCGGCGGTGATGCGCTCGACGGTCTGGCGGTTGTGCTCGATGGTGTTGCGCTCAACGGCTATCCTGCCGTCGATGACCGCCGCCTGCTCCTCGCTGTCGGATATCGCAGACCTCAGCCGCTCGATCTCAAGGGTGATATCCTGCCCCTCCTTGATGGAGGCCTCTATCTCCTCGATGAGCTTAACGAGCTTCGTTTCCGTCTCGTCATACTGCGCCGTTGCAACCGAGAGCTTGTGCTCCTGCTCGCGCAGGCCGTTCTTTGATTTATCTATCGTATGTAACCACAGGCCGATCTCGAGAGTTTTCTTCTCGTCGGCAAGAGCAAGGAATTTTATCGCTTTCTCGCTCTGAGTTTTGAGCGGGCCGATTCTGCCCTCAAGCTCCGAGAGAATATCTCTGAGCCTTACCAAATTCTCCTCCGCCTGCTCGAGCCGCCTTGTTGCGTCGGCGCGGCGATAGCGGAAGTGCGAGATGCCCGCCGCCTCCTCGAGCATATCCCTGCGCTGAGTGGAACGGGCGGAGACAAGATCGGCTATCCTGCCCTGACCGACCATCGAGTAGCCGTCACGGCCGAGACCCGTATCCATAAACAGCTCGTGAATATCGCGCAGCCTGCACGCCTCGCCGTTGATGAGATACTCGCTCTCACCCGAGCGGTAGTAGCGGCGGGTGACGGCGACCTCATCCTTGTCGCAGCCGTTGAGGCTGCGGTCGGTGTTGTCGAGCCGCAAGGTCACCTCGGCGTAGCCCAGCGCCTTACGCTGGCTCGTGCCGCCGAAAATGACGTCCTCCATCTTGGCGCCTCTGAGGGTCTTGGTCGATTGCTCGCCCAGCACCCATCGCACGGCGTCCGAAATATTGCTCTTGCCCGAGCCGTTGGGGCCGACGACGGCGGTGATACCTCTGCCGAACTCCAGCACGGTCTTATCGGGAAAGGATTTGAATCCCTGCATTTCAAGCGCTTTTAATATCATCTGATTACCTGACCTTTATCCGCAGCCTGCCCCGGCAGAGCCGCAGCGTCTACTTCGTATTTTTTAAGTCCTTCACGGCATTTCACCGTGCAGTCCCAGCCCCGCTCACGCAGAGCGATAATGTTGCATTTGCGCTGCCCCGTCATCTTGGAATTTTCGCCCGGCGCAACGCTGAGCAGGTATCGCCCCGAGGGCAGCCCGCCGAGCCTTTCGAGCGCAGCATTGAGATAAATGCGTCCCTCGCAAAGCTCCCTGAGTGCAGGGTGATAAGCCCCCGCAACGAAGCCCTCCTCGACCCCGCCGCCGGAATGCAGCCCCACTCTGATGACCTTTATGCCCGCATTCTCAAACATTGGGATGAGCTTTGAACACAGCTCGACCGTCTCGGGCAGCCCCTTGGGCTTGAATTCGCCGCTCTCGGCAAGTTCGCAAAGGCGGGTGCCTCTGAGCACGACGGTGGGATATATCCTGACCGTGTCGGGGTGCATTTCAACTATCCGACGGGCGGTCTCGATGCTGTCCGCATCCTCGGAGCCGTAAAGCCCCGTCATCATTTGCAGCCCCGTCTCGAAGCCGTAGCCCCTGAGCATTGCGTGCGCCGCCTCAACGTCGGCAGCGGTGTGACCCCGCTCGTTCATCGTGAGCACGCGATCGCTGAGGCTCTGAGCGCCCAGCTCTACCGCCGTAACGCCGTAGCGTTTGAGAATTTCGCAGATCTCGGGGTCAATGCCGTCCGGCCTTGTGGAGAGACGAATGCCCTTGAAAATGCCCTTTGAGACATATTCATATGCCGCCTCAAGGAGCGAAATCATGTAGCCGCGCTCCACCATAGTGAAGCTGCCGCCGAAAAACGCTATCTCGCCGCCCGCCGCCTCGCTCTCGCTGAGCGACTTTATCGCCGTGGCCGCCGCCTCGTGCACCTGCGCCGCCGTTATCTCGACAGTGCTGCCCGATATGCTCCGCTGATTACAGAATGAGCAGGTGTGCGGGCAGCCCTTGTGAACTACAAAGAGCGCAACGTTGATATGCTTCATTTTATACCCATAAGCTCCAGCGCTTCCTTGGCCGCGTGCTGCTCGGCGAGCTTCTTGCTCCTGCCGACGCCCCTGCCGATGACATTGCTGTTAAGGTGAACTTCAACATTGAAGCTCTTGGCGTGGTCGGGGCCGCTCGAGCCGGTGAGCACATATTCAATATGCTCCTCGGGGTTGCGCTGAATTATCTCCTGAAGGATGGTCTTATAATCCTTCGTCTCCTGTATGCTGTCATTCCTTGCCACAAAGCGCAGAGCCAGCTTGCTCGCTTCCTCCAGCCCGCCGTCAAGGTAGACTGCGGCGAGCACCGCTTCAAAGGCGTCCGCAAGGATGGAGGGCTTCTCTCTGCCGCCCATGCGAAGCTCGCCCTTGCCGAGCAGCAGCGCCGAGCCGATATCAAGCTCCCTTGCAAAAACGCACAGGGCATTTTCACAGACCTTGGCGGCTCTGTGCTTGGTCAGCTCGCCCTCGGGGAAGTCGTAATTCCTGTAGAAATACCCCGCCGAGATGAAGCCGAGCACCGAATCGCCGAGGAACTCCAGCCGCTCGTTGCAGACCGTGCCCGCACCCTTCTCATTCGCATACGACGAGTGGGTCAGCGCAGTCCTGAGCAGTGAGATATCCTTGAAGTGATAGCCCAGATTATTTTGCAGTGCCTCAAATTTTTCGTCCATAGTATTCTTCCTTATCCGATCGATTCCTCGATCATATCCGCAAGCTCCGAGACGGAGATGCCGGTGTCGATCTCCTCGGCAAATTCCGTTTCAAACTCGCTCTCGAGCGAGAGGACAAGCTCCTCAAGCTCGGCGTCGTCGTTGATAAATTCATAGAGCGGCGCAGATCCGTCGACCTCGTCCTCGCTGAATCCGAATTCTTCGCAGATCATGGAAATCAATTTCTCAAGGATCATAATAAAACCTCCGTTTAGTCCTTTGCAATTTGATTTTTCAGACTGTTCAGTCCTCTGTCGGCGAGCGCCTCATAGCGCTGCCGCTTATCTCTGATCTTTGTCTCAAGCCCGGGCAGCAGGCCGAAGCTCGCGCCCATCGGCTGGAAATCCTTGACGCTGCCGTCGCTGATATAGCGGGCGAGCGCCCCCGTCATGGTGTCGCACGGCGGTATGAATTCCTCCCTGTCCTCGATGAGCCTCGCCGCATTGATGCCTGCGAGTATGCCGGAGGAGGCAGACTCCATATAGCCCTCGACTCCCGTTATCTGCCCGGCGAAGAAAAGCCCCTCTCGCGCCTTGAAGCCGAAATTCGCCCCGAGCAGCCTCGGCGAATCAATGAAGGTGTTGCGGTGCATCACGCCGTAGCGCACGAACTCCGCATTTCTCAGAGCGGGTATCATCGAAAATACCCTCTTTTGCTCGCCGAATTTCAGATTTGTCTGGAACCCGACGAGGTTATACATCGTGCCCGCCACATTCTCCTTGCGGAGCTGCAGATTGGCCCACGGGCGATGACCCGTCTTGGGGTCGACAAGCCCCGCCGGCTTCATCGGGCCGAAGCGGATGGTGTCGTGACCCCTCGAAGCCATGACCTCGATGGGCATACAGCCCTCATAAACGCCCTTGCGCTTGTCGAATTCGTGGGTCGGGGCGCACTCGGCGTTGATAAGCGCCTCATAGAACGCCTCGTACTCCTCTTTGTTCATCGGGCAGTTGATATAATCGTCCGGCTCGCCCCTGTCGTATCTCGACTGCATGAAGGCGTGCTCCAGGTCGATGCTCTCAGCCGTCACAATGGGCGCGGCGGCGTCGAAGAAGCTGAGACTCCCGCCGCAAAGCTCCCTTATCCGCTCCGATAGAGCGGGTGAAGCGAGCGGGCCGGCGGCTATGATGACCACCCCGTCGGGTATCTCGGTCACTTCCTCACGCACGAGCGTTATTTCTTTTCTCGAAAGTATCTTTTCCGTCACAAGGGCGGAGAATTTATCTCTATCCACGGCGAGAGCGCCTCCCGCCGGCACGGCGGTAGCCTTGGCGCACTCAACGCAGAGCGAGCCGAGCAGCTCCATCTCCGCCTTGAGCATACCCGCGGCGCAGCCGAGGCGGGTCGCCTTGAAGGAATTCGAGCAAACAAGCTCCGCCAGACCCTCACTCGAGTGAGCGGGCGAATATCTGAGCGGCTTCATCTCGTAAAGCTCGGTCTCTATACCTCTCTCGGCAAGCTGCCACGCCGCCTCAACGCCGGCAAAGCCCCCGCCGATGATCTTGACCTTATTCATTGCTCTTTTTCTTCCCCGCCGATTTCTCGTAGCCGCAGCCCGCCGTCATGCACACCAGCTTGCCGCCCTTCTTCTTGAAGAGCGCCTTGCCGCACTTCGGGCAGTTCTCGCCCGCCGGGGGATCCCAGCTCATGAAGTTGCACTTAGGCCAGCTTGAGCAGCCGTAGAAGACGTGGCCTTTCTTGGACTTTCTCTCAATGATATCCGAGCCGCACTCGGGGCACTTCGCGCCGGTGTTGAGGATGAGCGGCTTTGCGTTCTTGCACTCGGGGTAGCCCGGGCAGGCAAGGAATCTGCCGTATCTGCCGGTCTTGATGACCATCATCCTGCCGCACTTCTCGCACGGGATATCGGTCGTATCCTCCTCGAGCTGGATCTTGACGTTCTTCATCTCCGCCTTCGCCTTGTCGAGGGTCTTTTCAAAATCGCCGTAGAATTCGTCGAGCATCTTGACATAATCGGCTTCGCCGCAGCCGACCTTATCGAGATTCGTCTCCATCTGGGCGGTGAACTTGGTGTTGACTATCTTGGGGAATTTCTCCTTGAGCAGCCCCGTGGTGGCGCAGCCCAGCTCCGTGGGCACAAGCTGCTTCTGCTTGCGCTGGACGTAGCCCCTCTTGATTATCGTCGAGAGGATCGCCGCATAGGTGCTCGGGCGGCCGACGCCGTTCTCCTCAAGCTCCTTTATGAGCGAGGCTTCGGTGTAGCGGGCGGGCGGCTGAGTGAAATGCTGAGCCGAATTCAGCTCGCGCAGCTTGAGCTTCTCCTGCGCCTTTATCTCGGGCAGAGCGCCCTTATCCGTCTCCTCCTCGGGGAGGTCGTAAAGGCGGGTGAAACCGTCGAATTTTATCGAGTAGCCCGCCGCCGTGAATATGCAGAATTCGTCGCTGTCGGGTTTTGACGCTTTTATCTCCGCCTTGACGGTATTCTGAACGCAGCTCGCCATAAGGCTTGCGATAAATCTCTTCCAGATGAGGCTGTAGAGCTTATACTGGTCGGAGGTGAGGCTGCCCTTGACCTGCTCCGGGGTGATGGAGGGCACCGACGGCCTTATCGCCTCGTGGCCGTCCTGAGCGTTCGCTCTCGATTTATAATATACGGGCTTCTCCGGCAGATATTCTTTGCCGTAGGCCTGTGCAATATACTGATTGCCCGCCGCTCTCGCTTCCTCGGATATCCTGAGCGAATCGGTTCTCATGTAGGTTATCAGACCGAGGGTGCCGTGATCCTTGACGCTGACGCCCTCGTACAGCTCCTGCGCCGCTCTCATCGTGCGCTCCGCCTGAAAGCCGAGCTTCCTTGAAGCCTCCTGCTGGAGGGTGGAGGTGATGAACGGCGGCGAGGGATTCTTTTTCCTCGTGCCCTTTTTGACCGACGCCACTTCGTATTCGGCGCCCTCAAGACGGTCGAGGTAGCCCTGAGCCTGCTCGGCGTTCGCTATTTTGACCTTGCCCTTCTCATCGGCGTAGAGCGAGGCGGTGAAGGTCCTGCGCTGAGCGTTGGCGAGCTTCGCTTCTATCTCCCAATATTCGTCGGGGACAAAGGCATTTATCTCCTCCTCACGGTCGACTATCAGCCTGACCGCAACGCTCTGCACTCTGCCTGCGGAGAGGCCGCGCCTTATCTTCTGTGACACAAACGGGCTGAGGCGGTAGCCCACGAGGCGGTCGAGGATACGCCTTGCCTGCTGAGCGTTGACAAGGTCGAGGTTGACCTGCTTCGGGTGCGCCATGCCGTTTGCGATGCCTGTCTTGGTTATTTCGTTGAAGGTGACTCGGTTCTTGCTCTTGAGGTCAAGGCCGAGCACCGTCGCCAGATGCCACGATATCGCTTCCCCCTCGCGGTCGGGGTCGGCTGCGAGATAGACTGCGTCGCTGGCGGCGACTTTATCCTGAAGCTCCTTGACGAGCTTTTCTTTCCCTTTGATGAGGGCATATTTCGGAGCGAAGCCGTTTTTGACGTCAACGCTGAGCTTCGCTGCGGGCAGATCCCTGATATGACCCTTGGAGGCAACGACGTCGTAGTCCTTGCCGAGATATTTCTTGATAGTGTTCGCCTTGGCGGGCGACTCAACTATAACGAGCTTAGACATTAATTTTTCTCCTGTCAGCTTATTTAAGAATATAATTTCTGCCGTCGGTCTGCTCGATCAGCCCGAGCAGTTCGAGCCGCATGAGCGCCGAGAGCACTTTGGACGGGCCCAGCCCGCTCTGAGCCGCCATATCGTCGGGGTGCAGCGGCTCCTCCCCGAAAAGATTATAGACCGTAAGCGTCTCACGGTCAAGTGCCGACGGGGGTTCTTTTTTAATTTTTACGGGTTTTGCCTGCTTCGGCGAATGAGTGTCGGGCTTTGTCACGCGGATACGGGCGATATCGACCCTGTCGGGGTACATCGCCGCATACGGAGCGAGGATATCCGCGGCGTTCGTGACCGCCCTTGCGCCGTCCATTATCAGGCGGTTGACGCCCATATATGCGCTGGCAAGCACGCTGCCGGGGATGGCAAAGACCTCGCGCCCCTGCTCGCTCGCCCTCTTGGCGGTTACGAGCCGCTTTTTTCGCCCGCCTCGACCACGAGCACGCCGTGGCTGATGCCCGAGATTATCCTGTTCCTTATCGGGAAGGTGGTGCGTGAAGCCGACGAAAGCGGGGTAAACTCGCTTATCAGAGCGCCCGTCTCCCTTATACGGCGGCGCAGCGGCTCATTATCGCGCAGGTAATCGCACCCTAGCCCGCAGCCCATGACGCAGACCGTGACTCCGCCCGCCGCGACAGTTCCCTCGTGGGCGGCGCTGTCAATGCCGAGAGCGCCTCCGCTGATGACGGCAGCCCCCGCCGAGGCAAGGTCGCCCGCCACGGTGCGCGCAATACAGGTGCTGTCATATGACGGCTGCCTCGTGCCGACTATCCCGATGGATATTTTGTCCTTTATCCTCGAAATATCCCCGTCTACATACAAAACAAGCGGCATATCCGCGAGCCTTTTAAGCTCCTCGGGGTAATCCCCGTCGGTGGGGACGCATATCTCCCAGCCGTTTTTGGCGCAGACCCTTATCGCCGTCTCCGCGTCGGAGAGCTTTGTCTTATTAAGCCGCTCAAGCTGCCTGCGGGTGAAAACTCCCGCCGTCATGCGCTCGGCGTCATCCGCAAAATACAGCTTCTCCGGCTCGGGAAAGGCGCTGAGTATCTCATCGACCCTTGCGCCCGCTCCGAGGGCTTGGGAGAGCCATATCCAATACTTTTTATCGCTCATCTTTTCAGCTCCCATGCCAGAATGGCGGATGCGGCGGCGGCGTTGAGCGATTCGGCTCTGCCGCCCATCGGTATGGTTATCCTCTTACGGCAGGCGGCTATCGCGCCGTCGCTCAGACCCGACCCCTCGTTACCCACGCAGCAGACGACTCCGCCGCTTTTATCGACGTCTCTGATATCCTCGGCGTCGCGGCTCGGCACGGAGGCAAGGGTCAGCATCCCCGCTTCGTTCGCCTCGGCGAGCACGGCGGGCAAATCGGCGGTCTCCGCCACATACATACGCAGCAGCGAGCCCATCGAAGCCCGCAGCGCCTTGGGATTATAAATATCGCAGCCGCCGCTGACGAGCAGCCCGTCAATGCCTATCGCCTCGGCGCTCCTGCATATCGCACCGAGATTTGACGGATCCTGTATGTTCTCAAGCGCCAGATATTTGCCGTCGGGCGTCAGGCCGAAGCCGCTCGCCGCCCTCTGCATACGGCAGATGCAAAAAACTCCCTGCGGATTCTCCGTGCCCGAGAGCTTTTGCGAGACCTCGGCGCTTATTTCATAGCATATGCCGCTCACTGGCTTTATGCTCTCGATATATTCGGGATATTTCCACAGCGCCTTTGCCGTGAAGAACGCCGCCGATATTTCAACGCCCGTCTGCGCCGCGTCGGAGCAGAGCCTCGCCCCCTCGAGCAGGAATTCCCCGTTTTCACGGCGGAACGAAGCGCTCTGGGCAAGGTGAGAGGCGTATTTGATTTTTTCGTTGGTGCGGGCAGTTATCTTTTCCATTTGATTTCTACCTTATTTTATTTGATACCTTTATATAGCCTTTTGCCGCGTAAAAATGCGGTGAACGCCGCAAAATTCCTCGATTATCTCCCCACCCCGCGTAAACGCAGGCAATACCCGCCGAACGGCGAGTATATAAGCATTAAGCAACTGAATGAAGAGGCTAAAAAAGGGATGCAACATAGCTACACTTATGCCGCATCCCTTAAAGACGTTTTTAGTTGAGAGCCGCCTTTGCCTTTTCGGTGAGAGCGGTGAAAGCTGCGGGATCAGCGATAGCGATCTCGGAGAGCATCTTTCTGTTGAGGTTTATGTCCGCCTTCTTGAGGCCGTTGATGAAGGTCGAGTAGTTCATGCCGTTCATCTTGCAGGCAGCGGAGATACGGGTGATCCAAAGACGGCGGAAGTCACGCTTCTTCTGCTTTCTGCCGATGTATGCATAGTTGCCGCTCTTCATAACTGCCTGCTTGGCGGTCTTGAAGAGGTTGCTCTTTGAGCCGTAGTAGCCCTTTGCGAGCTTGAGAACTTTATTTCTTCTCTTGCGAGTCATTATAGCGCCTTTAATACGAGCCATGGTTTATATCCTCCGTTATATTAAAAAGTAGATTTACAAAGTTCCGAATTATTTATAAGGAACAAGGCGTTTGATCTGTCTGCAGTTGGTTTCGTCAGCGACAGAGACCTTGCGAAGATTTCTCTTGCGCTTTGTGTTCTTCTTATTAAGGATGTGGGATTTGTAAGCATGGGCGCGCATGGGCTTGCCGTTCTTTGAAATCTTGAAGCGCTTCTTTGCGCCGCTGTGAGTTTTGATCTTAGGCATAGTGATATATCCTCCTTAAATTTTTTCACCGAATAAATTACTTTGCGCTCTTGGGAGCCATAAACATCAGCATCTGTCTGCCTTCGAGCTTTGCAGGCTTCTCGACGGTCGCGCAGTCCTCCAAAGCCTCGGCGCAGCGCTTCATCGTGGTGAGACCGAGCTCTGGGTGAGCCATCTCTCTGCCTCTGAAGCGGATCGAGACCTTGACCTTATTGCCGGCGGCAATAAACTTGCGGGCGTGGTTGATCTTTGTTTCAAAGTCATGCGTGTCGATATTGAGAGAGAGCCTGATCTCCTTGATCTCGACGATCTTCTGATTTTTTCTGGCTTCTTTCTCTTTTTTTGCTTTCTCAAATCGGTACTTGCCGTAGTCCATGATCTTGCAGACGGGCGGTTTGGCGGTGGGGGCGATCTTGACAAGGTCAAGATTCTTGCTCTCCGCTATCTTGAGCGCCTGAGAGGCGGACATGATGCCAAGCTGCTCGCCGTCGTCGGAAATAACTCTTATCTCCTTATCACGGATTTCCTCATTGATTTGCTGTTCTTTGCTGCCGATGTTAAAGCACCTCCCGGAAATTCGATAAAAAAGCGAGGCAGGGAAGAACCCGAGCCTCGCATGAAAATCAACGCCTGCACACGGGCGCACGCCCGCCGCATTAAAAGCTATTGACCGACGCGAGTGAACTCGGAAGGTGAGAGCTTACCTGCTCTGCTTTATTGTGCAAGTTATTTTAATACATATGCGCCGCAAAGTCAAGAGCTTTTTGCGATTTTTTTAATTTTCTCTGCAAATCAGTCCTTCAAAGCGGTTATGGGGACTACAAAAACGCCGTCCGTCCGTCTGTAAGCCGCATTTGAAAGACCGCAGATGACACAAAGCACACTCGGAGCCTGACCGCCGGAGTTTTTGATATCCTCGCTTATTTTGATAAGCTCCGCCGCGGCGGAATCTATCTGATTTGCGCCGAGCTTTATCTCAAAGGCGCACCATTTGCCGTCGTCAAGCTCGATAACGGCGTCTATCTCACGGTTTGCATAATCTTGATAATGAAACACCTTTGCGCCGAAGGACTCGGCGTAGACCTTCAGATCCCTCTCACACAAGCCCTCAAACAGGAAGCCGAATGTGTTTAGGTCGCCGAGCAGGCGTTCGGGCGTTGCCTTCAGCAGGGCGCAGGCAAGCGCGGGGTCGCAGAAGTGGCGCTTCTCCGCCTGCTTGACCCGAGCCGACGAGCGGATATTCGTTGAGAACGGCTGCTGATTATCAAGCAAAAACATTCTCTCAAACACATCAATATAAGCGGCGACGGTATCCCTGTCAAGCTGCTCGTCGTCCGTCTCCTTTATATCGTTCAGCAGTTTGCTGTTGGTGGCGGTCGTGCTCTCATTCCTTGCGAGCGAGCGCAGCAGCAGCTCCATTTTGCGGCGGTCGTATTTAACGCCGTCTATCCTCTGAGCGTCATCCTCAAGAATGGCGGTGATATATGAATCCGGCAGTATCATTGCGTCCTCCGCAGGGGCGTTGATATTGCCCGGCCAGCCGCCGCGCACAACATAATAAATCAGCTCCCTCAGATCCGTTTCGTCGGTCATAACGGGGTCGAGCCTGCCGCCGCAAAGCTCTCGCAGCGAAACCGCGCCCGAGGAATCGCCAGACTCATACAGCGACATGGTTCTCATACGCAGCCTGCCGATGCGGCCTGCACCCGAGTGCATTATCCCCTTGGTCTTGGGCGTGGACGAACCGGTCAGTATAAACTGACCTTTTTGGCCCCTGACATCCACCGTGTAGCGCACGGCGTCCCAAATTGACGGTGTCTCCTGCCACTCATCGAGCAGCCTCGGCGTATCGCCCTCAAGCACTATGGCAGGTGACAGCTCCGCAAGCTGCCTGTTTTGAAAATTATTCTCGGGGCTGCCGATAAGGAATTCGCTCTTGCTGTGAAAAGACGAAGTCCATGTCTTGCCGCACCATTTCGGCCCCTCGATGCAAACGGCGCCGAATGTTTTTATATATTTCTCTACGCGAGCGTCAATGACCCTCGGCTTGTATTTTGCTTTATCCGCGATGCTCATTGCAACACCTCCGCATATGTATTTTAACATATTCCGCAGGATTATGCAATATCATTCCGCAAGATTTTAAATTTTCATTCCGCAAGATTTTGATTTTTCATTCCGCAAGATTTTGGCGTTTTTGGGTATTTATGCAAAAGCACCCGATCATATGACCGGGCGCAGATGCTGTTTATATTTTATTTATCAGCGCAACGCCGGAGCAGACCGCGAGCCCGACGACCAGGAAGCCGAGGGCGGTAAGGCCGCTCATAAGCGAGCCGAGGCCGGTGCAATAGAGCGCCGTGCTGAGCACGAAGCCGAGGGCGCTCAGGACTATCTGGGCGACCGTGCCGAGCTTCTTTGACGACGCCATTCCGCAGGATGCCGCAACTGAGCGCAGCATCGAATACGCCGTGCCGTCATGGACTATCGAGGCGGGCAGCTTGTCGCAGACCGCGTCGCGCCTGCGCTTAAAGAGCTTGCCCGCTACGGCGGAGAGTACCTTAAAGGTCTCCTGCGGGAGGCCGAAGCTGTCGGCAATAAGCTCCTCGGTGACGTTGACATCGTTGGTGCGCACGAGCACCTGGATCCCGTTCTCCTCAAGCACCTTAAAGTATTTGCCGAGATTCCTGTCAACGGCGTAGCTGACAACAAACATTGCCGCTATGCTCTCGGCGACGGCGAGGTAGATGACCTTGCGGCCGTCGTGGGAGTATTTCTCCTCTATAGCCTTGTCGGGCATTTGAATATTGTGATGCACGAGCAGGTTTCTGTTGCCGAAGAGCACCTTTTGATTGTGGATCCTCGCGGCGATGCCGAGCTTATCCTCATAGGTCAGCTCCCTGACCGGGGGCAGCAGATCCTGTCTGCCGTCGATGACCTGCTCAAAGCTCTCGCGCAGCGGTCCGCCCGATTTGATAACGAGGGCGGCGGCGTAGAGCAGCACGTCGTCTATCCTGATATTTTCGTAGTTCTTCATGCCGTGCATGGTGCAGCGGGAGCGGTCGAATATATCCGCGGAATCCATGACCACGGCGTTTGCGGCGGCGGTCTTTTCGGCGGAATCAAGGCTGACTATCATCGTGCCCTCGGGGTTCAGCCGCCTGCCGTTGACCCTCTCTATGAGAGCGGGGATTATCGAAACAAACAGCGGTGAGGTCACGCAGAACGTGCCGGCGAAGGCGGAGATCGCAGCCATCGCGCTCTTGTTGATGATGCCGACCGCAACGGCACAGATTACAGACGCCGCAGCGGAGCACGGGAGCAGCAGGCGCACGAGCTTCCTGTCGCTCGAATCGGCCGCCGAATTTTTGAGGAAATCCGTCGTGAAGCCGACCTTGGAGGAATAGAGCAGCTCGGCGTTGCCCATGAGCAGACCCTTGCCAAGCTCGAAGATCTCGGATTCGTTCTCTATCGGATGCACGGCGTACATATTATGCTCATATTTATAGGCGCAGACCTCAAAGTTTCCGAGGGTGCGCTCCGCGCGGAGCTTGTCGGCGAGCTTCTCTATAACCACGCCGAATACCGCCGCCACTGAGAATACCGTCACCTCGGCACCCTGACCGCCGACCACCGCGGCGAGCGTATTCTGTATCAGTGCCACGGCTATCGCAAGCGCGCTCGGGGTATGGGAGGTAACTCTGCCCTTGAAAAGCCCCGTAATGCTGTCGAAGAATCTTTCGTTGTCTATTGCGGCCGCAATGATGAGCATCACGGCGTTGATTATATTCGGCACGGGGGAATTCATGCTGAATATCTCCGTCGAAAGTGAGAGCCTGTCGGCGAGCAGCGGGATTATATTGAAAATAATCATTATAAATTCCAGCGCCGCCGCTATCACAAGCCCGACCGTCGCTTTTTTGTTAAGCTCGCCCAAACGGACATGAAGCTCGGAGCGCTCGGCGGGGTCGGAGTATTCCTTGTCGACCCTTCTGCTCTCCTCAGCCTCAAGCGCCTGCTTGCGCTCGCGCTTTTTGCGTGCCTTCTCCTCGCGGAGCACGTCCTCGGCGGGGGCTTCCATGTCGCTCTCAAAGCCGTCGTCAAGCTCGGGGGAGTTAACTATGCGGAAGTTTTTCGCCTTTTGGCGGCGCTTCTCCCACAGCTCCTCCTCAACGTCGATCTCGCTGGTCTTCTCGGGCAGCACCTCGGCGGGGATATAGTCAAAGCCGGTGAGCATTATCTGCCCCTCGACCACGTCGCTCTCGTCAGCCTTTGCCTCCTTGACGGCGGGCATCGTGCCGCTGATGACCTTGGTCTTGTCGTCGCCCTCACGCACCACATCCTCGGCGGCTCTGACCTTGGGCAGGGGGTCAAGCCCGCCCTCGGCGCTCCTGCCGCTGCGCTCGAGCACTATGCCGGATTTGTCAACCGGGCCGTTCGGCTCGACCTCTATCTCGGCGGTGTCCTCAAGTCTCAGCTTCGTGAAGAATCTCGTCCTGTATTCATTCTCGCCGATATGCTCGGGCTTTTTCTCCGGCTGCGGCTCGTCCTTCTTTTTGAAGAATTCCGAGGCGGGGGAGTCGCCCTCGTAGAACGGCTTTATCGTCGGCGGGCCTTTCGGCTCCTCCGGCTTCTCTATCGGCGGCGGCTCGGGGATATCCTCGGGCACTATGACTGTCTCTATCTCAAATAACGATTCGTCGAAATCATCGTTGTCGGAGCTGAAGAAGGTCTCCTGACCCTCGACCTCGGCCTCCTCCGATACGGAGGATATGTCGCGGCTCTCAGGCTCCGGCTCGCTCAGCTCAGAGAGGGGCTTCACGGTGAACATCTCGGTGTCCATCTCGCTGCGGCGGAGTATACGCTTGAAATCCTCTGCCGGGGTCAGCGGCTCTTTCTTTTTGGGCACATATTCCTCGCCGTTGGTCTGAGCTATCAGCCTGTCGATATCGTCGAGCGACCAGGTCTTTGACGGCTCGCTCTCCTCCTCGGCGGAGTCGGCGGTGAGCGTTCCTCGCCTTACCTCCTCAAGTATTGCTTCAAGCTCGCTGTCGGAGCTTATGCCGTTTATCTTATTGTCGTTCAAAGCGTTCACCTACCTATGTTTAGCGATCTCATACATCAGAATGCCCGCCGCCACCGAGGCGTTGAGCGAGTTGATCTTGCCCTTCATCGGGAGCGACACGATGAAGTCGCACTTCTCGCGGACAAGGCGGCTTATCCCCTTGCCCTCGGAGCCGACGACCAGAGCGACCGCGCCGGAATAATCCTGCTCGTCCCACCTTGTGCCGTCCATATCCGCGCCGTAGATCCAGAAGCCCTTTTCCTTCAGCTCGTCAATGAGCGAGGGCAGGTTTGCAACTCTCGCCACGGGCACATATTCGACCGCCCCAGCGGAGACCTTGCCGACTGCGTAGGTCAGCGCAACGCCCCTGCGCTTGGGGATTATGATGCCGTGTGCCCCGCAGGCGTCGGCGGTGCGGATTATCGCGCCGAGGTTGTGCGGATCCTCGATCTCGTCGCAAATAATGATAAACGGCTGCTCGCCCCTGCTGCGGGCGTTCTCGAGGATATCCTCAACGTCCGAGTATTCATGGACAGCCGCCCACGCAGCGACTCCCTGGTGATTTTCGCCACCGCAGAGCTTGTCGAGCTTGCGTTTATCCGTCTCTTTTATAACAACGCCGTTCTCACGGCACTGTGCGATTATCCTGCCTATCGAGCCACCGCGCTCGCCCTTTGCGACCAAAAGCGAATCTATCGCCCTGCCGCTCCTGAGCGCTTCGGTGACTGCGTTCCTGCCTATTATCAGGCCCTGCTGCTCTCTCTGCTCGTCCATTGCAGCTACCCCTTCCGTAAACGTCGGTGACAGCGGTAATTCCGCCGCCGCCCTCCGAAAAATCTCTATATTCGATTTATTATAGCACATAATTGTAAAAATGAACAGTATAAATATAGGTTTTACAAAAAAAACACGGCTTTTTTTGCGAAGTTTCCGCTAAAATCCGAGTAATTTTTCCTGCAAAGGTATGTAAAATTTTGTTAAGTGACAAAACAAGGGAATTCAAAGGAGACAGGAACATGGAAAAAGTAACTGCCGTGCGTGAAAGCGATACGCTGGACAGGCTGTGGGAGCACGGGACGGCCGTGCTGCGGGGAACTCTCTATTTCCTCTGCGGATTCATCCTCTCGGGGGCGGGTCTGTTTTCATTCCGAGTGCCGCTCGGGGCGGGACTCGTGGCGGCTACCTCTGGGTCAAGCCGCCTGCTCGCCTTTGCAGGCGCAATGCTCGGCAGCATCCTGCGGCTCGATTCGGCGGAGCTTGTGGCGGCTGCCGCTTCGCTGACGGCTACCTTCGCCGTCTCGGCGGTGCTCGAGCGGGTGGATATCAAGCGAAAGAAGCGCAGCGTGCTCGCCGTTGCGGCGGGAATTCTCAGCTTTGTGGGCGGTGCGGCCGCGATGTTCACCGAGCAGGCGGATATAAAGCAGCTCGTGCTGCGCCTTTGCGCCGCCGCCGTATGCGGCTCGTCGGTGATATTTTTCGGCGGCACGAACGACTGCATAGTTAAAAGGCGAAACATATATATGCTTGATAATTACAGCCTCATCTGCCTGACGGTCAGCCTGTGCGCCCTGCTGCTCGGCGCCTCCGAGGTCAGCGTGATGGGTTTTCGCCCCGCCCGACTTTTCGGCTGCTTCGTGGTGGTCGTCGCCTCGTTCCTCTTCACCCAATCGGGCGGCTGCATCTCCGGCGCGGCGATAGGCGCGTGCGTCGCGGTCTCGGGCACGGGGCCCGCCTTGGCGCTCTGCTACGGCCTTTGCGGGCTTGCTGCGGGGATATTCTCAAAATACGGTCAGCTCGTGTGCGCCCTCGCGTTCTCGCTCACGGCGGGTGCGGCTGCGCTGCTCGACGGCACGACCGAGGGGATAGCCGTCTTTGCCGAAGCGGCGGCGGCCTGCGTCGTATTCTGCGCCGTTCCGAGCAAACGGCTGCGGCGTATCAGGCGCAACATCCTTGAGCCGCGCTCCGCCAAGCTGACGGGCGAATTCTCCGGCGCAAGGGACAGGCTGCTTGAGGCCTCCAAGGCGATAGGCTCTGTCTCAGAGTGCATTACCTCCGTCTCAAAGGGCATCGAGGCGCTCGCCCCTGCCTCCGATGTGCTTGTTTGCATGAGGGTCAGGGAAAGGGTCTGCTCCTCCTGCAAGCTGCGCGACAGCTTCTGCCCCGAGAGCGGTGAATTCGCCGCGGTGCTCGATAAGCTCGCCCATGGGGAGTCGGTGAGCGAAGCGGATTTCTCGGTGAATTTCAACTCAAAATGCCCGAGCGTGCCCCGCCTTGCGGACAGCTTCAACCGTGTCTACGGCAGCCGAAGCGCCGTGAACCTGCTTCAGGCGGATTCCGCGCGCAGCCGCGAGCTTGCCTGCGGGCAGTTTGAGAGAATGTCGGAGCTGCTCGGCGAGATGGCGCATGAGTTGGAGGACGGTGCGATGGAGCTGTACGGAAAGGAGCGGGCGGCGGCGAGGGTGCTTGAGGATAACGGCTTCACCGTCGTGTCTGCAAGCTGCATCCGCCCCGTGTCGGGGGCGCTGCGCCTGAGCTGCACGGTCGTCTCCGTCCCCGCGGGGATAAGCCTGTCGCGCTTGACGGCGGAGATCTCCCGCGAGCTTGAAGCGGAATTCATGCCGCCGAAGCTGCGCGAAACGCCCGCAGGCACGGAGCTGCTTTTCCTGAGAAAAGAGATATTCAAGATTCGCCTCGGCTCGGCAAGGGCGAGCTGCGGCAATCAAAAGCTCTGCGGCGATTATTTTGAATTTTTCCGCACCGAAACCAAGGCGTATATCCTGCTCAGCGACGGCATGGGCACGGGCGGCAGGGCGGCGATAGACTCGGCGATGACCGTGGAGCTTTTCTCCCGCCTGATAAGGGCGGGCATCAGCCTAAACACCGCGCTCGGCATCACGAATTCGGCGCTCTCCGTCAAGTCTGAGGATGAGTCGCTCTCGACCCTCGACGCAGCGGAGATAGACCTCTTCGACGGCAATGTGCGGGTGTTCAAGGCGGGAGCGGCGCCGTCATTTTACGCCTCTCGCGGGCGGGTGCGCTCGATAGAAACGCCCTCGACCCCGCTCGGGATCCTCAGCAAGGCGGAATTCAGCCGCTATGAGCTGAAGCTGCGGGGCGGCGACACGCTCGTGATGGTCAGCGACGGGATCCTCGGCGGCGGCAGCGACTGGGTAGAGGACGAGGTGCGCGCCTTCGGCGGCAACGGCAGCGCAAATGACCTCGCCGAATTAATCTTAAACTCCGCCCGCCGCAGATGCGGCGAAAAATACGACGACATGACCGTCATCGTCGCCGTGGCGCAGGAGCTGTAACGTAGTGGTTATCCTTTGGATTTAAGCAAAGCTCCCTCAGCCCTCCGTGCAGCTCTCTTTACACAAGGGAGCCTTTAAAGGGCGTAACTTACGGTGCTTACAGATAATTGTCATGCTTACCATCGTTGTACGGAAATCACTCGCTCCCTCAAAAAATTTAAAAGAGAAAACAGCAGCTCGGTGCAAACCTTGCTGCTGTTTCCCCTTTATATGGACACATGAGAAAAGGAACGGGCTGTTTTATTTCTCCACGTCGCGGGAATTCGCATAAATCTTATGCATTCTCTCGTCGGTGAAGTGGTTATCGAGATAGACCTCAATGCTGTTGCTTGCCGGCTTGCCCTTTTCACGCTCATTCATTCTGAGCGCTGCGCCGGCGGACAGGGCGGAGTCGAATATGAAGAAGGCGACGAACGCCCAGACGAGCACATTATTGAGAGTAACAGGCATATACTGCGCCGCTCTGTCTACCAGCGGCATGACCAGCTTGACCCAGCCGACCCCGAGCACGCCCCAGAATATCGAATAGAGCAGGCAAACTCTGCCGTTGATGTTAAGCGGGAGCGAGCTGTAATCCCAAGCCACGGAGCCGAAGACGATCTCCTGGCCGAGGGAGCATATGTATTCGGCGACGGTGCCGACGATGAACGAAGCAAGGAACACCTTCCAACCGGCTGCGCTCCTCATGTGATTGAGCGCCAGCGTGAGCAGCACGCCGCCCATGCCGTAGGCAACGCTGAGCGGGCCGTATACGAGCGACTTCCTGCTCTCAATGTAGCCGTGGCGGAAGTAGCACCAAAGGGTTTCGACCGTGAATCCGACCACGCAGCAGACCGCGAAGATCCATACCAGCTTTGAGAAAGTCAGCTTCTCGGTATTCATTTTTCTTCCTCCTCATTAACTTCTGTATATTCAACGGTTATCGGAGCAAGCTCCGAGCCTTTTTTGGGGGTCCTCACGGCGAATATCGCAAAGACGAGCTTCTCAACGCCCGAGATTATGAACGACACGCCTGTGATGATGACCCATGCGATACCGCTTCTGGCCGGCTCAAATATGAGCACAAGACCCGCGGCGGCGGCAATGAGCGAGAACAGCAGCGCCAGCCACCATCTCCTCAGGCCGAATTTCTTGGCGTCGACCGCGCTCTGCACGGAGAAAAGGCTGTTTATCAGCACAAATACACCGAATGCAAGCGGCAGAGCGGTCATCAGCCATTTCGGGCGGACTATGAAGAGCACACCCAGCACGGCCGAGAAAATGCCGAGCGCCAGATCGAACTGGAACACCAGCCCGTAGAGGTCGTCGGCAAAGTAGCCGACAATTTTTATTATCCCGAACGCCAACGCAACTGCACCGAAGATGTAACTCATTACAGTTACCGATATTGAGGGGTACACCGTCAGGCAAACGCCCAAGGCGATGAAAAGGATACACACTGCACAGTATATCCATTTTGAATATTTGACGAGTTTCATGGTTGATTATCTCCTTGTGTCCTTATGTGGCCGCCGACTTGACGGCGGCTGCCCGAGCGACCCGCTGCCGCTCTGTTTATGCCTTTATTATACTCGCCGACATATAAAAATAAACGGTCACAAAATTCGCCGTGAGTAAATTTTACCCATTCGGGCGAATCTGTCCGAATTTTTGATAAAAATACGGTGAATTTGTTTGAAATTTTCGTCTGGCCGCTGTTACGTTTCTCGGCGGTTGCACGGGTTTTTGTTTGAATTTCAGCAAAAAACTCCCTAAGTCCTACGGACAGCTCCCTCAAGAGGGAGCCCAAGAGGTTAGCAACAGTTTAATGCTGCGACATTGTGCAAATTTGGGCGGGCGAACACAGTTCGCCCCTACCGTTGTAAAACCGACATTGCAGTGTAACTCTTGGGACACCGAGGACGCCGTCCCCTACAATGTGCACCGAGAATTTGCTCTTGTCCTCGCCTCGCTTGTACAAATGTATACGGCGCGACAGAGAGCTTGTAAAGAAAATCAATAAACACTGCTTTATCCTCTACCCCACAAACAAACGCCCGCATTCGGATGAACGCGGGCGTTACATATTATTTGTTGAGTTTTTCGGCGTTATCGACCATCAGCTCGGTGACCCCCTGCATGACGGCGAACATCCTGTCTACCGTGCCGCGCACGTCGGCTTTCATTCCGTTTCGGAACCATTTGAGCACGAAGCCGAGGAAGGTCATCGTCAGCATATCGCTCATCAGCGCGATATCGCCCTCGGTGACGCCGCTGTCCTTCAGCTTCTCCCTGATGCTGGCAAACATCAGCTTGCTGAGCACCTCATAGAGATAATTCTCGAATATCTGCGAATCGGGCGAATTGAAAACGTGCATTATGACCCGCTTATAATCGTATATCATGTCAAAGAAATCGAGCACTATCTGCTGAGACGTTGCCGTTTGGGTGTGCACCCTTGCAAATTCCTCAAGGCTGTAGCGAAAAACGCTCTCGGTCAGATCGTAGATATCCTTGAAGTAATAATAGAAGGTCTTGCGGTTCACTCCGCAGTTCTCAACGATATCCTTGACGGTTATCTTCTCGATGCTGCGGGTCTCAAGCAGACGGAGAAACGATTCAATTATCGCTGTCTTCGTAAATTGCGCCATGATTGCCTCCCTCCATCTCGGCCTGCTCGTCCACTGAGTGATCCTCCTTAGCGGGGATATTATACATCAGCTGTGTAACGACGACCGTTATTACAACGCCCACTATCATAACGATAAGATACATATTCTTGACCTTGAGAGCGGTCTCGGGGGTCTGGGCGGCGCCCAGCTCCTTCACATAGCCGCAGGCTGCGAGCGCCAGCGCCGAGATAGCCGAGCCGACGCCCTGCGCCAGCTTGCGGAAGAACGAATACATCGCATACATCGACCCCTCGTCCCTGCTGCCGGTCTTGATATACTGCCAGTCGATGCAGTCGACGACCATTGCCCAGATTATCACGCTGAACACCGCGTTGCTGAAGAAGAGCAGCATGAGACCCGCTATCCAAATGGGTATCGAGGTCTTTGCGGCGGGGTTCATCGGCAGGAGCAGCACGATAATGCCCGCAACGGCGCTCACCGCCGAGGAGAGGACGATGAATTTCTTCTTGCCGATCTTTTTGGTTATCTTGCCGACGAACGGCATTATCAGCACCATGGGCAGATACGCCACGATGTTGACGACGGCAAGTATCTTCGTGTTTTGGAAGTATGACTGGAATATAATGTTGTTGACCGAGGTCATCGACATGAAGCAGACGACCTGCACAAACGAAACTATCGTCAGCGCCATCATAGGCACGTTGGTGAAGAAGCCCTTGATAGTCTCGGCGTAATTCTTTTTCTCGGTCTTTTTCTCAACCTTGACGCGCTCGGTGACGAGGAATCTGACCATGAGGAAGCCGATAAATCCGACAACGGAGCACACAAGAGCTATCGGGAGCATCCTGCCGCCGATGAGGTTGTGATCCTCATCATATGCGAGCAGCGGGAGCAATATCATGAGCGGAGCCTGAGCGAGACCCGCGCCGATGCTGCGGAAGGTGGAGAGATTGGTGCGCTTATCCGGCTCGTCGGTGATGCTCGAATGCAGGGCGCCGTAGGGCACGTTCGCCAGGGTGTAGGCGACCGACCAGACGCAGTAGATAGCAAGGCAGTATATGACCTTGAAGCGGTTGCTTGTATTCTCTATCGGGAGGAAGGTCAGGGTGGTGCAGACAATGAGCGAAGCGCCGCCCATTAGTATCCACGGCATGAACTTGCTCTTTTTGCTTATCTGCAATCTGTCGACCATGCCGCCGATTATCGTGTCGTTTATCGCGTCCCAAACCTTGCCGACCACGATTATCCACGCCCAGTCCTTGAGCGAAACGCCGATGCACTGCGTATAGAAGAGCATCATGTAGTTCGTTATCAGCGCAAAGCACATGTTGCAGCCGAAGTCGCCCATTGCGTAGCCGATATAATCCCTCATGCCGACGGGTCTTAATTGCTTATTTTCCACCGTTGTTATCCTCCTTTTTTATTGTCTGGAGAAACTGATTTGCGAGTGAAACATAGGATCTGCCGCTCTTGGTGCGGGAGGCGAGCTTCGCTATCGGGGCCAGCGGCAGCCTGCCGACGGGCTTGAGCAGCGGGGAGTCAAGCTCCTTGCCGAGGTGGTTTTTGATGAGCTTGCCGACCTCGGGATTGGTCAATATCTCGCCGAGATTATCGTTGAGCGAGAGGCGCTCGGGGTCTATCTCGTCGCTTGCGGCGAACCAGTTGCGAACGAAAGTCGCGCCCGCTTCACCGAGGGTATATGACGGCTCGGGGGTCTCGGAGGCGGTCACGGTTATCGTGTGCTCGCAGCCGTCGGCTCGGGCGGTTATCGTGTGCTCTCCCTCGGCGAGGTCGGCGGTGAATTCAAACACCTTGTCGCCGCCGAGCTTTTGCTTCACGCCGTCGATATCAAGCTCGACCTCGGCGCAGTTGGAATAGACCTTTATCCTCTGCTCGCCTACGGGTCTTATCTTGAAGCGTTCGCCCGCCACATGGACGAATTTATCCTCCGCCCAATAGGCTTTGTATACATAGAACGAATCTTTTCTCGTCTTGCGGTCGATGGTGACGAGGCCTTTGTTATTCCTGCCGCGAACTCCGCCCTCGTTCCTTGAAGCGGAGCCGAAGTCAAACATATTCCACACATAGGAGCCCCAGAGCCAGTCGCGCTCGTTGATTGCCTTGATATAATGCTCGTGATAGAGCGCCTGGTATTCCTCACTGTAGTCGCCCTGCACCGGCTCGGCGGAGTGGAGGGTGGTGATGCCCTCGGCGCCGTATTCGGAGAGGCAGAGCTTCGCCTCGGGTCTCGCTTCGCGGAAGCGATCAAACCAATTGTCGATCTCGTCAACGGTCTGCACATACCAGCCGAAATACTGATTGTAGCCGAGAATGTCGGTGATATCGTTGAGCTTGGAGCTTATCGGGCAGAACGCCACCTGAGCGCTCGCCGTGGGTCTGGTCGGGTCGAGCCGATGAGCGATGTCGTTCAGCTCCCTTATGCCGCTGACGAGCGACGGGGCTGCGCCGGCAATGGATATCTCATTCTGCACGCTCCAGCAGTAGATGCTCGGGTGGTTGTAATTCTGCTTTATCAGCTCCTCGAGCATCAGCCTCGCCTGCGGCTGCTTTTTTCTGCTGAATCTCGATATGACGGGGATCTCCGCCCAAACGAGAAAGCCCTCTTCGTCGCAAAGGTCATAGAATTTTTCGTCGTGCTGATAGTGGGCAAGCCTTATCGAGTTTGCACCGACCTCCTTGATTATCTCTATATCCTCGGCGTGCTCCTTGAGCGTGAGAGCGTTGCCGAGATTCTCTCTGTCCTGGTGGCGGGATACGCCTTTGAGCTTCATATGCTCGCCGTTGAGGAAGAAGCCCTTGTCGCTGTCAAAATAAAACTCTCTCAGACCGAAGCGGTCGCTCACGCAGTCGATGACCTCGCCGCCCCTGAGCATCTCCGCCGTCAGGGTGTAGAGGTAGGGCGCTTTCATTCCCTGCCAGAGTATCGGCTCGGGTATATCGAGCCTCGCCTCGGCCTTGTCGGCGGGCACGGTGACGCTCGCAACGGCGCTGCCCTCGGCATCGGTGACTGTGAAGCGCTTCTCGCAGCCGTCGGTGCAGCCCTCGGGCACGCTCTTGACATATACTCTGCCGTCCGTCTTGGGGGTGATGTAAACTCCGCAAAGACTCTTATCAAGCAGCGCAAAATGCGTCGGCGCAACGTCTGTGACGATATTGACGTCGCGGTAAAGTCCGCCGTAGAAGGTGAAGTCCGCCATCTGAGGATAGAGCAGCTCGTCCGCGCTGTTGTCCACGGTCAGCTCGAGCAGATTGTTGCCCTCACGCAGTAATTCCGTTATCTCGAAGCGGAACATCGAGTAGCCGTTGATATGCCTGCCGACAAAGCTGCCGTTGACAAAGACCTCGCAGACCGTGTTTGCGCCCGTCACCTCAACGAAGCTCCTACCCTCGCACTCGGGCAGCATCCTTCTGTAGACGCACTTGCCCCTGTAGTAGCTGTCCGCACCGCCCTGGCCGTCTATGCCGTTCCAGGTGTGCGGCAGGTCTACATTCTCGGTCAGCCCCTCTCTGACAAACTCCCAGCCCGAATTGATATTGATAACCTTACGCATAGCGCACCGTCCTTTCCTTTTATTTTAGTATTTTTTCACCGTCAAATACGATATATCCGAAGCCCTTGCCCAAAGTTCCGCCGGAGCGTATGCGCTCGGCATATGCGCGGCGCAGAGCCGTGTCGGTCGGCAGCTCCTCGGGGGCGCGGTCGGCGTATCTGCCGAAAATGCGCCAGAGATCGCCCAATTCGGGCCATACTTTATAAGAAACGATGTCAAAATCGTCCATAAATCGCAGAATATTTGAACTCTCGGGCAAAAACTCGCGGTGACCGGGGTAGAGCAGCCACGAATTGCAGCGGAAGAACGCCACGCCGCCGACGAGCTTATCCTTGTAGAATTCATAGGCTCTCTTGTATGAATCGAGCCTCGCTTCATCAGTTATCGGCACCCCCGATGACGGGATATGGAAGTTGATCTCGGGGTCGCCGTAGCGCAGAGCCTTGCCGCACGGGGCGATGTAATCCTCCTCGTCGTGCTCCCAAAGCTCGTATTCAAACCTGCCGAGGCCGAAAATTTCCATAGCGAGTATGCCGTTATACCAGCTTGCAACAAAGGTGCCGGGCACGCCCTCGCACTCGATGCACTCGCCGAGCTTACAGCGCAGATCGTCGCAGGTGTTATAGAAAATGTCCTCGCCGATGCCCGCCTCGGCGTATCTGACCTTCAGGATAGGCAGGCAGCAGAGCACGAATACAAAGTCGAGCGTATGCTCGTTCTCGCCGAAGTGCTCCGCCATCGAAGCGAGCTTTTTGAGCGCCTCATCCATGCCATCGGCGGTCGGGAACATATAATTCTCAACGGTTTCCGCCATTTCGGAGGCAAAATCCGCCTCCGACTCAAGCCTTGCAAAAATTCTGTCGAATTCCCTGACAGCCGCCTCGGGATAATCGTACCGAGCCATGAAGCCGTCCGCAAACGCGGTCAACTCACGGCTGCCTGCCGCAGGGTAAATAATTTTTTCGCTCATTTGCCGCACCGCCTTTCGGTCGCCGCCCGTTAGAGCCTTGACCCACTTATACAAATTAATTATATCATTTTATTTTGTCACGCGCAAGCCCAACATTTCAGCCCGACAGGACAATCTCCGCGTTTTGTCGTTTTGTTGTCGTCAAAATCACCGGGTTTGCGCTATAGCAGACGGCTTGCAGTTACCTTCGCCTCCCCCGTTTAGGTTCCCTTGACACAAGGGAGCCTTTAAAATGCGTAGCTTTTAGTGCCTATAGGATATTTGCAGGCACGCTATTGTTGTGTGAGATCAATCCTCCGTCACGACTTCGGTTTTCTGTCACCTTCGCCTCACCTATATAAAACAAAAGGCAAAAAGAAAAAGCTGCCGCATTGCTGCGACAGCTTCGTGAAGATATTAAGTTACGCTGATCAAACCAGCTCGATGATCGCCATCTCTGCGGCGTCGCCTCTGCGGGGGCCGGTTTTGATTATGCGGCAGTAACCGCCGTTAACGTCCTTATATTTGGGGGCAATCTCATCAAAGAGCTTCTTGACGACGTCCTCTTTGGTGACGTACGCCATGACCTTGCGCTTTGAGTGAAGAGAATCGTCCTTAGCAATGGTGATCATCTTCTCAGCCATTGCACGAACCTCCTGAGCCCTTGTAACGGTGGTCTCAATTCTGCCGTTTTCCAAAAGATAGGTAACAAGGCCTCTGAGCATCGACTTACGATGGTCGCTTGCTCTGCCGAGCTTTCTGGTACCGGGCATTTAGTTCACACTCCTTTACCGTTTAATGGGTCATTCTTCGTCTCTGCGAAGATCGAAGCCAAGCGAATTCAGCTTTGCAACGACTTCGTCGAGCGACTTTCTGCCGAGGTTACGAACTTTCATCATGTCTTCCTCGGTTCTGTTGATCAAATCTTCAACCGTATTTATCTGAGCTCTCTTCAAGCAGTTGAAGGAACGCACAGACAGGTCAAGCTCCTCAATGGTCATCTCCAGGACTTTTTCTTTGCCGCTGTCGCTCTTAACGACCATGACCTCAGTATCATAGGCCTCGCCGGAGAGATCTCCGAAGAGGTTGAGATGCTCGTTGAGGATCTTGGCACCGAGAGAAACGGCTTCCATCGCGTTGATGGTTCCGTTAGTCCACACCTCAAGGGTCAGCTTGTCATAATCGGTGATCTGGCCGACGCGGGTGTTCTCGACTGTGTAGTTAACCTTTAATACGGGAGTATAGATGGAGTCTATTGCGATAACACCGATAACGGGCTGCATAATCTGCTTATTTCTCTCAGCGGAGACATAGCCTCTGCCCTTGTCACAGGTCAGCTCCATGCTGACGTGAGCGTCGGAATTGAGAGTGGCGATATGAAGCTCGGGGTTGAGGATCTCAACCTCTGAATCGGTTTTGATGCTGCCGGCGGTAATCTCGTCGTCGCCGTTGGCGTCGATATAAATCGTCTTGGGGCCGTCCCCGTGGATCTTAAGGATGACATTCTTCAGGTTAAGAACTATCTCGGTGACATCCTCTTTGACGCCGGGAATGGTGCTGAACTCATGCAGGATTCCGTCTATCTTAACGGAGGTAATTGCATAACCGGGAAGAGAAGAGAGCAGAACTCGACGAAGGCTGTTGCCCAAAGTCGTTCCGTAACCTCTTTCGAGCGGCTCAACAACAAAGCGACCGTATTTTCCGTCGGGAGAAATCTCGGCAGTATCTATTCTGGGCTTTTCGATACCAATCATTTAAAAACCCTCCTTTTAACCAAGGCAGGAAAGCAGCTTCCCTGCACAAATAAAATGCATTCAAAAACGCTGTCACAGCGGGGAAAAAATCCTACGCAACCGCCCGGTGACTGCCCTTGCGGGCAAATCACACGGCACATATTACTTAGAATAAAGCTCAACGATAAGATGCTCTTCAACGGGAACCATGATCTGCTCACGAGTGGGCAGTGCAAGTACCTTAGCAGTGAGAGCCTCTCTGTTGAGATCAAGCCACTGAGGAACGGGACGAGCTGCGTTCGCCTCGACGGTAGCCTTGATCTTTTCGCTTTCCTTGCTCTTATCCTTGATAGCGATCTCGTCGCCTGCCTTGATAAGGTAGGAAGGAATGTTGACCTTCTTGCCGTTTACTTTATAATGGCCGTGGGTAACAAGCTGTCTTGCTTCCGCTCTGGAATTTGCCCAGCCGAGAAGATAAACAACGTTATCAAGTCTGCTCTCGCAAATACGCAGAAGGTTTTCGCCCGTTACGCCCTGCTTGCGCTCAGCCATAAGGAAATACTTGTAGAACTGGCTCTCCTGAATACCGTAGTAACGCTTAGCCTGCTGCTTTGCACGAAGCTGAAGACCGTATTCAGTAGCCTTCTTGCGGCTCTGGCCGTGCTGGCCGGGAGCATACGCTCTGCGCTCGATAGCACATTTGCCGGTATAGCAACGCTCACCCTTGAGGAACAGCTTTTTGCCCTCGCGGCGGCAAAGCTTGCATACCGCACCGGTATATCTTGCCATATGTGTTACACCTCCAAAAAATTCTGGTTACACTCTTCTTCTCTTGGGCGGGCGGCAGCCGTTGTGAGGAATGGGGGTAACGTCCTTTATCATGTTAACCTCCAGACCTGCGGTCTGCAATGCTCTGATAGCCGCCTCACGACCCTGACCGGGGCCCTTAACATAGACTTCGACGGTCTTCATGCCGTGATCAATAGCGATCTTGGCAGCCGTCTCAGCTGCGGTCTGAGCTGCAAAGGGAGTTGATTTCTTGGAGCCTCTGAAGCCCATCTCGCCCGCGCTTGCCCATGAAACTGCGTTGCCCTGAGTATCAGTGATGGTAACGATAGTGTTGTTAAAGGTGGATTGGATATGGGCTGCTCCGCGCTCGATATTCTTGCGATCACGGCGTCTGCGGGTGCCGGTAGTCTTTTTTGATGCTGCTTTAGCCATAATATCCCTCCTCGATTACTTCTTCTTGTTAGCAATGGTCTTCTTGGGACCTTTGCGGGTACGAGCGTTGGTCTTTGAGCGCTGACCTCTGACGGGCAGGCCCTTGCGGTGACGAACGCCACGGTAGCATCCGATCTCGATAAGTCTCTTGATGTCGAATGCGGTTTCTCTGCGAAGATCGCCCTCTACCTTAAGGTGATGGTCGATATATTCACGAAGCTTGGAAACATCGTCCTCGCTCATATCCTTAACTCTAAGGTCGGGATCCACGCCGGTTGCTGCAATAATGTCGCTTGCTGTTTTGCGACCGATGCCGTAGATATAAGTAAGAGCTATCTCAACTCTCTTCTCTCTGGGCAGGTCAACACCTGATATACGCGCCATTTGTCAGTTGCACCTCCAAAATAAATTGGTTTTCGCCGGGATTAACCCTGGCGCTGCTTGTGCTTGGGATTCTCACAGATGACCATGACTTTTCCCTTGCGCTTGATTATCTTGCATTTTTCGCAAATCTTTTTGACAGAAGGTCTGACTTTCATTAGAATACCTCCTTGAAATCTTACTTGGTACGCCACGTGATCCGGCCCTTGGTCAGATCGTAGGGCGACATCTCAACTGTCACTTTATCGCCGGGCAGAATCTTGATGTAATTCATTCTCAGCTTGCCGGAAATGTGTGCCAATATTCTGTGCCCGTTCTCCAGCTCGACCTGGAAGGTCGCGTTGGGCAGGGACTCAACTACCGTACCTTCAATCTCGATCATGTCCTGCTTAGACATAATAACCTCCTAAGTGTTGCCGTTTAATTCTGCATCTATCCGCCGCAGCGCTCTTTTGAGCGCTCTGTCCACCGCAAGCTCGCTCTCGGGGAGCGAAACGCCCGCGGGCTCGACGTGGCGAATGTTTTTGCTTTTTGGTCTGTTGAGCGGACGCTCACTGCCGTCGCAGACCGTGACGGTCCTGCCTTCCGCCCGCATCACTGCAAGCAGACGGCCTTTATCCCGACCGGCGAGCGACCTTATCACCGCACCTCTTTGAAGCATGGCTCTCACCTTAAGCGATGGTGAGGATGACGGGACCGTTTGAGGTTATCGCCACCGTATGCTCGAAGTGCGCGGAAAGGGAGCCGTCCTTGGTTTTAACAGTCCAACCGTCAGGCAACTGCCTGATTCCTGCGCCGCCCATGTTGATCATAGGCTCAATGGCAATGGTCATGCCCGGGAGCAGGCGCACACCTCTGCCGGGTGTGCCGAAATTCGGTACGCTGGGGTCTTCATGCATTACATGGCCGACTCCGTGGCCCGTGTATTCCCGAACCACCGAGAAGCCTCTCGCCTCGCAATACCTTTGGATTGTTGAGCCGATATCGCCGAGCCTGCCGCCCGCGACAGCCGCCTTGATACCCTCGTAAAGGCTCTCTCTGGTGGTGTCGCACAGCCGCTGTGCCTCGGGGGAAATATCCCCCGCTGCAAAAGTGGCGGCATTGTCGCCGACATAGCCGTTGAAGGTCGCGCCGACGTCAATGCTGACTATATCGCCAGCTTTGACGATGCGCTTCTTGCTGGGTATGCCGTGAATGACCTCATCGTTTATGGAAATGCATGAAGCAGCGGGGTAGCCCGAGTACCCGAGAAATGTGGGAACTGCGCCGTGCCGGACTATGAAGTCGTGGGCGACCCGGTTTATCTCCTCGGTCGACACCCCCGGCTCAACTGCGGCGCCCGCCGCTTTTAATGCTCCCGCCGAAATAACGCACGCCTCTTTCATAAGACTGAGTTCTCTGGTCGTTTTGAGCACTATCATGCTGATCCTCCGTTAAGACGTAAATTTTTACGCTCGGGCTTAATCAAGGAAGCCCTTGTAGTGACGCATCATCATCTGGCTCTCGAGCTGCTTAACAGTTTCAAGAGCAACACCGACCATAATTATGATCGAAGTACCGCCGAGAGATACGTTCAAGCCGTCGGCGTATCCTGCCTTGGTGAGCGCGAAGGTGGAGATCTGGGAGAAGATTATCGGGAAGAGCGCAACAACGCTCAGAAGGAGGGCACCGAGAAGGGTGATCCTGCCGATGATCTTGCCGATATACCTTGAAGTCGGCTCGCCGGGACGGATGCCGGGGATAGAACCGCCGTTGTCACGGATGTTCTTGGACATCTCGATCGGATTATACTGAATGCTTGAATAGAAATAAGCAAAAGCGATGATGAATACGAAATAGATGATTGCGTATGCCCAGTGGGTGGAAGAGAATACTCCGAAGAACTTAGCCCAACCGCTGCCCTCCTTGATCCTGTTGCCAAGGAACATCTGGATGGTCGGGGGAAGTGAAAGAATGGAGCTGGCGAAGATAACGGGCATAACACCGGACATATTGACCTTGATGGGCATATGGGTGTTCTGACCGCCGTACATCTTTCTGCCGACGACTCTCTTTGCATACTGGACGGGGATCCTTCTCTCAGCGTTATCCATCCAAACGATGAACGCGATCATGAGGATAAGGATGATGCCGACTGCTATGGTAAGTGCATAGTAGGGGCCTCCGTATCTCCAATAACCGGCGTTGCCGCTGTAGAGATTGGTGATAAGGGTGGGTATTCTGGAGACGATACCTGCGAAAAGGATTATCGAGATACCGTTGCCGATGCCCTTATCGTTGATCTGCTCGCCGAGCCACATGATAAGTGCGGTACCTGCGGTGAAGCAGAGGATGATGACGAGGGCCTGGAACACGGCTGCAAAGCCGGTGAATGCATGACCCGCGGCATCAGTAGTCAGATAATTCTGGCTGCGAAGATAGAAATAGTAAGCGGTGCTCTGAAGAACGCCGAGGACGATGGTGACGACTCTGGTGATCGAAGCGATCTTTTTGCGTCCCTCTTCGCCTTCCTTCTGGAGTCTCTCAAGAGCGGGGATAGCGACTGCGAGCAGCTGCATGATTATCGAGCTGTTGATGTAGGGGGTGATGGACATTGCGAAAATGGTTCCGTAGTTGAACGCATCACCGGTCATCATGTTCAGATAATTCATGAAGGTGGCGCCGTTGGGGTCAGCTATGATGCCGGCCTCACCGATATTGGTGAACGGAACGGGGATAGCCGAGCCGATCCTGAAGATGAGCACTATAAGGCAAGTGAAAAGCATCTTCTTACGAAGATCGGCGATTTTCCATGCATTAACAAGCGTCTGGAGCAATTAGATCACCTCTGCCTTTCCTCCGGCAGCCTCGATCTTTGATTTAGCGCTATCTGAAAAAGCATTTGCCTGAACGGTGAGCTTCTTCGTTAATTCGCCTTGTCCCAAAATCTTAACGCCGTCCAAAGTCTTTTTGATAATGCCTTTCTCAATAAGAGCGTCAACGGTGACGGTTGCACCGTCGTCGAAATACTTATCAAGAGTAGCAACGTTTGCTATTGCCATCTCTGTTGCAAAGATGTTGTTGAATCCTCTCTTGGGGATTCTTCTCTGAAGGGGCATCTGGCCGCCTTCAAAGCCGGCACGCATACCTCTGCCTGCACGTGCCTTCTGACCTTTATGACCCTTGCCTGCGGTCTTGCCCTGACCCGATGCGGGGCCACGGCCTATACGCTTGCGCTCCTTGGAGGAACCGGCTGCGGGTGAGAGATCGTGCAACTTCATTAGTTTGCACCTCCTTGCTTGGCTTCGCTTACTTCGATAAGGTGAGAGAGCTTTCTGATCTTACCCTGAGTAGCGGGTGAGTCCGGCTGAACCGAAGCGTCACCGATCTTGTGAAGACCAAGTGCATGGGCGGTAGCAATCTGGGGCTTGGTGCTTCCAATAAGGCTCTTGACGAGCTTTACCTGAATATCTGCCATGTCAATCCGCCCTCCTTAACCTAAAATTTCTTTTGCAGACTTGCCGCGGATAGCAGCAACTTCTTCAACATTGCGGAGCTTTGAAAGTCCGTCAATGGTAGCTCTTACGACGTTGCAGGGGTTGTTGGAACGAAGAGCCTTAGTACGGATATCCTTGATACCAACGGTCTCAACGACGGCACGAACGGGGCCGCCGGCGATAACGCCGGTACCGGGAGCGGCGGGCTTGAGAAGAACTACGCCTGCGCCGAATTTACCGATGATCTCGTGCGGGATGGTGGTTCCCTTGAGGGAGACCTGCATGAGATTCTTCTTTGCATCCTCGATACCCTTGCGGATAGCGTCGGGAACTTCGCCTGATTTGCCGAGACCGAAACCGATGATGCCGTTGCCGTCGCCGACGACTACGAGAGCCGCAAACTTAAAGATACGACCGCCCTTTACGGTTTTGGAAACACGGTTAATGGCTACTACTCGCTCAGTGAGCTCATATGCCGATGCGTCAATCTTAGCCAAAAGTATTCCTCCCCTTCTTAGAACTTGAGGCCACCCTCGCGGGCGCCTTCGGCCAACTCTTTAACACGGCCGTGATAGATGTAACCGCCGCGGTCGAAAACAACATCAGTTATTCCCTTGTCAGCGGCGCGCTTTGCTAACATTTCGCCCACTTTGTGAGCAGCGGACTTGTTTCCGCCGTATTCCTCAAAATCCTTCTCGACAGTTGATGCGGACACAAGGGTAACACCCTTAACGTCGTCTATTAACTGAGCGTAGATATGCTGGAGGGAACGGAATACATTAAGGCGGGGGCATTCGGCTGTGCCGCTGATCTTGGCACGGACTCTCTTATGGCGAGTCTGTCTAGCCTTATTGCTGTCCGGTCTTGTAACCATAATAATTCACTCCTTAATAGATTATTTGCCGCCCTTACCGGCCTTGCCTTCCTTGCGGCGGATGTGCTCGTCGGCGTACTTGATGCCCTTGCCCTTATACGGCTCGGGGGGACGCTTCTCACGAACATTTGCGGCAAACTGTCCGACCTGCTGCTTGTCGGGGCCTGAGATCACGATCTTATTGGGTGCGGGGACCTCGATGGTTATTCCCTCGGGAGCCGAGACGATAACATCGTGTGAATAACCGACCTTGAGGATCAGATCCTTGCCCTTAAGCTCTGCACGGTAACCGATACCGTTGATCTCGAGCTCCTTCTTGAAGGTCTCGTGAACGCCTGCGACCATGTTGGCGATGAGCGTTCTGGTCAGACCATGGAGCGATCTGTTTACCTTATCGTCGTTGGGGCGGGTGACGTTGATAACGTTGCCGTCCTTCTCGACGGTGATATTGGGATGAAGATTTCTCGAAAGGGTACCCTTGGGGCCCTTAACGGTGATAAGTGTGCCGTCGAGCTGAACATCAACACCCGCAGGGATCTCTATAGGCTTCTTACCTATACGTGACATAGTTTACGGCACCTCCTTACCAGATAAATGCAAGAACTTCGCCGCCTACGTTGGCTTTGCGTGCGTCCTTGTCAGTCATAACGCCTTTTGAAGTTGAGAGGATGGCAATGCCGATGCCCTTCATGACCTTGGGCATATCCTCGCAATTCGTGTAAATTCTCAGACCGGGCTTGGAAACTCTGCGAAGACCGGTGATGACCTGAGACTTGTTGGGGCCGTACTTGAGAGCGATCTCGATGATGCCCTGCTTGCCGTCATCCTCAACTTTGAAACCTTTGATGTAACCCTCATCAACAAGAATCTGAGCAATCGCTTTCTTCATGTTGGATGCGGGGACTTTCACTGTGTCATGCTTTGCCGCATTCGCATTACGGATACGAGTAAGCATATCAGCGATGGAATCAGTAATTTGCATACTGTTTACCTCCTTTGCAATTGCTCAATTACCAGCTTGCTTTCTTAACGCCGGGGATCTGACCTGCGTGAGCCAGCTCTCTGAAGCAGATACGGCAAACGCCGTACTTGCGAAGATAAGCATGGGGTCTTCCGCAGATCTTACATCTGTTATAGGCTCTGGTGGAATACTTTGCGGGGCGAGCCTGCTTGATTTTCATTGATGTCTTTGCCACGGTTCTCCCTCCTTATTTCGAGAACGGAGCGCCCATAAGGGTGAGCAGCTCACGAGCTTCTTCGTCAGTATTTGCTGTGGTGACAAAGCAGATGTCCATGCCTCTGACCTTGTCGATCTTATCGTAGTCTATCTCGGGGAATATAAGCTGTTCCTTAATGCCCATCGAGTAGTTTCCTCTGCCGTCAAAGGAATTGGGATTGATGCCTCTGAAGTCACGGACTCTGGGGAGAGCGAGATTGAAGAGCCTGTCAAGGAACTCATACATTCTGTCGCCTCTGAGAGTGACCTTTGCACCGATAGCCATGCCCTCACGGAGCTTGAAGTTTGCGACCGACTTCTTTGCCTTGCAGATAACGGGCGCCTGGCCGGTGATCTGCTTGAGGTCGGAGACAACTGCGTCAAGAGCCTTGGAATTCTCTCTTGCTTCACCGCAGCCGACGTTGATAACGATCTTCTCCAGCTTGGGGATCTGCATGACGCTCTTGTACTCAAACTTCTTCATAAGAGCAGGTGCAACGTCTTTGACATACATTTCTTTTAATCTTGCTGCCATTTGTCGTTTCCTCCTCTATTATTCAAACTCAGCAAGGCAGTCGCTCTTCTTGCAAGTGCGAACCTTCTTGCCCTTGGAATCTGTCTTGTGACCAACTCTCGTGGGTCTGCCGCACTTGGGGCAAACAAGCTGGACCTTATCTGCATAGAGAGCGCTCTCAGCCTGGATCAGGCCGCCGGGCTCGCCCATCTTGCGAGGCTTAACGTGCTTAGTGACGACGTTGACGCCCTCGACGATGACCTTGCCTTCGGAGGGGCTGACCTGCATGACCTTGCCTCTCTTGCCTCTGTACTTGCCGTTGATGACGACGACTTCGTCGCCCTTCTTAACATGAACCTTATTCATCATCCGCACCTCCGATTAAAGTACTTCGGGAGCGAGTGAAAGGATCTTGGTGTAATCTCTCTCACGAAGCTCTCTCGCGACGGGTCCAAAGATACGAGTGCCTTTGGGGTTCTTATCTTCCTTAATGATGACGGCTGCATTCTCATCGAAGCGAATGTAAGTTCCGTCGTCACGGCGAAGGCCGCTTGCGGTGCGTACTACTACCGCTTTTACAACTTCGCCTTTTTTAACTACGCCACCGGGTGTTGCTTTCTTAACCGAAGCAACGACGACGTCGCCAATATTGGCATACCTCCTGCCGGAACCACCGAGGACTCGGATGCACATAAGCTCCTTAGCACCGGTGTTGTCGGCAACCTTGAGGTAACTCTGTTGCTGTATCACAGTGTTTTCCTCCTTACACTACGGCTAATTACTTAGCCTTCTCAATGATTTCTACTACACGCCATCTCTTATCCTTTGAAAGGGGACGGGTTTCCATAACGAGCACACGGTCGCCCATGCCGCACTCATTCTTTTCATCGTGAGCCTTGAGCTTGTATGTGTTGTTGACGATCTTCTTATAAAGAGGATGCTTAACCCTGTCCTTAACGGAGACGACTACGGTCTTATCCATCTTATCGCTGGTAACTATACCAACGCGAGTTTTTCTGAGGTTTCTTTCCATTGAATATTAACCTCCCTTTCCTTACGCCTTAGTGCCGTGAAGCTCGATATCTCTCTGTACAGTAAGTATACGAGCGATATCTTTTTTAACGGCACTGATTCGCATCGGGTTATCGAGCTGGTTGACAGCCTGCTGGAAGCGCAGCTTGAACAGCTCATCCTTCAGCTCAAGAAGCTTTGCGTTCATCTCGTCGGCGGAAAGTTTTCTGATTTCACTGGCTTTCATTACTGCTCACCACCCAATTCTTCTTTAGTCACAAATTTGCACTTGATAGGCAGCTTGTTGGAAGCAAGGCGCATAGCCTCTGCCGCAAGCTCTCTGTCAACGCCGGCGATCTCAAACATGACTCTGCCGGGCTTAACGACTGCTACCCAATACTCGGGAGAACCTTTACCGGAACCCATTCGGGTCTCAGCGGGCTTCTCGGTGATGGGCTTGTCGGGGAAGATCTTGATCCAAACCTGACCACCACGCTTGATGTATCTGGTCATGGCGACACGGGCTGCTTCGATCTGATTCGAGGTAATCCATGCCGGCTCAAGAGCTACAAGACCGTAATCACCGTAAGTGACCTTGTTGCCTCTGGTAGCTTTACCCTTGAGTCTGCCTCTCTGTACTCTGCGGTACTTAACGCGCTTAGGTAAAAGCATTATTGGTTACCTCCTTCTCTGCGTCTTCTGGGGCGGGAATTGGTGTTTCTGCTCTCGCGCAGAACCTCGCCTCTGTAGAGCCAAACCTTGACGCCGATTCTGCCGTAAGTGGTCTTAGCCTCGGCAAAGCCGTAGTCGATGTCCGCTCTGATGGTCTGAAGAGGGATAGTGCCCTCGTGATAAGCCTCTGTACGGGCGATCTCAGCGCCGCCGAGACGGCCGGAAACCTGAGTCTTGATGCCCTTTGCGCCGAGCTTCATGGTTCTGCCGATGGCCTGCTTAAGGGCACGACGGTAGGAAACACGTCTCTCGAGCTGAGAAGCAATGCTCTCTGCAACAAGCTGAGCATTGAGATCGGGCTGCTTGATCTCGACGATGTTGAGGGAAACCTCTTTGCCGCCGAGCTTCTTCTCGCAGATCTTCTTGAGCTTCTCTATCTCAGCGCCCTGGCGGCCGATGACCATGCCGGGCTTAGCGCAGTGAATGTTGATGTAAACACGCTTAGCGTCGCGTTCGATCTCAACCTTGGGTACTCCGGCAGGAGCGAGCTTCTCAAGAAGGTACTCACGGAGATTGTAATCTTCAACGAGAGTATCACCGAACTTGTTGGGATTCGCATACCAGCGGGATTCCCAGTTCTTAATAACACCGATTCTTAAACCGGTAGGATTAATTTTCTGTCCCATTGTTTAACCTCCTCCTTCGCTTATTCCATTTCCTTGAGTACAAGGCTGATGTGTGAAGTCTTTTTGTTTATACGGAACGCTCTGCCCTGAGCTCTGGGTCTGATCCTCTTGAGGGTAGGACCCTGGCTCACGCTGCACTCTGCAACGTAAAGGCGGCTGGTATCCATATTATTGTTGTTCTCAGCGTTTGCCATAGCTGATTTTAAGAGCTTCATCAAGGGTTCACACGCGGCTTTGGGCGTGTACTTGAGGATTGCCATTGCCTTATCTGCGGGCTGATTGCGGATTAAGTCAAGCACAATCTGAACCTTGCGAGGCGCAATACGGATGTAAGTGGCCTTTGCGGTTGCGGTGGGCACACTCTGCATTGCCTGATCTGACATAGTTAATACACTCCTTTCGCCGATTATTTACCGTTGTTTGATGTTTTTGAGCCTGCGTGGCCTCTGAAGGTCCTCGTAGGCGCAAACTCGCCGAGCTTGTGGCCGACCATATCCTCTGTTACATAAACAGGAACGTGCTTACGTCCGTCGTGAACAGCAAACGTGTGGCCGACGAAGTCGGGGAAGATCGTTGAGGAACGGCTCCAGGTCTTGAGGACCTGCTTTTCGCCGGATTCATTCATCTTCTGAACTCTCTCGAGCAGTTTAGGCTGCACGAAGGGTCCTTTTTTAATGCTTCTGCCCATTATTATCTGCTCCTTTCACTTATTTGTCGTTACGACGCTTTACGATAAGCTTGTCGGACGATTTCTTCGTTCTTCTGGTCTTGTAACCGAGAGCGGGCTTGCCCCAAGGGGTAACAGGGCCGGGTCTGCCGACGGGGGACTTGCCTTCGCCGCCGCCGTGGGGGTGATCGCAGGGGTTCATGACAGAACCGCGGACCGTAGGTCTCCAACCCATGTGACGTTTACGGCCGGCCTTACCGACTTTGACGTTTTCATGGTCGAGGTTACCGACCTGACCGATGGTAGCCATGCAGGAAGCGGGGACGTTGCGAAGCTCGCCTGAGGGAAGTCTGAGGAGGGCATAAACGCCTTCCTTAGCCATCAGCTGAGCGGAGTTACCTGCTGCTCTTGCAAGCTGGCCGCCTCTGCCGGGGTAAAGCTCAACGTTGTGAACGATAGTACCGACGGGGATGCTTGAAAGGGGAAGAGCATTGCCTGCCTTGATGTCGGCGTCCTTACCGGAAACGACTACATCGCCGACCTTAAGGCCTGCGGGCTGAAGGATATATCTCTTCTCGCCGTCTTCATACTGAAGAAGGGCGATGAATGCCGAGCGGTTGGGGTCATACTCAACGCTGGCGACCGTTGCGGGGATATCGAACTTATCTCTCTTGAAGTCGATTATACGGTACTTTCTTCTCTGACCGCCGCCGCGATGACGGACGGTGATCCTGCCGTAGCTGTTGCGGCCGCTGTTCTTCTTGAGGGAAACGAGAAGGCTTCTCTCAGGAGCGACGTTTGAAAGCTCGGAGTAATCGGTTACCGACATGTTACGGCGACCGTTGCCTGTCGGCTTGTAAAATTTAATAGACATTTTTTCACACTCTCCTTACAGCGGCTTTGCGGAGCAATGTCATTCTCCATACTTTACCGCCGGAATAAAGGGTCCGGAATTATCCGGTTAATTACATCATGCCGTCGAAGAACTCGATGGCCTTGGAATCCTCGGTAAGAGTAACGATCGCCTTTTTGCGAGAAGCGGTGTAGCCCTCGAAGCGGCCGTATCTTCTGAGTTTGCCGTCAACATTGATGGTGTTGACCTTGGAGACCTTAACGCCGAAGAGCTCCTCAACCGCCTTTGCGATCTCGATCTTGTTGGCGTCCTTAGCGACCTCGAAGGTATATTTACGGTCGGCAATGCCGTCCATGCTGTTCTCGGTGATGACGGGGCGGAGGATGATATCCTGTGCTATCCTGCTCATGCGTAAACCTCCTCGATCTTGCTTACGGCATCCTTGAGGACTACGACGGTGTCGCAGTTAAGGAGATCGTAAACATTCAGTGTGCTTGCAAGGGTGGTCTTAACGCCGGCAATGTTGCGTGCCGAGCGGTAAATGACGTCGTTCTTCTCGGGAAGGACGAAGAGAACCTTCTTGCCGGTCTCAAGAGCGTTGACGACCTTGACCATTTCCTTAGTCTTGATGTTCTCAAGAGTGAGGCTGTCGAGGACTATCAGCTCATTGTCCTGAACCTTCGCGGAGAGGGCGGACTTGATAGCAAGTCTTCTGACCTTCTTATTGACGTCCTTGTGATAATCACGGGGCTTGGGGCCGTGAGAGATACCGCCGTGATACCACTGCGGAGCTCTGGTCGAACCCTGTCTTGCGCGGCCGGTGCCCTTCTGTCTCCAGGGCTTCTTACCGCCGCCGCTGACTTCTGCTCTGGTAAGAGTAGACTGTGTGCCCTGACGCTGATTTGCCAGATAGCTGACTACGCAGAGATGCATAGCAGGGATGCTGGGCTCGATTCCGAAAACGCTTTCTGCAAGCTCAAGGTCGGAAACCTTTTTACCTGTCATGTCAAAAACTGATACTGTAGGCATTCTATTCTACTCCTTTCCTTATGCTTTCTTTGCGTTGCGGATAACCACGATGCCGCCCTTGGGGCCGGGGATGGCGCCCTTGATAGCGATGAGGTTGTTATCTGCATCGATCTTAGCTACGTCAAGATTCTGGATGGTGACTCTCTCGCAGCCGAGGTGACCGGCGAGCTTCTTTCCCTTGTAAACTCTCGAGGGATCGGAGCAAGCGCCCAGGGAGCCGGCGTGCCTTGCAACAGGGCCGGTACCGTGTGACTCTTTAAGTCTGGAGAAGTTCCATCTCTTGATAGCACCGGCGGTACCCTTACCTTTGCTGGTGCCGATGACATCTACCTTTTCGCCGACGGCGAAGATATCTGCCTTGAGCGTGTCGCCGACGTTGACGCTTGAAATATCGTCAAACTTGAACTCTTTAAGAGTCTTTTTGGGAGCGACGTCGTTCTTCTTGAAGTGACCCATCATGGGCTTGTTGACTCTCTGTACCTTAACATCGCCGAAGCCGAGCTGAACTGCCTCGTAGCCGTCGTTCTCGACGGTCTTCTTCATAACGACGTTGCAGGGACCTGCTTCAACTACCGTTACGGGAATGACATTTCCCTTTTCATCGAAGATCTGAGTCATACCGATCTTCTTGCCGATTAAAGCCTTTTGCATATTGCTTTCCTCCTTTAGGTTATTGGTTGACCTTTAGGCCAACTTGACCTGCACACGCAGAAATCAAAGTTTGATCTCGATCTCAACGCCTGCGGGAAGCTCAAGACCTGTCAGAGCTTCAACCGTCTTGGCTGAGGGTCTGATAATGTCGATAAGCCTTTTGTGTGTTCTCTGCTCAAACTGCTCACGGCTGTCCTTATACTTATGAACAGCGCGGAGGATGGTTACGATCTCCTTCTCGGTCGGAAGGGGGACGGGGCCGGAAACCTGTGCGCCCGTTCTCTTAGCGGTCTCAACGATCTTCTCCGCTGCCTTATCGACGACGCTGTGATCGTAGCCCTTGAGTCTGATTCTGATTTTTCCCTTAACTGCCATGGTTACGCCTCCTTAAATGATTGGCGGGCTGCAAATTCGTGGAAACTGACCCGGGTGTTTCAACCCGTCCGGTTTAAAAAACCGGAAAAACAATATTTCCGGGTAAGCTGACGCTCATTTGCACATATGTATCCAAGCAGGAAGACCGCCCGGGATCGGCGGCTTTCCTTGCAGCGGCAAAGGCCAAGGCTTCATGCCGCCATATTTTTCATCATTTCACTCAAAAACGCTTTGGGACCCGCAAGAAGCCCCGCTCGCACCTTTTGAGCAAACTGACGAAAAACCTGAACGGCAATCCGCGCATCGGGCATAGCTTGCCCGGCTGCCGGATGGATACGATCGCCCGGTTTGAAAATCGGACATACTCCGCAGAAATTTCCCGCTTCTGAGAGCGGCCACCTCCTGCATCAACGCATATCTGCATGATTTTACGGATTCTTTCAGGGCACAGTAACCCCTACTTTCCACCATGCCTGAATACTATACCACACACGCTATATACATGTCAAGGATTTTTTCAAAAAAATTGAGATTTTTTTCGCCGCCGTGAAGCCCCGAAATCAAACTGCGTCAAGGCTTTTCGCCCCTCGCCGATCGGTGGCGTTGTGCCCGCCGCAAGGTACATATTTAAAATGTATATATAACGCTCCCGACGCACCACTATATGATGTGGACAGGCGGCAAAAATAAATTACATATTGATATGGCGGCGAATGTGTGGTATTATGTATCCATCAACCGAAAGGAGATTAAAAATATGATAGGTCTCGGCAAATGGGTCTGCAACGTCAGCTCAATGCTTTTCTCCGGCGAAGTTAAAATGGAAATATTCGACGACAACGGCTCCTACGGCTTCAAGCTGGATATCCCGAATGTCAAAATCCCCGACGTGACCGTTAAAGAGGTCAAGGAGGACGGCACCGACGTCACCGTCACCGTTCAGACCTCGATGCTCCCGGGCAAGGATATCGTTCTCAATGCCACCTTTGACGGCGACACCTTTGAGGGCGTGCTGAAGATCCCGTTCGTGGGCAAGGTCAAGCTCAAGGACGGCAGACGCCTCGCATAATCACAGCAAACAAAAACTGCGCCAAACGGGCATCGACCCGCCGGCGCAGTTTATTTTTTTATTTAACACCCAAAACCTCGGCAATATTGCTCCTGCCGGTCTTGATATTGAATGCGATGGATTTCCGCTCGCCGCCGATGACGGCTTTTATCAGGAAAACGTCGTTCTCCTCGTCAACGGAGAGGATCTCGGCGTCCGGGCGGGCGAAGAATTTCTTTATAGCCTCGATATCCTCGGTCTTGTATTCCTCGGCGTTGTCGGAGACGAAAAGCACGCTGCCGAAGAGGTGATTTATGCCGCCGAGCAGCAATTTCTGCTCCCGCGAGAACTCAAGATTTGAGTATCTGAGGAAGAATACGTCGGGGTCGTTGCAGAAGGCTCTGCCGTTGAGCTGGCGGCGGAACACGGAATTGTTTATCGCGTTCTGAGCCGACGGAATCTCGTTGTTGACCCGCAGACGGTTGTAATATTTGCCCGAATAGGTCAGGTCGACATCGCAGCTGATGCGGCAGGCGTCAACGTAGCCGAACGCCGCCCCAAGCGGCACTCCGCAGCCGAGTATCAGTTTGTCGCCGCAGCATTCGCGCAGGAACTCCATCGCCTCGCACATGATCGTGCCCCTCGATTTGCCCCGCCTCGGCGTGATGCACTGGCTGTAGAGGAAGTCGAGCTTCACCATATCGTAGCCCCAGTCGTTGAGTATCACATCAAAGAAATGACGGATATACTCCCTCGCCTCGTTGTTGTAGAGGTCCATTGTGTATGCGCCGCCCCAGCCGTAAACGCCGAGCTGCGGCAGACCGTGCTCCTTGATGACCCAGTCGGGGTGCTCCTTGTACGTCCTCGAAACACGCTGCAAATTGAACGGAGCGAGCCAGATCCCCGCCTTGTAGCCCTTCTCGTGGATCTTCTCGGCTATATTTTTCATTCCGCCGGGGAATTTTGCCTCGTTGTGATCGAGCCAGTCACCCACGAAGGTCTCGTAGCCGTCGTCCACCTGAAACACCGTGACGCTCTCCTTTACGGGGTCAAGGGCGTTGAGGTCGCGCAGGATGATATTCTCATCTATCTTTTGGAAGTAATTATACCATGAGGTGTAGCCCGACATTCTGTCGATACGGGGCTTTGCAATGCCCATCGCGGCGAAATACTTGTCAAACACCTCGTCGCAGCCGCCGCTGAAATGCACGATATCAAACAGCTCGTATTCCTCGACGGCGGTCACGCCCTCGACATCCTTAGAGACGGTCAGGTAGCCCCTGTTCATGTCGGCATAAAAGACGGTGAAGCCCTGCCGCTCGCTGAGCGAGCCGAAGAAATCAAAGCTCGTGCGGCTCTTGATATAGGTGTAGGCGTGGCTGTAGAAGCAGCCTCTCTCCTTGGGGAACTCGACGAAGCGCACGTCGCCCGAGATGCCCGCAGCCTTCCTGAGCGGGCCGACGGCGGCGGGGGTAACGTCGCGCATTTTCTCCTTTGCGGAGTATTCCCTCGAGGTCGTCCACGCCTGATAGCCGTTGCCGAAGAACTTTGCCCCGTCGGGGTATTCGTAGTCAAAAACGGCGTCCACACGGATCAGCTCGAACGCCGCCTTGGGCACAAGGCTCGCTCTGAATCTCTCGCCCTCAAGACTCATCTCGATCTTAAAGTATTCGTTCTCCCGCGTCGTGATGACGGTCCTTTCGCCGTCAATAATGCACCCGACCCTGAAGCTCGGTATCTTCATTTGCAGCCCTCCTGTGTTTGTTTTTTGATAAAGGGAAATGTTGATTGGTTTATATTTTTAAGTTAAGCACTTTAAAGGCTCCCTTTTGTAAAGGGAGGCGTGGGCGAGTGCGAATTCTATATCAAACAGCGGTAGCTTTTGCACCTATATTTAACTAAAAATCGACCGCATTCACCGCCGATTAGAAGCGCACGCTTCCCTCACAACGGCATCAATATAGTCGCAAACGCCGTCAAAATTTTCAGTGATCTCATTGTTCGCCACTCGAATTATCCTCAGTCCGTATGCCTCAAGGAATTCCGTGCGCCGAGCGTCTTTCCGAATGTTTTCATCCTCATAGTGCTGCGAGCCGTCAAGCTCTATAATCAGTTTAGCCTCTGCACTGTAAAAATCCGCAATATATCGCCCGAGCACCTTTTGCCGGGAGAAACGGACGGGATAGTCACGCAGGAAATCATACCACAACCGCCTCTCCTCTTTTGTCATATTCTTTCGCAGCGCCCGTGCAAGAGGAACGAGCTGCTTATTGTGCTTTGACTGCATCACGATTCCTCCGCTTTAAGCATTTACATTCTGAAAATTACGCACTTTAAAGGCTCCCTTGTGTAAAGGGAGCTGTCAGCCGTCAGGCTGACTGAGGGATTGACTCAGTAAACTGTTGCTTGTTTCTTAGCCTTTTTTGAAAATCGGCCAATCAAACTGCATCAGATATTTTTGATTTTCCTTTACAATCCCTCCGTCACGACTTCGTCGCGCCACCTCCCTTTACACAAGGGAGGCATGGGCAAGTGCGGATTATCGGCAGCATCGCTATTGCTGATTTGCAAGTATTACTGCGGGATACCGAGGACGTCATCCCCTATGATTGAATTGCGGTTGTTTCGTTATATATTCAGCAAGATTTTGACTTTTGAATCTACCCGACAACCTCCGTGCAAAGAAAAAGGATATGCTATCATCATAATAGCATATCCTTTATATATTTTCAATCTTTATTCGCTTTTTCCGCCTCGGCTTTACCCTCGGGCGTGTCGCGGTAGAACTGCGTTTTGGGGTGCGGGTGCGTGGTGCTGTTCCACAGCTCGTCGGCGACGGGCTGCCACTCCTTGGCGAAGCAGTCGCAGCGGGAGCAGAGCGTTTCGGCGCTCTCGGGTGCGATGAGGTCGGTCGAGCGCGCGCCCGTGTCGGCGATTATCTTACGCAGGCACTGCGGATTCTCCAGCATCGGGCAAGGCCTGAGGTGATTGTCGTTAAACGGCTGATTTCTGTAATATGCCTGGAACAGGGGACTTTTCAGCCCCTCGATAAGCGTATTCTTCCTGATATTTGAGTCCGAATAATGGATGAAAACGCAGGGCTCCATGTCGCCCTCGGAGTTGATGTGGAAGTAGTTCCTGCCGCCGGCGATGCAGCCGCCGACATACTCGGCGTCGTTTTGGAAATCCATGACGAACATCGGCTTGCCCGTCTCGCTGTTTCTCATGCGGCGCAGCCATTTATACATATGAACCCTCTGCTCGGGCGAGGGGATAAGCTCCGGCACGGCGTCGTGGCCGACCGGCATATAGTTGAAGTAAAGGCCGAAGCGCACGCCGTTCTCGATCATAAGGTCGATGAATTCGTCGCTCGTGACGGCGGGGATATTCTTGCTCGTGTAGCAGACCGAGATGCCGAAAAGCAGGCCGTATTCCCTGAGCAGCTTCATTGCCGCCATGGTTCGTGCGTATGCGCCCTCGCCGCGGCGGTAGTCGTTGCTCTCCTCGGTGCCCTCAATGCTCAGCGCTAAGGTCAGGTTGCCGACCTCGCGCATCTGCTCGCAGAATTCACGGTCAACAAGCGTCGCGTTGGTGTAGGCGAGGAAGGCGCAGTCGGGGTTCTCACGGCACAGAGTCAGTATATCGTCCTTGCGGATGAGCGGCTCGCCGCCCGTGAGCATATAGAAATGCGTCCCCAGCTCGGTGCCCTGGTTGACTATGCTGCGCATCTCGTCGAGCGACAGATTGGAGCGGTGGCCGTATTCGGCGGACCAGCAGCCCTTGCAGTGCAGGTTGCAGGCGCTCGTCGGGTCAAAGAGGATGATGAACGGGATGTTGCACTTGTATTTCTCTCTGTTTGCTCTTACCGCCTTGGTGCCGTTGACCCCCGCGCCGAGACCGAGAGCGAGCAGCATATTCTTGATAACCCGAGGGTCGCACTCGTTGATGATATTCATCGCGAAGTGGTTCCAGACGTTGCTCTCATCCTTGACCGCCTTGCGGAATGCGTCAAAATTCTTCTCGGGGAAAGCGCCGCCCATAAATTTCTGCGATATGTCTATCAGCTTCAGCAGATTTTCCTGCGGCTTCTTTTTGATATACTTAAAAATGCCGTCGAACGCGACGGAAGCCGAGGCTCTCTGGAGCTTTTCTTTTGCGGTCATCATAAGCGATTCCTCCCTTTGGAAATCAAGTGAATTTGCGGTGCGGATCAGAGCAATAATATATTAAGTTTATCACAGTTTTGAAATAAAGTCCATAAAAAATTTATTAATTATTGCTTTTTGTCTGTTTTGCACTTAATTTATATTATATGCGCTTGTGCCTTGCAGTAAACGGACAAGACGCGCAAAGTGACGGATTCTCACACAAAGTCGCTTTTTTGTCCGAGCGGCAGTCGGATTTTTCCTCATTTTCCTTGCTTTAGCACCGAATATGGGGTATTATATAATTTAGTTTGACATATCAGCTATCGGGAGGGAACGCTTTGAAAGAAAAGCTGCTCAGAGGCAGGCACGCTCTCGGGCTTGCCGCAAGGATAATCGTCTCGGTGATTATTATTGCCGTTATCATTTGGAAATATGACGACCTGAAGCATATCGACGTGCGCGCGCTCATCGACGGCACAAGCAGTATGCTTGCCGCCGCTGCGGCTGTGTGGGGGGTATATCTGCTAAAATCCCTCGTCTTTGTCGTGCCCGCCTCGCTGATATATATCGCCGTGGGCATGGCATTCACCCCGCTGACTGCCGTTGCGATAAATGCGGTCGGAATTCTCCTTGAGGTCTGCGCCACCTATCTTTTCGGCATTATCCTCGGCGGGCCTTATGTAATAAACAAGCTCGAAAAGACAAAATACGGCGACCGAATTCTCGAGCTGCACGGCAAAGGCAAGCTCTCGGCGATATTCGCTATCCGCGTGCTGCCCGTATTCCCGATAGATCTCGTCAGCCTCTTCCTCGGCGCGGTCAGGATGCGCTTCCTGCCGTATCTTCTGCTCTCGCTCGGCGGGATTCTGCCCCGAGTGATACTTTTCACCGTCCTCGGCGACGGCATCTACGACTATATCCCGATGGATAAATTCATGCTCGCGGCGATAATCCTGCTGCCGATAGCGCTCGTCGCGTGGGTCATCAGCTACGCCGTAAAATCGGGCAGATCGGAGGCGGCAAGCGGCAAGCCGCCCTATGAGCCGCTCAAAGACAGCCGCAGGAACGTGATATTCGACACCGACATGGGCCCCGACTGCGACGACGCGGGAGCCTTCGCCCTGCTCTTCCACTATATCAAAAAATACGACCTGACCCTGCTCGGCGCCGCAAACTGCACCTCAAACCGCTACGCCAACGGCACGATAAGGGCGATAGCCGAGTATTTCGGCTGCCCCGACCTGCCCGTGGGTCAATACAGCGGCTCGGAGCTGCTGCCTGGCGGCAAAAAATACAACGAATTCGTCACCAAGAAATATTGTCGCTTCCCCTCGAGCGCCACAGCGGCTCAAACGGAGCTTGAATTCTATCATAAGCTGCTCGCGAAATCCGAGGACGGCTCGGTGACGGTGATCGCCGTCGGCCCGCTCTCAAATCTCGCGCGGGTGCTGCGCGAGGACGGCGACCTCTTTAACCGCAAGGTCGATTCCGTCGTAATGATGGGCGGCGCTTTCCCCTCGGGCAAAGAATTCAATATTGAGTGCGACCCGCTCGCCGCAAAAACCGTGTTTGAGAAATTCAGGGGCACGATAGTCTGCTCGGGCTTCGAGATAGGCAAGGACGTGATGACGGGCTTCGGCGGCGAACGCGAGGGCAGCCCCGTATTCGACAGCTACCGCCGTTACCTCGGCGGCAAAGCGCCCTATCTGCGCGACAGCTGGGATCTGACCGCCGTCAACTACGCCTTTGAGGGCTGCGGCGAATACTACGCCCTCTCGAAAGAGATGAAAATAACCGTCGAGGACGACGGCACAACCGCCGCCGTCAAGAGCAAATACACAAAGCGCTATTATCTGCTGCAAAAGGCGGCCGACGACGTGATAGCCACGGGGCTTAACGCCATACTCGACCCCGCGCCCGCAGAGTAAAAAGGCATTGACACACCCCGCGGGCAGGGATATAATATAGTCGGTAAACCAACGATTTCGCCGCCGTGTTTGGGCGTCATAATTACTGCAATTTCGTTATTCATCGTAGGGGACGACGTCCTCGGCGTCCCGAGAGTTAAACTGCAATGTTGGTTTTACAACCGTAGAGGCGAACTGTGTTCGCCCGCATGAATTTGCACAATGTCGCAACATTAAGCTGTCGCAGAGCGACTGAGGGAGAGACGATTTTGCGTTAATTTACCGTGATTTATTTGTTTATCCTTTCTCTCCTTCCGTCTTTTGCTTCGCAAAATCCACCTCCCCTAAATGGGAGGCAAGAGCGGGTGCAATCTTCCGGCGCATATCGTAGTGTACGACTTCCAGCAAAATCTTATCTAATTCCAAAAAGCCTTTCGGAAAATTAAAATCCGAGTGACTGAATATAATTAAAAGGAGGATCTGTATGAAGATCTTAAAGAGGCTTTCAGCCCTCATGCTCGCAATGCTCCTGCTCCTTTCGTTTGCCGCCTGCGGCGGCAAGGACGGCGGGGAGGATTCCGACGTTACCGACGCTCCCGAGACGAATTACGAGCGGGAAGTCAAGACCAAAATAGCCGCTCTCAACGGCCCGACAGGCCTCGGTCTCGCCGAGATAAAGGCCGATCGTTCCTATGCCTATGACGTCGAGTATTACTCCGACCCGCAGGAAGTCGGCCCGCTGCTCATCAAGGGCGAGGTCGATATAGCGGCTCTGCCCCTCAACATGGCGGCAAACCTCTATAAAAAGACCGACGGCAAGATAAAAATGCTCGCCATCAACACCCTCGGCGTGCTCCATGTGCTCTCAAAGGATGATTCGATCAAGAGCGTCGCCGACCTCAAGGGCAAGACCGTCTATTCATCGGGTCAGGGCGCAACTCCCGAATATATCGTCAACTACATTCTCCGCAAGAACGGCCTTGAGCCGGGCAAGGATGTGACGATCGAGTATAAGACCGCCCACAACGAGCTTGCCACCCTCGCAGTCGAGGGCAGCGTTGATATCTGCATCCTGCCCGAGCCTTTCGTATCCAAGGTGCTCTCAAAGAACGAGAGCTACAAGCGCGTGCTCGACCTCACCGAGGAGTGGGGCAAGGTCAGCTCCGCAAAGCTCGCCCAGGGCTGCCTTGTGGCAAGAGCCGATTATATCGAGCAGAATCCCGAAATAATCAAGGAATTCATGAGCTTCTATGAGGCCTCGGTCAATTTCGTCAACAATGAGAATAACGCCGGCGCCGTGTTCCTTGCGAAAAACGGCTACTTTGATACGCCCCAGCTTGCGGCGGATACCATTCCGAACTGCAACATCGTATTCATCACCGGCGAGGAAATGAAAAAAACAGCGACGGAGAATTTCACCGTCCTCTTTGAGGCAAACCCCGCTTCCGTCGGAGGGGAGATGCCCGCTGATGCGCTCTATTACCTCGGATAAGTCAAAATTGATAAGGATAATTAAAAAAGCAGGAGTCATCGCAGCATGGCTCCTGCTTTGGCAGCTTGCGGCGCTCGCAGTGGGCAGCAGTTTTCTTTTCCCGTCACCGCTGACGGTGCTGCGCCGCCTCGGCGAGCTTTGTGTGACCAAGGAATTTGCGCTCGACTGCCTCGGCTCGCTGGGCAGGATCTCGCTCGGCTGCTTCTCGGGCATAGTGTTCGGCTCTCTGCTCGGCGCGGTCACGGCGTTCTCGAAGCCGCTGTATGATTTCTTCAGCCCGCTGCTCACCGTCATCAAAACTACCCCCGTCGCCTCGTTCATAATCCTGCTGCTCGTCTGGGTCAAACGCAGCGGAGTGCCCGTCGTGATAGCGTTCCTGATGGTCGTGCCCGTGATGTGGTCGAATGTCTCGGCCGCCGTCGCCGACACCGACAGGCAGCTGCTCGAAGCGGCGAAGGTCTTCCGCCTCAGCAGATTTCAGAAGCTGCGCCATGTCTATATCCCGTGCGCCCTGCCGTCCTTTGCGGCGGGCTGCAAGACCTCGATAGGCTTCTCGTGGAAGGCGGGCATAGCCGCCGAGGTGCTCTCCACACCGCACAGCTCCGTCGGCTCGGAGCTGTATATCGCAAAGATAAATCTCGAATACGCCGATCTTTTTGCCTGGACGGCGGCAGTCATTCTGATGAGCTTCCTTGTCGAGAAAGCGCTCGTGCTGCTGCTCGAGAAGCTGCTGCTGCGCCGAGTTCGGGGCGGGGAGGTAAATAAATGATAATACTTAAAAATATCTCCAAATCCTACGGCGGCAAGGCGGTGCTCGACAACGTGAATATCGAGATACCGGGCAGCGGCGTTTTCGGCATTTTCGGCGCGTCGGGTCAGGGTAAAACGACCCTTATCCGCCTGCTCTGCGGGCTTGAGAAGCCCGACGGCGGCGAAATAATCGGCTCGGACGGCATGAATTTCTCTGTCGTGTTTCAAGAAGATAGGCTCTTTCCCTCGCTCACAGCTTTGGGCAACGTCAGCCTCGTCTCGGACGAAACGACGGCGCGGCGGCTGCTCGATCTGGTCGGGCTTCACGGCAGCGAGGATAAATACCCCGATGAGCTCAGCGGCGGCATGAGCCGCAGAGTGGCTATCGCCCGCGCCCTTGCCTACGGCGGCGATGCTCTTATACTCGACGAGCCGTTCAAGGGGCTTGAATCCGAACTGAAAGAGCATCTCGGCAAGCTGATAGGTGAATATGCACAAACCAAGCCCGTTATTATTGTGACACATGATGAATACGGTAAATCGCTTACGAAAAATTCTGTCATTTTATCGTAGTTTTTGTACGGTATATAAAATTTAACTCTTGCATTTCCTTCTATTTTATACTATACTTATTAGCGAACGGCCCGATCAAGGCGCTTAAATCAAATTATAATTTTTGGAGGCAATAATCATGGCAAAGAAACTTATCGCCATCGTCATGGCGCTTGCTCTCGTCCTCTCCTTCGCTGCCTGCGGCGGCAATGGCGACGACACCACCACCGCTCCCGAAACCACCACCGATCCGTTTGACGCTTTCGGTGAGGAGACCACCGCCGCACCCGCAGAGGATCCCTCCGCGACCGACGCTTCCGCCCCCGTTGCAGACGACACGACCGCAGCCCCCGCTGACACTACCACCGCAGCCCCCGCTGACGCTACCACCGCTGCCGCAGCTAAGGCTCCCCAGACTAAGGAAGAGATCGTCGCTTACTTCAACACCGCTATCAACGCAGCCAAAAAGAGCTCAAAGAGCATCACTTCCAATTATATGGAGCACTCTGTTGCAGGCGAAATCACCGGTATACCCTCAGCTCTTGACTCTGTCGGTCAGAAGCTCATAAAGGATAACATGGGCAGAGACGACAAAAAGACCAATGTTACTTGGACTTCCGCCGCTGATAAAAACGCCAACTTCCCTGTTGAGGGCGAAACTTGGGCAAGCAAGCTCACCGCAGCAGATGTTAAGGATGCAGCTCTCAAGGAGTCAAACGGTAAATACATGATTCGTCTTACCACCGTTGCCGACGGCAAATCCTCCTCTCACGATCATGGCACAGGTCATGCTCCGAAGGCGTTTAATGTTGTCCTTCCCGGTATAATCGACGGTTATATCCCCAGCATCGCTAAGAAACTGTTCAGCGTTGGCACCGTTTCTACATCTTATCCTTCAAGCACCGTTACCGTCACCGTTGACGCTGCTACCGGTCATGTCCTGAGCGCAAAGTACGAGCTGTTTTGGACTCTTTATATTCCCCTCAGCGGCAATGACGTCGTTCTTCCTTTCAAGACCGTAAACGACTACACCATCAATTGGTAACATAAAACAAACTGCGGGGCGTGCCAAGCACGCCCCTTTTGCAATTGCCCGCGCGAACACACAATGCCTCAAGCATTGAATTTTTATGGCTCCCTTGTGTAAAGGAGCTGTCCGTAGGACTGAGAGTTTGTCGGGTAGTTGCTAAAAGTAAAATTTGTTGATAGAATAACAGAAAAATTTCAACTCAATCGTAGGGGACGGCGTCTTCGACGTCCCACGGAACGACTGCAAATGTAAAATCATCATCGTGGGGGCGAACTGTGTTCGCCCGCAACATAAAAAACAAAGGAGTTTACCCATGAAGAAAGAAGTTCTCGTTGAAACATCCGCCCGCCACGTCCATGTCAGCCGCGAGGCTCTCGATATTCTCTTCGGCGAAGGCTATGAGCTGACCAAAAAGAAGGATCTCTCCCAGCCCGGCCAGTTCTCCTGCGAAGAGAGAGTAGCCGTCGTCGGCTCCAAGAGCAGCTTCCCCGCCGTCTCCATCCTCGGCCCCATCCGCCCCGCAACTCAGGTCGAGCTTTCGCTCACCGACGCCCGCTCGATAGGCGTTACCGCACCCGTCAGGGAGAGCGGCGATATCGAGGGCAGCGGCTCCTGCAAGCTGGTCGGCCCCAAGGGCGAGCTTGAGATCGAGTGCGGCGTCATCGCCGCCAAGAGGCACATCCACGCCACCCCCGAGGACGCCGAGAAATACGGCCTTGAGGATAAGCAGATCGTCTCCGTCAAGATCGACTCCAACGGCAGAAAGCTCATCTTTGACGACGTCGTCGTCCGAGTCAGCCCCAAATTCGCGCTCGCAATGCACATCGACACCGACGAATCCAACGCCGCTGCCGCCACCCCCGGCCTCATGGGCGAAATTCTTTAATTTCATCTTAATACATAAAACGCACCCGCAGGAGCTTTCGTGCCCCGACGGGTGCGTGTTTTTTACTCTGCCTCAATTTGCTCCGGCTCCTCCGCCTCGACCATCTCGTGCAGCATCGGCGGGCGGAACATTCTGAACGCCTGCTTCTTGACCGAGATCGTCATATCGCCGTTGTCGCCGCCGTATTCGCCGTCGAGCGTCCACGGCAGTTTGGAGCCGTCAAGGGTCTTGACCTCGATATGCGAGCCTTGATAGAGGTGGATGAACCGCTTGTCGAAGTCCTTTTTCAGCACGCTGGTACACACGTCGACCCAGTTCTTTAACGTGCCGGGGTTCTTGACGATGAACACCTCGAATCTGCCGTCGTTAAGGCAGACCTGATCGTTGCTGAGCTTGATGATTCCGCCTACGGTGAAGGAATTCGAGATAGAGCCGAATACAAATTCATCCTCGATTACCTTGCCGTCTATGACAAAGCGCATCGGGATCTCTCTGATATCCTTTACCGTCTTTGTCGCCTCGAGATAATAGGCGAGCCTGCCGATCTTATTTTTCAATTTCTGATCCGCCTTGTAGGCGCAGGCGGTGAAAGCGCCGAAGGACGCCACATATGTAAAGTACCTCTCGCCGAAAAGCCCGATATCGTAGGGAAGCGCCTCGGAGCTGACGATGAGCTGCGCCGCCTTGATGGGGTTGGTCGGCAGACCGAGGGTGTGGGCAATGTCGTTGGTCGTGCCGGCGGGAATGAAGCCTATCTCGGGCCTTTTCTCAAGAGCCATCAGCCCGTTGAGCGTCTCGCAGAATGTGCCGTCGCCGCCCCTGCAAACCACCGTGTCATATTTGCCGCCGAGTTCACGGGCAAACCGCGTTGCGTCGCCCGAGCCCGTGGTGTTCATAACGGTGATATTGTACCCGTGGCGGTTAAAGATATTCGTGACCTCGAGCAAATCGTCGCTGTATCTCTTTTTGCCCGAGCGGGGGTTGACTATCATCAGCATCTGCTTTTTCATGCCTTCGCCTGCTTTCATAGGTGATAAAAGAAATTATATCACCTTTTGCCTCATTGTTCAAGCATGGCGGCGGCAGCATTTTTCGCACAAAAAGCCCCTTTTGCCCAAAATGTTTCACGCCATATCCGTAAATTCTGAAATCCAAGCACTAAAAGGCTCCCTTGTGTAAAGGGAGCCATGAGCAACTGCAATCTTTGAACGACATTGTAGGGGACGGCGTCCTCGACGTCCCGAGAGTTACACTGCAATGTCGGTTTTACAACGGTAGGGTGAACACAGTTCGTCCCTTCGATGTTGATTTTGCATTTGCAATTATTTTGCGGGGTGCCAAGGACGTTGTCCCCTACGGTCGGTTTTCCCCTTTCAACGGGCAAAGCCTGTTATATATGCGAAAAACCGCCGATCGGCCCACCACCAATCAGCGGCTTTTGATTATTCAAGCTCGAATGCGCCGGTATAGAGCTGATAATAAACGCCCTTTTCGGCTATCAGCTTCTCGTGGTCGCCGCGCTCGATTATCCTGCCGTGGTCGAGCACCATTATCACATCCGAATTCATTACCGTCGAGAGGCGGTGGGCGATGACGAATACCGTCCTGCCCTCCATCAGCTTATCCATGCCTCTCTGGACTATCGCCTCCGTCCTCGTGTCTATCGAGGAGGTCGCTTCGTCGAGGATCATCACTGGCGGGTCGGCGACGGCGGCCCTTGCTATCGCTATCAGCTGGCGCTGACCCTGCGAGAGGTTCGCGCCGTTGTTGCTCAGCTCCGTTTTGTAGCCCGAGGGCAGGCGGGTGATGAAATCGTCCGCGCCCGCGAGCTTCGCTGCCTCAATGCATTCCTCGTCCGTTGCGTCCAGCCTGCCGTAGCGGATATTCTCCATCACCGAGCCGGTGAAGAGGTTAGTCTCCTGCAAAACGATGCCGAGGGAGCGGCGCAGGTCGGATTTCTTTATCTTGTTGATATTTATGCCGTCATAGCGGATCTTGCCGTCGGCGATATCGTAAAATCGGTTGATAAGATTCGTTATTGTGGTCTTGCCCGCGCCCGTTGCGCCGACGAACGCCACCTTCTGACCCGGTTCGGCGTAAACGGTCACGTCGTGGAGCACCTCCTTGCCCTTTTCGTAGGCAAAATCGACGTCAAAGAGCCTCACGTCGCCTCGGAGCGGGGTGTAGGTCAGCGTGCCGTCACCGTGCGGATGCTTCCACGCCCATTTGCCGGTGCGTTCGCTCGTCTCGGTCAGCTCGCCGTTCTCCTCCTTGGCGTTGACGAGGGTCACATAGCCGTCGTCCGTCTCGGGCTGCTGATCCATCAGCGAGAATATCCTCTGCGCGCCCGCCATCGCCATGACTATGGCGTTGACCTGCTGCGAGACCTGGTTGATGTTGCCGGTGAATTGCTTGGTCATATTGAGGAACGGCACGATAATGCTGATGCTGAACGCCATGCCCGATATGCTGAAATTCTTAGCGCCGAGGGTCAGGAAAAGCCCGCCCGCCGTCGCAATAAGCACATAGAGCACGTTGCCGATATTCATGATTATCGGGCCGAGGGTGTTGGCGTAGGCGTTCGCCTTGCGGCTGTCCTCATAGAGCGCTTCGTTTATCTTGTCAAAGTCCTCGGTCGCCGCCTCCTCATGGCAGAATACCTTGATGACCTTCTGACCGTTCATCATCTCCTGGATGAAGCCCTCCGCCTTGCCGAGTGAAGCCTGCTGGCGCACGAAGTATTTCGCCGAGCCGCCGCCGACCTTCTTTGAAACAAGAGTCATGGCGACAACGCCGACAAGCAGCAGCATCGTCATCCAAATGCTGTAGTAGAGCATGATGAAGAACACGACCATTACAACAATGCCCGACGAAATGAGGGCGGGGAGCGCCTGAGAAACGAGCTGGCGTAGAGTGTCGATATCGTTGGTGTAGTAGCTCATTATGTCGCCGTGCTTGGTCGTGTCAAAATATTTGATGGGCAGATTCTGCATCCCGTCAAACATCTTGCGGCGCAGCTTGCAAAGGAAGCCCTGGGTGATATACGCCATGAGCTGCTCTCTGACGGTCATCAGGATTATCGCCGCGAGATAGAGCGCCACAAGCACCGCTATCATCGGGAATATCTCTTTGCTTGCCGCCGACCAATCGCCGACTTTGTACCATTTTTCGATCACTGCGATAACTTTCTGAGTGAATACGGCGGGGATCGCCGAGGCCGCCGCGGTGAGGATAATACAGACCGTCACCACGAGCACGAGCACGGGGTAGCAGCTTATCAGCAGCTTTATCACCCTGCCGAGCACGCCTTTTGTCGGTTTCGGCTTATTCATCGCGCTCACCTCCGTTCGTCTGCTGCTCATAAACCTCACGGTAGATTTCGCTCGAGCCGAGCAGCTCCTCGTGCTTGCCGAGCGCCGCTATCCTGCCGTTCTCCATAACGACTATCAGGTCGGCCTCCTGCACGGAAGCGATGCGCTGGGCAATGATTATCTTGGTCGTTTCGGGTATATATTCCTTGAATCCCGCCCGTATCAGAGCGTCCGTCTTGGTATCGACGGCGCTTGTCGAGTCGTCAAGGATAAGGATCTTCGGCTTCTTGAGCAGTGCGCGGGCAATGCAGAGCCTCTGCTTCTGGCCGCCCGAGACGTTCGTGCCGCCCTGCTCGATATGCGTGTCGTAGCCGTCGGGGAACGACCTTACGAATTCGTCCGCCTGGGCGAGCCTACACGCCTCGATTATCTCTTCGTCTGTCGCATTCTCGTTGCCCCAGCGCAGATTTTCCTTTATCGTGCCGGAGAAGAGCAGATTCTTTTGCAGCACCATCGCCACCGCTTCACGCAGCGACTCGATATCGTAGTTCCTGACGTCTACGCCGCCCACACGCACGCTGCCTGCGGTCACGTCGTAGAGCCTCGGGATAAGCTGCACAAGCGTAGTCTTGCTCGAGCCGGTGCCGCCGATAATGCCGACGGTCATGCCGGAGCGGATATGCAGGTCGACATTCTCGAGCGCATATCTCTCGGCTTTCTTTGAATATTTGAAGCTCACGGAGTCGAAGTCCACGGAGCCGTCGGCTACGGAGAATACGGGATTCTCGGGGTTGCGGAGCGCAGGCTCCTCGCCGAGCACCTCGCCTATACGCTTAAAGGACTCGGAGGACATTGTAAGGATAACGTATATCATCGAGAGCATCATCAGCGACATGAGTATCTGCACGCCGTAGGTCAGCATCGCCGAGATCTGGCCGACGTCGACCAGCGTGCCGCCGCTCGTTATCGTCATCTTCGAGCCGACGATGAGCACGAACACCATGTTGAAATTCAGACAGAACTGCATCAGCGGCGCATTGAGCGCAACTATCCTCTCCGCGTGGGTGAAATCCTTGCGGATATCTTCCGAAGCGGCGCCGAATTTCTTCTTCTCGTATTCCTCACGCGAGAAGCCCTTGACCACTCGCATGGCGCGCACATTCTCCTCGACGGATTCATTCAGACGGTCGTACTTTCTGAATACGCTGCGGAATGCGGGCATGGCCTTGCGGCTGATGAGCAAAAGCCCGAAAGCCAGCACAGGGATGACGACGACGAAGGCCGTTGCAAGCGCACCGCCCATCACATAAGCCATCACGACGGAGAATATCAGCATCAGCGGGCTGCGGATAGCCGTCCTTATCACCATCATGTAGGACATTTGAGCGTTCGCAACGTCGGTGGTCATCCTTGTCACGAGTGATGAAGACGAGAATTTGTCGATATTCTCAAATGTATAGGTCTGCACCCTGCGGAATATATCGCCGCGCAGGTTTTTGGCGAATCCCGCCGAGGCCTTGGCACAGGTGAATCCCGCCAGACCGCCGCAGGCGAGGGAAGCGCACGCCATCAGCGCCAGCACTCCGCCCGTCTCGAGAATATAGCTCATGTCGGCGCCCGCCTTGATACGGTTGACGAGATTCGCGGTGATGAACGGGATAAACGTCTCGATCACCGCCTCGCCGACGATAAAAATGAGCGTCAGCACAGTCGGCCGCTTGTATTCTCTTACACTTTTCATAAGCCGCCTTATCATATCTTTCCTCCTTGCTCTTACGAATAGTAGTTTTGTATCTTAAATGTTTGGATAAACATTATCACTATAAATCACGCACGTTAAAGGCTCCCTTGTGTAAAGGGAGCTGTCAGCCGTCAGGCTGACTGAGGGATTGACCTATTAGCCGACACACCGACCGAGTGCTTAACTTATTAAACTGTTGCTCGCCTCTTAGGCTCCCTCTGACGAGGGAGGCGAGAGCAACTGCGGGTTTTTGGGAATATCCGCAGTCATACGTCGGTCAAAGCTCCGCAACTCTACAGAGATAAAAGACGGAGAACGATAGGTCGTTCTCCGTCTTTTATCGGATGGCTCTGACATTGTTGCTCACAAATGCAGATGCGTGATGCAATATCACGCTATTACATTGTAACTGATTTCATCAAATTTGTCAACTGCTTTTTTGACCCGTTGCAAAATTATACGCTTTTTTGAGTTGTTGTTTGTATTTGCGCAGTCTGCACGGTCGTTGCCTCGACCACCTCAATGAGGTAATCGGCGCTGACCCAGCCCTTCAGCCCGTTGTAGTCGATATAAGCCCAACCCTGCACGGCGCTGACCACGGTCACATCCGTGCCGTTCGGGATCTTGCCCACGACGCTCGAGCCTGCCGCCGCCTCGGCTCGCATATTGAGCACGCTGCCTGCCGTTTTGACGAGATATCTGCCCGCTGCGAGGGTCGCACCGCCGTCGGTCGTCTGCTCCGTGGCGGGCTCGGTGGTCTGCTCAAGATATTTTTTATCTACGGTGAGGATGCCCCATTTCCCGTCGTATTTTGCGATGAATACTCCGCCGTCGCCGGGCAGGATCGCCGCGAATTCAAAGCCGACGACCGTCTCGCCCGTGGTGTTCACAACGCCGTAAAGCCCGTTCTTTTTGACGGGCGCAACGCCGTTTCGGAATGTGAACGCCGTGTTGCCGCTCATTGCGTCAAGCTCGGAGACGCTCTCGAAGTCAAAGGGTATGACCGTAACGCCGCTCTCGTTGATATAGCCCCATTTTTCGCCTTGGCGGACTGCCGCAACGCCGCTGCCGAAATCCTTTGCGGCGTCGTAATTCAGCGGTATCTCCAATTTAAGCTCCGCGCCGACATAGCCCCACTTTGCGCTCTCCGCAAGTGAGGACGCGACGGGGTAAAGCCCGGGCTGAAGCGGCAATTCGTTTCTCTTTATCTCACCCGCGTAGCCCTTGCCGTCCGTCCACGCGAGATGCTTGCCCGCGTCGCTCCAGCAGGGTACTCTCTCGGGCGAGGTCACACCGTGATACTGCCGATTGGTGACCGTGCCGCTCTCGGCGTCCACAAGCAGGGGATACTCCGAGCGGGGGCTGTCCGCAATGTAGCGGTAGCTACGCCACTGATCGCTGCAAACGGTGAAGTCGTTGTGTTCGGCTTTCTCTGTTATCTCGCCGCCGAGGGTCATCAGGCCCTTTTTGCCCGTCTTGGCGTCGGTGAACACCGCCATAGTCTCGTTGAGGCTCTTGATATCCGAGACATTGGCGAAGCCGTCGGGCACGGTGAACTGCCAGCTCTTGTTTTCGCTGTCTTTATTGCCGTCGGAGCGCCCGTGCAGCACGGCTATCACCGCCACGGCGACGAGCACTGCCGCCGCTATGATGCATATCGCGGCTGCGGTGGTGCGGTTTATCGGGCGTTTTTTCTTAAATGTAATATTTTTTGCCGCCATCTATATTTTCCTTTCAAAAAGCGGTTCTCCGCATATATTTCCCTGAATTTACGGCCGAAATTCGGCTATTTATCGGTTACTTAAAAGAAGTATAGCACATTATGTAAAAAAGCGCAATTACAAAAGTGTTACAATCTGCACGGATATGTAAACTTCCTTTTGATTTTGAGGGTATATTTTCGCTGTTTCTCTTGACTAATCGCCCTTTTAGTTATATTATTATAGAGTATTATATTCGGCGGTGTGTTCATCGCCAAGGAGGAAAAAAATGAAAGTATTCATGATCGGCGGCACCGGCCTGCTCGGCTGCGAAGCTGCAAGAATCTTCATCGAGAGAGGCCACGAGGTCAAGAGCGTTGCTCTTCCCCCCCTTCCCGAAGGAGCACCCATCCCCAAAGAGATGGAGATCGAATTCTGCAACATTTATGAAAAGACCGACGACGAGATCAGAGAGATGATCAAGGGCTACGATTGCTTCGTCTTCGCCGCAGGCGTTGATGAGAGAGTCGAGTTCCCCGCTCCCGTCTACGACGCTTACTACAAGTATAACATCGCTCCCCTCAAGAGGATCCTGCCCCTTTGTAAGGAAGCCGGCCTCAAGAAGGCTGTTATCCTCGGCTCCTACTTCTCATATCTTGCGAAGACCCGCCCCGATATGAAGCTCACCGAGAAGCATCCTTACATCAGAAGCCGTATCGACCAGGAGAACGTCGCATTCTCCTTCGCGGATGACAACTTCGACGTCTCCGTGCTTGAGCTGCCCTACATCTTCGGCACTCAGCCCGGCAGAAAGCCCGTTTGGGTCATACTTATCGAGCAGATAAAGATGATGGATAAGCTGCCCTGCACCATGTATCCGGGCGGCGGCACCGCAATGCTCACCGTCCGTCAGGTCGGTCAGGTCATCGTCGGCGCGGCCGAGAAATCCAAGGGCGCAAAGGCATGGCCCATCAGCATGTATAACATGACCTGGAAGGAATTCCTCAAGATAGTCTATGCCGCCAGAGGCATGGGCGATAACAGAAAGATAGTCAGCATCCCCGCATGGATGATGCGTATGGGTCTCGGCAAGGTCAAGAAGGAATACGCCGCCAAGGGCATCCAGAGCGGTATCGACGTTGACGGACTTGCCGATATCATGGCTCTCAACCTCTTTATCGACAGGAAGTACAGCGAAGAGCTCGGCGCGACCGAGGACGATATCAAGGCTGCTATCTTCGACTCCATCAAGGTCAGCCAGGCCTCCTATGACGGCAAGGTCAAGCTCCTTGAGATGAAAGGCGAATAATTTTTAGCGAGATGGAGCTGTTTATTTAATCAAAGTAAGCAGCTCCATTGTTGTGTTTATTTCAGCAGTTACCGTACCCTGACAAATACCGGATTCGGAAGGAGTTATCGCATGGAAAGCAAGAAATACCTCAGCAAAAAAGAGCTGTGGATGTTTGCCGTAGGCGCAGGCGGGCAGGGCATGATATACGCCATGATGTCGAGCTATGTCAGCGACTACTACGTTAATGTTTTGCAGCTGCCGCTTCTCTTTGTCCTTCTTCTCATGCTCCTCGCCAGAGTGTGGGACGCAATCAACGACCCGCTCATGGGCATGATAGTCGACCGCCACACCACCAAGTGGGGCAAGATGAAGCCATATATCCTTTTTGCCGCCGTTCCGATAGCCGTCCTCACCGTGCTCATGTATTACAGCCCCGCCGGGCTGAGCAAGACGGGCATGATGGTCTATGTGGCGATAACCTATGTGTTCTGGGGCATGATATACACCATGGCGGATGTTCCCTTCTGGAGCCTGCCGAATGTTTTGACCCCCGACGCAGCCGAGAGAGGCTCCGTCATTTCGCTTGGCAGGACGGTAAACGGCGTAGGCTCGGCCGTGCCCGAGGTGCTTTTCCTCGCCGCAGGCTTCCTGCTGCCCAAGCTGCTTGACACCTCCGACCCGATAGCCTACGATAAGCAGCGTTATCTCATTATCGCCGCTGTCACCGTCGCTATCGGCATAGTCCTCTATGTCAACTCCTATTTCCACGTCAAAGAAAGAGTCGTTATCCCCGATAAGAAGCGCGCGCCGGGCGAGCCGTCGCAGCTCACGAGGATATTTAAGTGCAAGCCCCTCATGCTTGTCATCCTAATGGGCGTTCTCTCCAGCGGCAGATATATGGTTCAGGCTGCGGCTATCCACGTCGCCCGCTATGCCTTCTATATCGGCCCCGAGATAACCCCCGATATGCCTATTGAGGAGAAAACCGCTCTCATCTCCGCCAGCGTCTCGAGCGTCAAGACCATATTCCAGGTCTGCGCCATAGTCGGTATGTTCGGCGCAATGCTCTTCATGCCGCTGCTGATGAAGAAATTCGACTATAAAAAGATAGTCATCACCACCTGCCTGCTCGGCTTCGTTGCGAGCATCTTCACCACCCTTATCGGTTGGTTCAGCGGCAATCTCTATCTCTGCATCCCGTTCGTGCTCGTCTCCTGCATCCCGCTCGGCGTGCTGAACGTCATATCCTATGCGATGATAGGCGACTGCCTCGACTATATGGAGCTTAAAACCGGCTTCCGCGACAACGCCCTCGGCTCAGCCTGCCAAGGCTTCGTCAACAAGCTGGGCAACGCCTTCGCTACCTGCGGCATAGTGCTGATGTATATGTTCATCGGCCTCAAGCCCGAGGATATGCTGAATTCCCAGGTCATCATGGCCGCCACCGAGCTTACGAGGACTCAGAATTTCGCAATGTTCTCGCTCGTCTCCATCGTCCCCGGCGTCAGCCTGCTGCTTTGCAGCATCCCGATGTTCTTCTATAAGATCGCCGGCAAGGAGAAGGCGGATATGCTCAGCGCCCTTGAAGAAAAACGTAAAAATTCCGGCATCGTGATCGAATGATCGCCTCGCACGGTTATCCTATACAGAAAGAAACAGGTGAATTTCCCTTGTCCGCAAAAAAAGATTTAAGAAACGTAGCCATTATCGCCCACGTTGACCACGGCAAGACCACTCTCGTTGATGAATTGCTCAAGCAGAGCGGCACCTTCCGTGAGAATGAGCAGGTCGCCGAGAGAGTCATGGACTCCAACGACCTTGAGCGTGAGCGCGGCATAACCATCCTCTCAAAGAATACCTCAGTCCACTACAAAGGCACCAAGATAAACATCGTTGACACCCCGGGTCACGCCGATTTCGGCGGCGAGGTCGAGCGTATACTAATGATGGTCGACGGCGTCGTGCTGCTCGTCGACGCATTTGAGGGCTGTATGCCCCAGACGAGATTCGTGCTTAAAAAGGCGCTCAATCTCAAGAAAAAGGTGCTTGTCGTTATCAACAAGATCGACCGCCCGAACGCCCGCCCCTATGAGGTCGTCGACGAAGTGCTTGACCTCTTCATCGACCTCGGCGCGGAGGAGGATCAGCTCGATTTTCCAGTCGTCTACGCCAGCGCGAAGGACGGCTACTCGAGCCTCGACCCCAATTGCAGAAGCGGCAATATGCAGCCGCTCTTTGACGCCATTCTCAAGAATATCGACCCGCCCACAGGCGACCCCGACGGCCCGCTTCAGGTGCTCTTTTCGAGCCTTGACTACGACGATTACGTCGGCAGGATCGGCGTCGGCAGAGTCGAGCGCGGCAGGATAAAGAGAGGCCAGCAGGTCTCGCTTTGCAAGACCGACGGCTCGGTGCAGAATGTCCGCATCTCCCGCCTCTATCAGTTCGAGGGTCTTAACAGAGTTGAATGCGAGGAGGCCGAGGCAGGCGACATCATCTGCGTCTCAGGCATCGAGGGCATCAACATCGGCGAGACCGCCTGCGACCCCGAGAAAGTCGAGGCGCTGCCCTTCATAAAGATAGACGAGCCCACCATCTCGATGAATTTCATGGTCAACGACAGCCCGTTTGCCGGCAGAGAGGGCAAATTCGTCACCTCCCGCAACGTGCGCGACCGCCTCTTCAAAGAGGTCGAGACAAACGTGAGCATGAGAGTTGAGGAGACCGACAGCACCGATACCTTCAAGGTTTCGGGCAGGGGAGAGCTTCACCTCTCCATCCTCATCGAGACAATGCGCCGCCAGGGTTATGAATTCCAGGTATCCCGCCCCAAGGTCATATTCAAGGAGCAGAACGGTCAGCTCCTCGAGCCTATGGAGCTGCTCATCGTCGAAGTGCCCGAGCAGTATGTCGGCGCCGTCATTGAGAAGCTCGGCTCCCGCAAGGGCGAGCTTGAGAATATGGGCTCCCGTCAGGGCGGCTCGACCCACCTTGAATTCAAGATTCCCGCAAGAGGTCTCATCGGCTACCGTGCCGAATTCCTGACCGACACCAACGGCAACGGCATCATGAATCAGCTCTTCAACGGCTATGAGCCGTATAAAGGCGATATCCAGACCCGTGAGCGCGGCTCGATAGTCGTCCATGAGACGGGCGTTAGCACCGCATACGGCCTTTTCAACACTCAGGACAGAGGCCGCCTCTTCATCCCCGCGGGCGTTGAAGTCTATGAGGGCATGATAGTCGGCGAAAGCGCCAAGAATGAGGACGTCGTCTGCAACGTCTGCAAGCAGAAGCACCTGACCAACACCCGCGCCTCCGGCTCCGACGATGCTCTGCGCCTTGTGCCGCACACCGTGATGAGCCTTGAGCAGTGCATGGAATTCATCAAGGACGACGAGCTGCTTGAGGTCACCCCCGAGTCGCTCAGGCTCCGCAAGCGCATCCTCTCCAAGGAGCAGCGCATGAAGATGCAGTTCAAGAAAAAATAAGAATCCTTAAAAATATGATTTTCAAAGATAAAACCGCCGTCGCTCTCGGCAGCTTCGACGGGCTACACAAAGGTCATATGTCAGTCATAGCCTGCGCTCTTTCGATGAAGGAGTGCGGGCTTGTTCCTCTTGCGCTCCTTTTCGATTCGCACCCGATGCTCGCCCTCACGGGTCAGGCGCCGCCCGAGATACTCCAAAGCGCCGTGAGAGAAAGATTGCTCACCGAAATGGGCGTTAAATTTGAATATATTTCGTTCAAGGAAATTATGAACCTCACCTGCCGTGAATTTTTCGAGGAAATTCTGCTCAAGCGGCTGAACGCCGCCGCCGTATGCTGCGGCTGGAATTATCGCTTCGGCAGGGGCAACGAGGGCGGCTGCCGCGAGCTGAGCGAACTGAGCGATGAATTCGGTGTCGAGCTGCACATCAGTGACCATGTCGACCTCGGCGGCGAGCCTATCAGCTCCTCACGCATCCGCCTTGCCGTGGAGCAGGGCGATATCCCCCTCGCAAACGCCATGCTCGGCAGGGAATTCAGCTACAGCGCCCCCGTCGTGAGCGGTTATCACCGAGGTCATCTGCTCGGCGCGCCAACGATAAATCAGCGCTTCGAGCCGGATTTTGTCAGACCCCGCAAAGGCGTTTACGCCTCATTTACAACGGTCGGCGGTGTTCGCTACCCCTCCGTTACCAATATCGGGCTTCGCCCGTCCTTTGAGAATGAAGATTTCCGCAGCGAGACCTGCATCATCGGCTTCTCCGGCGATCTCTACGGTCAGGTCATCAAGGTCTCGCTGCTTGATTTTATAAGAGATGAGCAAAAATTCGGCTCCGTCGAGGCTCTGAGCGCTCAAATCGCTCTCGACGCTGCGCGAGCCAAAGAAATATTTGAAAAACGAGGTGACAGCGGCAATGTATGAGACTTGGGAACAGCTTAAAGCGGATTGCATGGGCTGCCGCAAATGTGACCTGTGCGAAACAAGGACAAATCTTGTTTTCGGCGTGGGCAACGAGAACGCCGAGGTGCTTTTTGTCGGCGAGGGTCCCGGCGAGAATGAGGATCTGCAAGGTGAGCCGTTCGTCGGCAGGGGAGGCAAGCTGCTCGACAAATACCTCGACGCAGTCGACCTCGACCGCAAAAAGAATATCTATATTGCGAATATCGTAAAATGCCGCCCCCCGAAGAACCGTGACCCGCTCCCCGAGGAGCAGGACGGCTGCATTCAGTGGCTACGCGAGCAAACAAGGCTGCTGCGCCCGAAAATAATCGTCTGCCTCGGCAGGATCTCGGCTCAGAAGCTCATCGACAAGAATTTCAAGGTCACCAAGCAGCACGGCGAATTCATCGAGAAAGGCGGCATCCTCTTCATGGGCACTTTCCACCCCGCCGCCCTGCTCAGAAATCCCAACAACAAGCCACAGGCTCTCGAGGATTTTCTCGCCCTGCGCCGCAAAATTCTTGAGGTCTGCGACCATACCTATTAAACCGAATTCGGAGAAAAAAATATGATTCGGAGTTTTTGCTGAGATTCAATCGACAACCCCTCCGTCACGACTTTGTCGCGCCACCTCCCTTTACACAATGGAGGCGAGGGCACGTACAATTTTTCGGCGACATTGTAGGGGACGGCGTCCTCGACGTCCCGAGAGCTACACTACAATGTCGGTTTTACAACGGTAGGGGCGAACTGCGTTCGCCCGCCGGAGTTTGCACAATGCCGCAGTATTAAACTGTTGCCCACCTCTTAGGCTCCCTTTGACGAGGGAGCTGCCCGAAGGACTGAGGGAGTTTTGCTGAAATCCAACCGATAACCCCTCTGTCTCAACAGGCAAACGACCCAAATTAACAAATGATTTTTCTTTTGGAGAAAATATGAAATACAATGCTGAAAATTATGACGTCGCCGTGATCGGCGCAGGCCACGCAGGTATCGAGGCGGGGCTTGCCTCGGCGCGCCTCGGCTGCAAGACCGCCGTTTTCACCGTCAATCTCGACTGGGTCGGCAATATGCCGTGCAATCCCTCGATCGGCGGCACATCAAAGGGTCACCTCGTGCGCGAGATAGACGCTCTCGGCGGCGAAATGGGTGTCGCTGCGGATAAAAACACCCTGCAAAGCCGTATGCTCAATCTCGGCAAAGGTCCCGCCGTCCACAGCCCCCGCGCCCAGGTGGATCGCCGAGCCTACTCCGACTATATGAAGGGCGTGCTCGAACGCACCCCAAATCTCTACCTCCGCCAGGCGGAAATAGTCGATATCACCCGTGACGGCAGCGAATGGGTGCTGCGTACCCGCCTTGAGGCTCTCCATAGAGCCAAGGCCGTCATCCTCGCCACAGGCACTTTTCTCGCGGGCAGGGTCTATATCGGCGACGTTTCATATGAGAGCGGCCCCGACGGGATGTTTCCCGCAACCGAGCTTGCCGCTTCGCTCAAGCGCCTCGGTCTGCCCACCCGCCGCTTCAAAACGGGCACTCCGCCCCGCGTGAATCGCCGCAGCGTCGATATCGACCGCCTCGAGCCGCAGTTCGGCGACGAGCACCCCGCCGTTTTCTCCTACGACAGCGGCATTGAGGTCAGGAATACCGAGCCCTGCTACATAACCTACACGGGCGCCGAGACCAAGCAGGTCATTCTTGAGAATCTGCACCGCTCGCCCCTGTATTCGGGCAAAATCGACGGCGTCGGCCCCCGCTATTGCCCGAGCATTGAGGATAAAATAGTCCGCTTCGCCGAGAAGGAGCGACATCAGATATTTGTCGAGCCGTGCGGTGCTAAAACTGACGAAATGTATTTGCAGGGTCTTTCTTCTTCCCTGCCGGAGGATGTTCAGCTCCGAATAGTCCACAGTATACCCGGTCTTGAGCACGCCGAATTTCTCCGCACAGCATACGCTATTGAATACGATTGCGTCGATCCGCTTTCGCTCCGTCAGACCCTTGAATTCAAGGATTTCCCCGGTCTTTATGGCGCAGGGCAGTTCAACGGCTCGAGCGGCTACGAAGAAGCCGCCGCTCAGGGGCTTGTGGCGGGCATGAATGCCGCATTGAAGCTCCTCGGCAAAGAGCCTGTCATTCTCGACCGCACCACTTCATATATCGGCACGCTCATCGACGATCTCGTCACCAAGGGCTGCTCCGACCCCTACAGAATGATGACCTCTCGCTCCGAATACCGCCTCATCCTGCGCCAGGATAACGCCGACCGCCGCTTGACCGAAATAGGCTACCGCGCCGGGCTTGTGCCGCAGGAGCGCTATGACCGCTTCCGCCGCAAGCTGGAGCTGATAGCCGCCGAGCGCAAGAGAGTTGAGGAGCTGTCGATACCTAAAACTCCGCAGCTCGATGAAATGCTTGTTTCACGTGAAACATCTCCGCTTGAGAAAGGCGTTAAAATGGCCGAGCTGCTGCGCCGCCCGCAGGTGGATTACGCCGCGCTCGCCCCGTTCGATAAATTTCGCCCCGACCTGCCGAGGGAGATATTTGAGCAGGTGGAGATCGACATCAAATATGAGGGCTATATCAAAAGGCAGCAGATGCAGATAAACGAGCTGCACCGCCTCGAGGTCAAGCGCCTGCCGCACGACCTCGATTATTCGGCGATAACGGGTCTGCGCCTTGAGGCAATTGAGAAGCTCGGCAAGATCAGACCTGAGACGGTCGGTCAGGCCTCCCGCATCTCCGGCGTTTCGCCCGCGGATATCTCGGTGCTGCTTATCTATCTTGAGAGGAACGGTATTAATGGTGATAAATAAAGAGCTGCTGAGCAGCAACGCTGCCTCTTTGGGCGTTGACCTCAGCGAAGATATGCTCGATAAATTCGATTTGCTTGCTTCGCTGCTCATCGAGCAGAATAAAACAATGAACCTGACCGCCATCACTCAGCCGAATGAGGTGGTAGTCAAGCATTTTGCAGACAGTCTCTCACTGCTCTCCGCCGTTGAAGTGCCGCAGGGCGCAAAAGTGCTCGATCTCGGCACCGGCGCAGGCTTCCCGGGGCTGCCGCTGCTGATAGCCCGCCCCGATATCCGCCTGACAATGGTGGACAGCACCGCCAAAAAGCTCGCCTATGTCGCTTCGACGCTCGATAAACTCTCGCTGAGTGCCGAGACGCTCCACGCCAGAGCCGAGGAGGCGGGCAAAGACCCCGCTTACCGCGAACAATACGATATCGTCTGCTCCCGCGCGGTCGCCGCGCTCAATGTGCTTTGCGAATACTGCCTGCCTTTTGTCAAGGTCGGCGGCACATTCGTCGCTATGAAAGGCACCAAGGCTCAGGAGGAGTTGCAGCTCGCCGAGAAAGCAATATCGACCCTCGGCGGCAAGATGGTCGGTCAAAAGAGCTTCACCCTCTCCGACGGCGGCGAAAGAACATTAATTATTATCAAAAAGATTTCGCAAATTTCGCCGAAATATCCTCGTCCGTCCGCTCAAATCGCCAAAAAGCCCCTTTGATTTTATTCGAATATGCAGTTAAGTGTCGCTTTCGGGCGCACGAAAAAGCTGGACAAACCCTCCGCCGAGTGTTATCATCAAGGTAACGAAACCGACGGGGGGTCAATTATTGAAAAGCGCTAAATACAAAATAGGCGGTCAGATAATACTGATCCCGCAGGAGGATATTTATCCGAACCCGAATCAGCCTCGTTCACGCTTCGATTTCGATGAGCTTGAGGGTCTGGCGCAGAGCATCAGGCAAAACGGCATAATTCAGCCGATAGCCGTGCGGGTCAATGCAAGCGGTAATTATGAGCTGATATCAGGCGAGCGGCGGCTTAGGGCTTCAAGGCTGGTCGGCATTTCGCTGATACCGTGTATAATAATGGAAGCGAGCGACGAGAAGTCTGCGCTGTTTGCCCTTATCGAGAATATGCAGCGAAGCGACCTCGGCTTCTTTGAGGAGGCGAGCGCCATTGAGAAGCTGATAGTCGATTTTAATATGAGCCGCGATGACGTTTGCCGCAAGCTCGGCAAGGCGGCGCCCACTATCTCAAATAAACTGCGGCTATTGAAGCTGCCCGATGATGTCCGCCTCAAGATAACTCAGGAGGGTCTGACCGAGCGCCATGCCAGAGCGCTGCTGCGCCTGCCGACCCGAGCGCAGCTCGACCGCGCGCTCTCCATAATTTCGGACAAGCGATTGAACGTAGCCGAGAGCGAGAAGCTGATCGACCAAATGCTCTCCGCCGATAAATCAAGCAAAAAACCGACAGTCAAGCTCTTCAAGGATGTCCGCATCTTTGTTAATACCCTGAATCACGCCGTCGACACCATGCGGCGGGCGGGGATAGAGGCGGATTCCGCCAAGAGCGAAACGGATGAATATATAGAGTATATCGTCCGCATACCCAAAACTCGGAGCTGCGTTATCAGAACGAAGCGCTCCTCCGCTTAAATCTGACATCTTCCATACCATATCTTTCTCTTTCACACCCACATCCGGCAGGGAGGGCAGGCTTCACGGTCTGCCCTCCTTGCTGTTTCACGTGAAACATTATTTTTTATATAAAAAGCTTTTATTTTTCGCCGCAATATGCTATACTGTATCTTACCTCATAAAAAACACAGCGGGAGAGATGATTTTGGCGAAAACAGTTGCAATAGTTAACCAAAAAGGCGGCGTCGGCAAGACTACGACCGCCGTTAACCTGACCGCCGCACTCGGCGCAAAGGGATATAAGACTCTGCTCATTGATATCGACCCGCAGGGCAACTCCACCAGCGGCTTCGGCATCAATAAGCGTGAGCTTGCGAAGTCGTCATATAATGTACTTATCGGCGGCTGCCCCGCAAGGGAAGCAATAATCAAAACCGAGTTTGACAATGTCTCTGTCATGCCTTCAAGCATGGATCTTGCGGGTGCGGAGCTTGAACTTGTCGATATAGACAAGCGCGAATCAAAATTAAAGACCGCAATTGCCCCGGTCAAGGATGAATTTGACTTTATTTTGCTCGATTGCCCGCCCTCGCTCGGGCTTATCACCTTAAACGGCCTTTGCGCTGCGGATTCGCTGATGGTGCCCATCCAGTGCGAATTTTTCGCCCTCGAGGGTCTGGCGCAGCTTATCTCGACCGTCAGGACTGTCAAAAGGCTCTATAATCCCTATATTGAGATCGAAGGCGTGCTGCTCACCATGTATGACGGCAGGCTCAATCTCACTCAGCAGGTGGTGGACGAGGTCAAAAAGTGCTTTCCAAAGAAAGTCTATTCGACCTTTATCCCGAGGAATGTCAGGCTTTCGGAGGCGCCGAGCTATGGTCAGCCCGTAATGTATTACGACCGCTCGTCAAAGGGGAGCAGCGCATATTCGGCTCTCGCGGACGAATTTTTGAAGCTCAACGGAAAGGGGATATAACATGGCACCCAAAAAGAACGGACTCGGCAGGGGTCTTGGCTCACTGCTTGCAGATAATTCTATAGAAGAAAATAATTCAATTCAGCCCGTTAAACTCGATATAATGGATATCGAGCCGAATAAGGAGCAGGCGAGGAAACAGTTTGACGAAGCCGCCCTCTCGGAGCTTGCAGATTCCATTGCTCAGCACGGTGTGTTGCAGCCGCTGCTTGTCAGACCGATCATCGGCGGAGAATATCAGCTCATTGCCGGCGAAAGGCGTTGGAGAGCGAGCCGCATTGCGGGTCTGACCCAAGTCCCCGTTATAATTAAGGAATTGACCGACGACGAAGCAGCGGTAATTTCTCTTATAGAAAATTTACAGCGTGAAGACCTTAATCCTATTGAAGAGGCCTACGGTTTTGCAAGCCTCATCAAGGATTTTGATCTGACTCAGGAGGAGGCTGCCCGGCGTGTCGGCAAATCAAGACCCGCCGTTGCAAACGCTCTTAGGCTGCTAAGGCTCCCGCAGGAGGTCATAGACGCTGTCAGGGAGGGCAAGCTCTCCGCAGGTCATGCCCGCGCCCTTGCAGCCATAGACGACGAAAAAACGGCGATATTTGCCGCAAAGACAGTCATGGAGAAAGGTCTCTCCGTGCGTGAGACAGAGAAGCTGGTCAAAGCCCTCACCGCCGAGAAAAAAGAGAAGAAGAAAAAAACGGCTGCCCGCAATTCTTTCTTTGACGAGGTGGAGCTTTCGCTCAACAACTCCCTGGGCAGGAAGGCGAAGGTGGTCACCAAGAGCGGCAAGGAGAGCGGCACGCTCGAAATAGACTTCTATGATAAGGATGACCTTGCCCGCATTGCCAAAGTTCTCTCGGCGCTTGAGTAACATTATATAAAGCAAAATACCGTATCTCGTGTGAGATACGGTATTTCTGTTATTAAAATGAAAAAGCGATTTAAAAATGAAATAGCCGCCCTATTGGGCAGCTAAATCAGAAGTGTCGGCGTCAACCTATCTTCCCGGGCCGCTTCCAGCCAAGTATTTTCGGCACTGTTGAGCTTAACTACCGTGTTCGGGATGGGAACGGGTGGACCCTCAACGTCATCAACACCGACTAAAAAACGCAACGGCGTTTCTTGAATGCTCGACTATTATATTACATCTTTCGACGTTTGTCAATAGTTTTTTTAAACTTTTTTAATATTTTTTATTTGTTGCTTAAACTGTCGACAAATCCGGTCCTCTTGAGCAGCGTTGTGGAGGATATTTGGGCGATATAGACCTTATTCTCGCCCTCTTTGTTGCGGCAGACTATAAAGGATTTCGGCAGATCATAGCACACGTTCTCTACGATCCCCGCTTTCTCGGCCTTTGCGAGGTAGTCGCGGGTATTCTTTGATACAGTGGTGTTATCGAGGTCAAATATCCCGATTATATCGTCAAAGACTATTACTTTGTTCATTCCGAGATGAAGATACATTTTTTACTCCAATTCGTTTATCCGCCCGCCCTTAACTTCAAAGGTCTTGCCCTTTTCTGAGCGCAGGAGCTGCGACGGATCGCAGCAGGTGATGAATACCTGCCAATTATTAAGATAATTCAATATATATTTCTGCCTGCCCTCGTCAAGCTCGCTCATCACGTCGTCGAGCAGCACGGCGGGGCATTCGCCCGTGATTTTTTCGATTATGGAGGCTTCGCCGAGCTTCATTGCAATGGCGCATGAGCGCTGCTGCCCCTGCGAGCCGTAGACCGACGCCTCTTTGCCGTCGAGATAGAGCAGCAGGTCGTGCGAATGCGGACCTGCGGCGGTGTAAAGCCGCCTGAGGTCGGATTCTTTAGTCCTCTCAAGCTCCGAGAGCAGTTTTTGCTTTATCTCATCCTCGGTCATATTCTCTGCCGAGAAATCATAGCGGAATGTGAGCTTCTCTCTGCCGGAGCTGATGCCGTCATAGATATTGCCCGCAACAGCCGAGAATTTCTCGATATAATCGAGCCTGTATTTGATTATCCTCGCGCCGAGCCTTGCCAGCTCCTCGTTCCACGGGATGAAATATTCATCCGCAAACGGCCGCTGAGCGTATTTCTTGAGCAGGGCGTTTCTGTGCTTTAGGGTTTGAATATATCTCGAAGTCACCGCCGCATAATTTGGCTTCACGAGGCTTATCGCCACATCAAGCATCCTGCGGCGCTCCGACGGGCCATCCCTCACAATGCTGAGCGTATTCGGAGTGAACACCACGGCATAGAATTTGCCCATCATCGCCCGCGGGGATTCCTCTTTTATCCCGTTCAGCTCCAGCTCCTTGCGGCTGTCAACGGTCATTATCGCCTGCTGCTCGCGCTGCTGAGAATAAAATGATGTTTCTATCCTCGCCTGCTGCTCACCGCTCTGGACGAGGTGGATATTCTTCCTCGTGCGGAAGCTGTAGAAGCCCGTCATCAGCCAGATGCTCTCGATTATATTGGTCTTGCCCTGGCCGTTCTCGCCGTAAACGATGTTCATTTCCGGGTGCGGAATGAAAGAAACGGAGCCAATATTTCTGAATTTTTCAACGGAATGTGAGGTGATAATCATCTTTTCCGTTCCTTTCGGGATTATTCAACCGTGTATATTACCCGCTCAAATTCTGCTCTGTCGCCACTCCTGAGCTTCTTGCCCCTGAGCGTGCAGACCTCGCCGTTCACCTTGACTTCGCCGCCCTGTATCACAAATTTTGCGTGGCCGCCCGTCTGAACGGCGTCGCAGAGCTTGAGAAAGGCGTCAAGCCTGATGAAATCGGTGTCTATCTTTTTGATAACGTGCTGTTTTTCAGCTATTTTTGCTTTAATCTTCATTTTTAAGCCTCACGGGAAGGATAAGGAAGATGAAGCTGTCGCCTTCTGCAGGCACAAGCAGTATCGGTGCTATAGCGCCGTTGAGCTTTATCTTTATCTCATCCGTATCACAGACTCTGAGAGCCTCTATCATATATTTGTTATTGAAGCCGATGGTGCAGCTCTCGCCCTCTATATCGGCGCTGAGTTTGTCGTTAGCCGAGCCGAGCGAGGTCATGCTGGATATCTTTATCATGCCGTCGGCGAATACGCACTTGACGGGGCTTTTTATCTTATCGGTGATTATAAGCGAAGTTCTGTCGATACTCTCAAGGAACGACTTGGTGTCGACGGAAACAACTGTCTTGGTTGACGGCGGGATTGCCGCCTTGTAGTTGAGAAATTCACCGTCAAGCAGACGGGAAATGATATTATAACTGTCTATCTCAAAGACGATATGGCGCTTGCCGACGCTTATCACGATATCTGCGTCGTCGTCATCCATGAGCTTGACCACCTCGGAGAGAGTCTTTGCGGGCACGACGAACGAAAGCTCTTCGCCGCCGTATTCAATATTCTCATTTCTTATCGCAAGGCGCACTCCGTCAACGGCAATGAGACGAATATGATTTTTCTCAATCTCAAATTTGATGCCGGTGTGGACTATCTTGCTGTCTTTAATTGCGACGGAGAAAATAGTTTTTCTCACCATATCTTTAAGGATGCCCTGATTGAGAGTTACAGTGTATCCGCCGGAGACCGAGGGAAGCTCGGGATATTCTTCAGCCGAAATGCCTATCAGAGTGGACTCAAATTCGCCGCTCGAGATAGAGGCAATCTGCCTTGAGTCGCTGTCGATGCTCACGGTGCTGCCGGGCAGCTTCCTGAGCGTCTCACTGAACATGTGGGCATTGAGGACGAGCTGACCCTCCTCCTCTATCCTTGCGGGTATTGAGGTGGTGATACCCATCTCGAGGTCATAGCCGGTCAGGGTGAGAATATTGTTCTCAGCGACCATGAGTATGCCCTCAATGGCGGGTATTGCGGTCTTTGTCGAAGCGGCACGCTGGACATTCTGGCACGCCTCGGAAAGCTCGATCGAATTACAAATAACTTTCATTTCGGTTACTCCTTAAAAAGATTTTCACATTCGTTTGCCGCATGACGGCGTCGAAGTGAAATTTCTGCGCCGCGCGCTTATAGAAAGGATATATAAGAGTATTATAGTAGTATTAGTAGGGGTGGGTGAAAATGTGGATAATCCGACCGCCCCTTGATAATAAAGGAAATTTTGAAAAATTCAGCCTTTTTTGACTCGTGGAAAAGTCGGGAGAATTCACTTACCTGTTTTTTACAGTGTTGAAAGCGTTAAAAAGCGGATGTGGAAAAGTAAAAGTTCGTGGAAAACTTTACATTTCTTTTCTGCCCTCGAGCGCTCTTATCAGGGTAAATTCGTCGGCGTATTCGAGGTCGGCTCCGACCGGCACGCCGTATGCAAGCCTGCTCACGCTCACGCCGAGCGGCTTTATTATCCTTGAAATATACATCGAGGTGGCTTCACCCTCGACGGTTGGGTTGGTCGCCATGATTATCTCCTTGACCGTGCCGTCGCCGAGCCGCCTTATCAGCTCCTTGATGCATATATCCTCGGGGTCAATGTCGTTCATCGGCGATATAACGCCGTGAAGCACATGATAAAGCCCGTTGTATTCATGAGTTTTTTCAATTGCGATAACGTCCCTCGGATCCTCCACAACACAGATCACCGAGCGGTCGCGCTCCTTTGAGGCGCATATCGTGCAGAGTTCGCCGTCCGTCAAGTCACAGCAGACGGGGCAGCGATGGATGGAGCTTCTCGCGTTAAGTATGGTCTGAGTGAATTTCTCGGCCTCGGCATCGCTCATGTCGAGAATATGGAATGCAAGCCTCTGAGCGCTCTTCCTGCCGACGGAGGGGAGCTTTGCAAATTGCTCTATCAGCTGCTCAAGAGACGGAGTAAAGCTGCCCATTAAAACAGGCCTGGGATGGAGAGGCCGCCCTTGGCTCTTTCCATTCCGCTCTCCATGGCTTCGTTTGCCTTGCGAATGCTTTCGTTGAACGCCGACATAATGAGATCCTCGAGCATCTCAATATCCTCGGGGTCGACTATCTCGGGCTTGAGCTTAACGGCAGTCACCTGATGAGCGCCGTTGACGGCAACCTCCACTGCGCCGCCGCCGACTGATGAGGAGAATTCGGTCGCTTCGACCTCCTGCTGTATCCTCGTCATATTTTCCTGCATTTCCTGTATTTTCTTCATCATACCGCCGGAACTGCTTCCTCCGGGAATTCTTGCTTTCATAGTCTTATCCTCCGTTATTGAAATCGTTTATTTTCTTTTTAAGCTCCTCAAGCGGGCTCGCCGCCTGAGTTTTTGGCTTCTCTTTATTTGCCACGGCTATCTTCATTCGCTTGCCGATGACCTTGTAAACCGCTCTTGCAAGCTCCTTTGAGTGCGTGTCGGTGCAGATGAAGTCAAACAGGGTCGGGTTATCGGAATTTATGATAACTCTGCCGTTTTTTATTTCTGCATTGGAATTTGCAAGTATGCCGTAAAGGGGAATGTCAAAGGTTTGCAGCGCTTCGAGCACCTCAGACCAGTTGTTAAACGGGCCGTCGGGTAGATCCGGCTCGGCGGGCGCTTCGGGCAGGGGAGCCTCCGATACGGGCGCCGCTTCGGCAGCCTTCACAGTCGGTTTCTCCTGCGGCTTCGGAGCTTCATGCGCCGGTGCAGGCTCTCTCGGCTCTGCTTTAACGGCAACTCCGCTTTGGAGCCTGCTCTCTATGGCGTCGAGCCTGTCGTATATATTCTGCGGCACTTCGCCCGAGGACGAAATTCCGCTGCACATTTTGATGACCGCCGCTTCAAGCTGTATCTTTTTGTTTGCGGCGTTCTTAATATTTTTTGAAGTCTCGCAAAGAATATCAATGCATTCGAGTATTTTTGAGAGCTTTAACCGAGCGGCTCTGTCCTTGAGGCTTTGCAGCTCCTCTTTTGAGCAGACTATCAGCTCGCCGCAGTTCTCGACCGTCTTTGCCACCATCAGGTTTCTGAAGTGGAGCGTCAGCTCGGTGCAGAGGCTGTCTATATCGCAGGATTCGTTGTGCAGCTTCGATATAAGATTGAGAGCCGAGGTCAGGTCACGATTCGCAATATACTCTGAGAATGAGAAAAGGTGAACCGTGCCGGCAATACCTGCCGCGGAGCTGACTGCGTTCTCGTCTATATTGCCGCTCATTGCGAGGCAGCGGTCGAGCAGCGAGAGAGCGTCACGCATTCCGCCGTCCGCTATCCTTGCAATAAGGCTTGCCGCGGGCTCGGTGAGAGTCGCACCCTCCTGCTGGGCGACATAAGACAGGCGTGCGGTGATGTCCTCAGGCGCAATACGCTTGAAATCAAATCTCTGGCAGCGTGAAAGTATCGTCGCAGGGAGCTTATGTATCTCCGTCGTCGCGAGGATAAAAATGACGTGGGCGGGCGGCTCCTCAAGGGTCTTGAGTAGGGCATTGAATGCCCCGATAGAGAGCATATGCACCTCGTCGATGATATAAACTCTGTATTTTGCGCTGACGGGCGTGAAATTTGCCTCCTCACGCAGGTCACGGATATTGTCAACGCCGTTGTTGCTGGCGGCGTCTATCTCGATAACGTCGAGAATGGAGCCGTTGTCTATCCCGCGGCAGATCTCGCATTCGTTGCAGGGATTGCCGTTGACGGGCGACAGGCAGTTGACCGCCTTTGACAGTATCTTGGCGCAGGAGGTCTTGCCTGTTCCTCTCGAACCCGTGAAAAGATAGGCGTGAGAGATACGGCCGCTTTCAAGCTCGTTTTTCAGCGTCTTGGTGACGTGCGGCTGACCGTAGACCTCGTCGAAGGTCCTCGGTCTCCATTTGCGGTAAAGAGCCTGATACAAGAGCGCACCTCCTCAAAAAATAAGGGCTTTTCCTTGGTCATATGGCGGTAGGCAGACTGTGGCGCACAAAACTGTCCGCTTAATGCTGCTCGGTTCACCCGCCTGACATGGTTCGCAGTGCCTTGTCGCACAGGACCCACACGCCACATGACCAAATAAAAGCCCATTCAATAACCGCTGCTTTGATCAGCAGCAATTATAACCGATTATCTATAAGGTATTATATAATAAAAATTAAATAATATCAAGAGAAATTTTCGGTTTTACAGTAAATATTTTAGTTTTTTCCCGTTTTAAGTAACTCTCGCGGAAATTCTGAATAATCTGAGAAAGAAAGGGGCTGATCTTACGCAGCAATCATATTTTTTAGGCTCGAGCGGCAAAAACGGCTTTTTCTCCTGCTTTTCGGAGCTTATGCCTAAAATTCCCGGGAGATATACTTATATCTTAAAGGGCGGGCCGGGCACGGGCAAATCCTCGTTGATGAAAAAAATCGCCGACGATATGGAACAAAACGATATCTCGTGTGAGAGGATCTATTGCTCCTCCGACCCCGAGTCGCTGGACGCCGTTATATTCCCGTCGCTGCGTGTCAGCGTGGCGGACGGCACTTCTCCGCATACCCTAGATCCGGATTACCCCGGTGTCACCGCCGAGATAGTCGACCTCGGCGAGTGTTGGAATAAAGAAAAACTGCGTGAAAAAAGTGAAAAAATAATCGAGCTGACCGATAAAAACGCCGAATGTCACCGACGCAGCAGGCGGTTTATAGACTCCGCATTCTCCGTCTACGACGACGGCGAGAAGATCTGTGCCGACTGCCTTGATGAAACTCATCTGTCGAGATATGCCGCGCGGGTCGCAAACCGCTGGTTCAAGCGCCCGTCGGGCAGGATAGGGCTTGAGACCGTGCGCCTGCTTGAGGCAATAACCCCGAGAGGCTGTCTTTTTATGAGCGAAACGGCAATGTCGCTGTGCGATAAACGCATCGTATTTGAGGATGATTTCGGCGTTGCGGCGTCAAAGCTCATCGGCGAGCTGCGGGCATATGCGCTGGCGAGCGGATTCTCCGTGATATCAAGCCCGTTTATCGGCGACGGAAAAAGTATCAGACATATTATCATCAAAGAATTATCGCTCGGGTTTTTCACCGCCGACAAGCTATTCCCGCTTGAGATTGAAGCGACTAAAACGGTCTCGCTGCGCCGCTTCTATTCGGCGGATAATATTTCGGCTCACCGAGCACGCCTGAATTTCGCCAAAAAAGCGTCAAAGGAGCTGCTCCACGAGGCGATAAATTCTCTCGCCTCGGCGAAAAACATTCACGACGAGCTGGAAGTGCTCTATATCGAGGAGATGGACTTTGATAAGGTCGAAAAAATACGGCAGCGGCTCACCGAGCGCATCTGGTCGTCAGATTGGTGGGGCGAAGAATAAATGAAAAAATCCTGCTGAATTTCAGCAGGATTTTTGCTGTATTGAATTAATAGCCCTCGGGGTTGTTGACCTGCCAGCGCCATGAATCCTCGCACATTTCGTCGATCCCTCTTGTCGCTTCCCAGCCGAGCTCTTTCTTAGCCTTTGAGGGGTCGGAGTAGCAGGTGGCGATGTCGCCGGGTCTGCGGGGTGCGAAGACGCATTTTATCTTTTTGCCGCAGGCCTTTTCATAGGCTCTGACGACGTCGAGCACGCTATAGCCCTTGCCGGTGCCGAGGTTATAAGTATAGCATCCTGTGCCGCCGAGCACCTTTTCGACCGCCTTGATGTGGCCGAGCGCCAGGTCGACAACGTGGATGTAGTCCCTCACGCCGGTGCCGTCGGGCGTGTCATAGTCGTTGCCGTTGACATTAACATGGTCGAGCTTGCCGACTGCGACCTGAGCAACATAGGGCACGAGATTTGCGGGGATGCCTTTGGGGTCCTCGCCGATCCTGCCGCTCTTGTGCGCGCCGATGGGGTTGAAGTAGCGCAGCAGGCAGACGCTCCATTCGTTATCCGCCGCATAGATATCTTTTAGAATGTGCTCAATGTAGAGTTTGGTGGTGCCGTAGGGGTTGGTGGGCTTGCCCTCGGGCATATCCTCACGCAGCGGGGAGACATTCTCGCCGCCGTAAACGGTTGCCGAGGAGCTGAAAACTATCTTTTTGCAGCCTGCGTCCGCCATTGCCTCAAAGAGGGTGACGCTGCCGCCTATATTGTTGTCATAGTATTTCATGGGCTTTGCGATGCTCTCGGGCACGCTCTTGAGACCCGCAAAATGGATGACCGCCTCAATTTTGTTCTCCGCAAAAACTTTATCGAGACCTGCCCTGTCACGAATGTCGCAATTGTATACTTTGACATCCTTGCCCGTAATTTCTTTCACACGTTTTACACATTCGCTCTTGCTGTTGCAGAAATTATCGAGTATAATAGGATCATAGCCTGCATTCAGAAGCTCCACGCAGGTGTGAGAACCGATGTATCCGGCGCCGCCAGTGACAAGAATAGACATAATACGCCTCCATCAATCTGTTTCCGATTTCCATTATATTATAATGCTAAAATATTTGAGTTGTCAACGGAAGTGTAAACAATTTTAGGATAAAGGATGTGTGTTTTTTTGACAAGTTACGAAAAACTGCGAAAAGATGAAGAAATAATCAGTTACATAAACGCCGCAAACAATGTGCTCGGGGCGCTCGGCTTCACGGAGCACGGGCTTGCCCACGCCGCCAAAACGGGCGAGGACGCCAGCAGGATTCTTAAAATTCTCGGCTATGACGAGCGCACCTGCGAGCTTGCGAAGATAGCGGGTCTGCTCCACGATATAGGCAACACCGTCAACCGCTGCGACCATGCACAGAGCGGCGCATTCCTCGCGTTTGAGCTGCTCAGAGCCAGAGATTTTCCGGTAAGCGAGGTCACCGCGATAGTCACGGCGATAGGTCACCACGATGAAAAGACCGCCGCCGCAGTTTCGCCGCTCGCCGCAGCGCTCATCCTCGCCGACAAGAGCGATGTGCGTAACTCGAGGGTACGCAACAAAAAGACAGTGCAGAGCGATATCCATGACCGTGTGAATTACTCCGTCGTCAGCTCGTCACTCGATATTGAGCCGGAGAAAAAGCTCATCTGCCTGACTCTCATCATCGATACGCTCGTGTGCCCCGTGATGGAGTATTTTGAAATTTTCCTTGACAGAATGGTGCTCTGCAAGAAATCCGCCGAATTCCTCGGCTGCGATTTTGAGCTTATTATTAACGACACGAGGTTGCTGTAATGCTTGAACTTACCGATATCGGCACGATAAAAGCCCTGCTTGCCCGCCACGGCTTTCATTTCTCCAAGGCGCTCGGACAGAATTTCATAGTCAACCCCTCCGTCTGCCCCAGAATGGCGGATGAGAGCGGCATAGACTCCGAGAGCGGAGTTATCGAGATAGGCGCAGGCATCGGAGTGCTCACCGCCGAGCTTGCAAAGCGGGCAAAAAAGGTGGTCTGCATCGAGCTTGACTCAAAGCTGCTGCCCATTCTCGATGAAACTCTTGCTGATTTTGATAATATAGAAATAATCAACGCCGATGTGCTGAAAACCGATCTCGCCGCCCTGATAGAAGAAAAATTCGGCGGGATGCCCGTCTATGTCTGCGCCAATCTCCCATATTATATCACCTCGCCTGTGATAATGACCCTGCTTGAGAGCCGCCTGCCGCTCAAAGCTGTGACGGTCATGGTGCAGCGCGAGGCGGCGCAGCGCCTTTGCGCCCCCGTCGGCAGCCGCCTGTCGGGCGCGGTTACGGTGGCGGTGGATTATTACGCCGAGGCGAGGAAGCTCTTTGACGTCTCCGCCGGCTCGTTCATGCCCGCGCCGAAGGTGGACAGTTCCGTGATACGCCTTGATATCCGCGAGAAGCCGGGCATCGAGGTCAGTGATGAGAAGCTGTTTTTCTCAATGGTTCATGCGGCGTTCGGTCAGCGAAGAAAGACCGCATCAAACTCCATCAGCTCGGGTACTGGCATACCGAAAGCCGTTGTCGCCGAAGCGATAGAGCGCTGCGGATTCCCGCCCTCCGTCAGAGCCGAGAGCATGACCGCCGAGCAGCTTGCCGCCCTCTGCGAAGCCCTGAATGAGCTAAAATAAATTGTGGAAAAGTTGATAAATTTAAAAATTCAGCGCACTTGTCAGTCCGAGACAGGTGCGCTGTTTCCGTTATTTATTCAGTTTTTTCTGATAAAAGAGCACGTCGAGCCACTTATCCATCTTGAAACCGACCTTTTCGAGCTTGCCGACCGGCTCAAAGCCGTGCTTGCCGTGGAATGCAACGCTGACGGCGTTTTCCTCGGTGATGAGGGAGAGAATATTGACTATCCCGCGCTCTTTTGCGGCTTTTTCGATCTCGGCGAGCAGACGGCTGCCGACCCCGTGCGACACACAGGAATTATCGAGATAAATTGAGAGATCCGCCGTGAAGCGATATGCCGACCGCTCGTTGTATTTGTCAAGATAGGCGTAGCCGACGACTTTGCCGTCCTCCTCGGCGACAAGATAGGGGTAATCCGCCGAGATGCGCTTAACACGCTCGGCAAACTGAGCCTCGGTGAGCGGCTGCTCCTCAAAGGTCGCCGTGCTGTTGATTATATAATAATTGTATATCTCCACGCAGCGGCGGATATCTTCTTTTTTGATATTACGAATTATCATAGCGCCCTCCGAATCAGAAATATACACAAGTATATCACCGTCGGCGGCGAATGTAAATACGCTTAACGCTCAAAATGGGGCGAAATCAGCGCGAATGCTTGTTTATCTTTGATATTTCCTTGAATTTGCGCTCCTGTGATATCACGCGGCCTACGGTGAGATCATTCGCTTCAGCCATTGTCCATACCTTCCCATTTTTGTAAAAATCTTTCGAAATGAGCGTCAGCGGCGGCGATTATCGAGAATTTGTCCTCCGCCCCGTCATAAAGGCTGTAGAAAAGAAACATCGGCGCATAGAATTCCATCGCTTCACGCTCGGCGTTCGGCAGCCCGTGAGCGCCCAGAATATCCGCAACATACCCGAGCGGCCCGCCCGCAAGATATTGCTGATACATTGCCCGCATCTCGCCGTCGCGGTATTGCTCAAGGGTGAGCAGCCTGCGAAAGGCCGAGGCAAATTCGTCCTCGGTCCAATATCTGAGCTGTGCTTTGCTGAATTCGATAAGCTGACGGAGCGACGCGGCGGAGTAATCCTCGCCGCCCTCGGTCATGGCTTCCTCAGGCAGCTCAAAAAGGCGGGAACGCTCGGCGTCCCGCTGCTCCATTCGGGCGGTGATGCTGTCGAAGATGTCACGCTTGTTTTTATAGTGCTTATAGAGCGCGCTTTTCGTCATGCCGAGCCGCCCCGCAATGTCGCTGACCGACACCGCCTCGTAGCCGCTGCGGGAAAAAAGTTCAAGCGCCGTCAAAAGTATGTTTTCCTTTGTGCCGTTCATAATTTGTCCTCCAAGTGAACGCTCGTTTACTGTATTATATCCTTTATCTCGCAAAATGTCAAGGAAAAGCGGAGATGCTTTGATCGGACGAATGCAGTTTGTCCCTACGGGTGCTGATAATTACGGGCTTCTTTTGAATGTAGCCGACTTGACTGCAAGCAGACAAAAAATCGCCCTCTCGCAAGGAGAAGGCGATTATGTTTTAAGTTAATTCGGGGTCGGGCTGCGGGTCACGCAAGGCCGTATGCCCGATTGTCAACTACAGATCAATATTTGAAATCGCTGTATCTGACGTGTGAGGAACCGGTAGCGGTGCCCTTGCCGATGCTGATGTCGATGAAGACCTTGATATCGAAGTCAACGGAGAGCTTCTCAAGGTGGCCGGTAGCGCCGTCGATGACTGCGACGACCTTGGCGTTGTTGTAGCTTTCCTCAACCTTGGCGCCCGCATAGGTGCCCTCGATGGCGTCATAGATGACCTCGGCGGTCTTGTGGTCGTAGTAACCCTTATCTTCGTTGCCTACGCAGATGCCGCACTTATCAAGGGAAGCGTTGGTGAATTTCTTATCGGAGGAGCCGACGCTGTTGCCGCCCTTAATGTTGAGGGTTATGGTGTATTTGCCGTTAGCGAGGGTGCAGGTAGCGCCGGTAACGTCGGAAGCGGTAAGGGTGCTCTTGCGAAGATAATATCTTCTGGTGTCGGTGTCCCACTTGCCCTTGGTGACGGTCTCGGAGTACTGATTCTCTGCACCGATGCCGATGAACTTATAGACAAGGCTCTTGAATGCCTTGAGAGCTACGCCTGCGTCCAGCACTTCGTTGTCGGTCGAGCGGGTCTTTTTGAAGCCGGCTCTTGCGTTGTAAGCGGAGTTGACGGCGTTGTTGTAGATGTTAAGGATATCAGCCGTTGCGGTGGGAGCGACAAGCTCGGCAACATTAGCGGTGGTCTCGGGAGCGGTGGACTCCTCGGTGGCTGAGGTGACGTCGGAAGTCGGCTCGCTTGCGTCGGGTGCGACGGTGGCGTTTGCATCCTCGGAGGCTGCGGTCACGCCGGTGTCGGCTGCGGTGGTCTCATCGGAGGCTGCGGTGGTGGTTTCGCCGTTGTCCTTATTCCCGCCGCAGGCTGCGAATGCAAATGCCATTGCGAGGACGAGAAGCAGGGCTACAAGTTTTTTCATCGGAAAAAACTCCTTTCAAATTTTAATTCGGCGCAGCTCCTGTGCGCCATAGCTTAAACAGTATATCACATAATCTTCATTTTTGCAACAGAAACATTAAACTCTGCCGCAGCAGTTCTTATATTTCTTGCCGCTGCCGCAGGGGCAGGGGTCGTTGCGGCCGACTTTCTCCTTTTTGCGGACGGTGCGGCCCTTTTCGCTGCCGTCTGAGGCGCCGCTCGTGCCGGTTATTTGAGCAGCCTGCTCGCGCTTGGTGTCCTCCTCGCTCTTGATGACGATGGTGAGGATCTGCCTTGCAGTGTTTTCACGGATCTCTTCGGTCATGCAGTCAAACATCTCCGAGCCGACCTGCCTGTAGGCAACGACGGGGTCGGTCTGGGCATATGCCCTGAGGCCGATGCCCTTGCGGAGCTGATCCATGGCGTCGATGTGATCCATCCAGTTGCGGTCAACGTTGCTCAGCAGCACTCGCTTCTCAAGCTCGCGCATGACGGGTACGCCGTTTGCATCCTTGCCGAAAAGCTCCTCGCGGTCGTGATAGCTCTTGTGGGCGCGCTCAAGCAGCAGCCTTCTTGCCTGCTCCTTGTCGAAGCCGTCGCGGAAATCCTCCTCGACGGTGAGCCAGCCCTTGAATTTATCGCGCAGGCCGTCGATATTCCAGTCGTGCTTTGAAGCATGGTCGGAGCAGAAGCCGTCAACGGCCTCATTAACGCAGCCGTCAATCATCTTCAGGATTATCTCGCTGATATCGTCCTCATTGAGCACCTGATCGCGCTGGCTGTAGATAAGCTCTCTCTGACGATTCATAACGTCGTCATACTGAAGAACGCTCTTTCTGATGGCGAAGTTCCTGCCCTCTATCTTCTTCTGAGAGCTTTCGACCACGTTTGAGAGCATCTTGACCTCAAGGGGCATATCCTCGGGGGTCTTTAGGGTGTTCATCATGCTTGCGACTCTTTCGCCGCCGAAGATCCTGAGCAGATCATCCTCAAGCGAGAGGAAGAAGCGGCTGGCGCCCGGGTCGCCCTGTCTGCCGGAACGGCCTCTGAGCTGGTTATCTATACGCCTTGATTCGTGGCGCTCCGTGCCGATTATGAAGAGGCCGCCCGCCGCACGGACCCTGTCCGCCTCGGGTGCGATTTCTTCATCGTATTTTTTCTCAAGGGTCGAGTACTCGACTCTTGCGCGCAGGATCTCATCGTTGTCCGTCTCGGCGAAGCCCGTGGCCTCGGCGATGATCTCCTCGGTGTAGCCCATGCGTCGCAGCTCGGATTTTGCGAGATATTCGGCATTGCCGCCGAGCTTGATGTCGGTGCCGCGGCCCGCCATGTTGGTGGCGATGGTAACGGCGTTCTCTTTACCGGCCTGAGCGACTATCTCGGCCTCTTTCTCATGGTGCTTTGCGTTGAGCACCTCATGCTTGATGCCGCGCCTCTTGAGCATGGCGCTGAGCAGCTCGGATTTCTCGATCGAGACGGTGCCGACCAGCACGGGCTGACCCTTTGCGTGGCACTCCTCGATAGCGTCGATGACCGCGTCGAATTTCGCCTTCTCGGTCTTATAGATAACGTCGTTAAGATCCTTGCGTATCATCGGCTTGTTGGTCGGTATCTCGATAACGTCAAGGCCGTATATCTGGTTGAATTCGGCGGATTCCGTCATCGCCGTACCGGTCATACCGGAGAGCTTTTTGTAAAGGCGGAAATAATTCTGGAATGTGATGGTCGCCAGGGTCTTGCTCTCGTGCTCGACGCTGACGTTCTCCTTTGCTTCGATAGCCTGATGCAGACCCTCGTTGTAGCGCCTGCCGAGCATGATACGTCCGGTGAATTCATCGACGATGAGCACTTCGTTATCCTTGACAACATAGTCAACGTCGCGCTTCATAACGCCGTTCGCCTTTATCGCCTGATTGATGTGATGCTGTATGGTCATATTCTCGGGATCCATGAGGTTATCGAGGTGGAAGAATGCCTCCGCCTTCGCGATACCGCTCTTGGTGAGGGTTGCGGTCTTGGCTTTTTCATCCACAACGTAGTCAACGTCGCTGCCGACGAGATCCTCAATGTTCTCCTTGGAGTTTGCCTCCTTGACCTTGACCGCTTTCAGCGAAACGGCAAAGCGGTTGGCCATTTTGTAAAGGTCGGTCGATTTCTCGCCTCTGCCGGAGATGATGAGCGGAGTCCTCGCCTCATCAATAAGGATGGAGTCCACCTCGTCGACGATGGCGTAGTTGTGGCCGCGCTGCACCTTCTGCTCCTTATAGACCACCATGTTGTCACGCAGATAGTCGAAGCCCATCTCGTTATTCGTGCCGTAGGTTATGTCGGCGGCGTATGCCTGCTTGCGCTCGTCGCCTTCTTTTTCGTGAATGATAAGGCCGACGGTCAGACCCATGAAGCGATAGACCTTGCCCATCCATTCGCTGTCGCGGCGGGCAAGATAATCATTGACCGTGACGATGTGAACGCCGTCGCCCGAGAGGGCGTTAAGATAGGCGGGGAGGGTCGCCACAAGGGTCTTGCCTTCACCCGTTTTCATCTCGGCGATCCGGCCCTGATGCAGGATGATGCCGCCGATTATCTGCACGGGGAAGTGCTTCAGCCCGAGCACGCGCCACGAAGCCTCACGGCAGGCGGCAAACGCCTCGGGGAGAATATCGTCAAGGGTCTCTCCGTTTGCAAGTCTCTGCTTGAATTCGGGGGTCTTTGCCTGCAATTCGGAGTCGGTCAGTTTGGAAAACTCCTCATCGAGGGCGAGCACCCTGTCGCAAAGAGGACGGATACGCTTGACCTCTTTGGTGGAATAGTCGCCGAAGATTTTTGTCAGAAAACTCATGTTTGCACCTCGTTATTTGAATTTATAAAAATTAAAGTTGTTTTTTAGGCTTTTTCATGTTAGAATTAGTAAAGAATTGCAAAGGAGGCCGCACCATGCCTAAGAGAAAAGACTACATTTCATGGGACGAATACTTCATGGGGATAGCCATGCTTTCCTCTTACCGCAGCAAGGATCCGAACACCCAGGTCGGCGCCTGCATAGTCAACGACCGCAACAAGATAATGTCCGTCGGCTACAACGGGCTGCCCTCAGGCTGCAGCGATGATGAGTTCCCATGGGAGCGCACGGGCGATGAATACGACACCAAATATCCCTATGTCTGCCACGCCGAGCTGAACGCCATTCTCAACAGCGGCGGCTCAAATCTCGAGGGCTGCAAGGTCTATGTGGCCCTTTTCCCCTGCAACGAATGCGCCAAGGCGATAATCCAGAGCGGCATCAAAGAAGTGATATATATATCCGATAAGTACGCCGATTCCGTCGGGGTAAAGGCTTCAAAGCGTATGTTTGACGCCGCGGGAGTGAAATACACTCAGATAAAGATGCAGCGCAACAGTATCGTGATAGATTTCTCACCCGATAAGATATAAAATATGTAAGATCCGGTCGGAGCAAAGGCTCCGACCATTTTTTATTATTTAAAAGGTATATACTACCGCGCCGGCGGTTGCGCCGCTGCCGTCAAGAGCCCTGACGCTCATCACGCTCGAGGAGTCGAGCCACACGAAGCCACAGCTCTCCTCAAAGAGCAGAGGCTCGCTGAATGCGGCGGGGTCCGAGCCGTCGGCGGAGCAATAGATAAGGCTCTGCACCTTTGTGCCGTTTGAGTTCGCCTCGCCGTTGAAGGCAAAGACGAAGCGGCTGCCGTCGGGGTTAACGCTGACGAGGTCCGCGCCGTCGAGGTCAACGCCGCTGAGCGTGACCGCCGCCCCGGTGAGCAGGTCGGTAACGGTCAGGGTCTTTTTATTGACGAGATATTTGCCGTCCTGAAGATAATCGGCGAAGTAATCGCCCTCAAACTCGGCGAGCACCGTCTCCGAGCCGTTGTTGACGATGTTTGCGAAGCCGTTTGCGGTCTTTTTGAGGTAATGCATACCGTTGCCGTCATTGACAAACCAAAGACCGAGTATGTCGGAGACAACGACCTTGGGTCTGTAGGCGTTCGAGAGCACCATCACGTCGGCTCGCTTGCCCTTGTCGTCGGAGGTGTAGTATCTTGAGGAGAGGAAATACTTTGCGTCGCCGAGATTTGCAATGAAGTCGTCGGTCAGCAGAGTCCAGTCGCTCCTGAATGCGCCGTTTTTGTCGATAAGGCGGGTGTTGTTTGAAACATAGGTCGAGGTCGAGCCGTTGTCGAGATTAAACGAATATATCTCGGAGTAGAGCTTGGCGGGCTTGTAGTGGTCGTTCTTGTCGAAGTCGGCAAGCAGCAGGTAGCCATCGCCGTAGCCTGCGGGCTTCTTGATGAGCTTGACAAAGGCGTAGGAATAAACCTCCACGGAGGAGTCCATATCCGAGGTGAAAACGCCGCAGCCGAATAACTTGCCGTCTTTGCTTATATAATTTACCGTTACGGGGATCTTCTCATAGCTTGCGGAGAGAGTTGCCTTGACCTGCTTTTTCTCAAGCGAACTCGGGGCGAATGCGCCGCCTGCATACTCATAGAATGCGACCTCGCCGTTCAGAGCGGCGGTGTAATAAACGCCGTCGATGCCCGTGGGCAGATAGATCTCGCCGTTTGCGCCCTTGACGCTCAGCGAGGCGCTCGTCGTATATTTGCTGTCGGCGAACGAGAATTCCTCGGGCTTCACGATATCGGGCAGTATGCCGCCGTCCCCGCCGCCGCGGGTGATAAAGAATGCCGCTATGCCCGCAACGGTAGTCACGGCAAGGATTATTGCAATAATTTTAAGAGCTTTGGAGTTCATTTTTGTTCCCCCTTATAATTCGATATCCAGCTCGACCGGGCAATGGTCGGAGCCGAGCACTTCGGTGTGTATTTTTGCGTCCCTGAGATTTTCACGCAGCTTGTCGGAGACAACGAAATAGTCGATCCTCCACCCCACGTTCTTCGCCCTCGCCGAGAAGCGGTAGGACCACCAGCTGTAGATATTCTCGAGGTCGGGGTAAAAGTAGCGGAACGAGTCGATGAAGCCGCTGCCGAGCACGGCGGAGAATTTATCCCTCTCCTCATCCGTGAAGCCGGGGTTGCGGCGGTTCGTCTTGGGATTTTTAAGGTCGATCTCCTTGTGGGCGACGTTCAGATCGCCGCAGTATATGACGGGCTTTTTCTCATCCAGCGAGCGGATGTAGGCGAGAAAGGCGTCCTCCCACTCCATGCGGTAGTCGAGGCGCACCAGACCGTCGCGCGAATTCGGCACATAGACCGTTATGAAATAATAGTCGGCGAATTCAAGAGTTATCACTCTGCCCTCGGTGTCGTGCTCCGGGATGCCGATGCCGTAGGCGACGCTCAGCGGCTCCTCCTTTGAGAAAACCGCCGTGCCGGAGTAGCCCTTGCGCTCGGCGTAATTCCAATACTGATGATAGCCGTCGAGCTGCAACTCGACCTGACCGGGCTGCACCTTTGTCTCCTGCAAGCAAAATATATCGGCGTCGAGCTTTGCAAAGCTCTCATAGAAATCCTTGCCGAGGCAGGCTCTGATGCCGTTTACATTCCATGAAATGAAGCGTTTGACCGCCATATTCTCTATCCTCCGTACCTTTTGGAGCTTAAATCGGGCATAAAAGCCCACTACCCTTTATAATTTTAAGGTATTATACCATATTTGGCGGCTCTTGTCATTACAAAAGTGTTAAATATTTTTTCTTTAAATTTTGTCTTTCAGTATTGACAAAAAGGCGGTTATGTAGTATTTTTATAGTATGCAAGCGGCAGTAACCATGGGTAAACTGTGCAATCTGCCAAAAACATAATGAAAGACTATTTTCAGGAGGACATCACATGAAAAAAATTCTGGCGCTCCTTCTCGCTTTTGCAATGCTCTTCGCATTCGCAGCCTGCGGCGGTAAGGATGACAAAGAAACCAAACCCGAGACTACGACCGATCTTTTTGCAGCTGTAGATGACGACACCACTGCGGCTCCCGCAGACGACACTACCGTAGCTGTTCCCGCAGACGGCACCACCGCTGAGGCTCCCTCAGAGAACGCTTCCGAGGCAGCTCCCTCAGAGAACGCTTCCGCAGCCGAATCCACCGCTGCTGCAAATCCGAACGCACTCAACAGCTCCGATATAGCTGAGATCGTTGCTTTCTACAACAAGGCTCACAAGGCCACCAAGCCCGCCCCCAAGGGTCACTCCACCATGAAGCTTGACGGCGCCATCACCGGCGACGGCGCTCTCGGCGGCGTGCTTAAGGTTGCCTCCCCCATAATCCAGAGAACTCTTGAGAAGAACTCCGTGGAGACCGACTATATCCCCGGCAAGGGCAAGCTCCAGGCGTCCGATGTTGTCAAGGCTAAGGCTGTTTCCAAGAACGGCGTTACCGAGATCGTTATCCAGCTCAAGGATCAGGTCGACGGTCCTCAGGCCGACGCCCATACCGCAGGTCCCGTTGCAAGAGGCATCGGCACTCTCGGCAATATTGATAACGCGATCAAGGAGCTTGGCGCTGAGCTTTACAGCGGCAAGGACAGCATTACGCTCACCTATAAGGACGCATACATCAAGTGCAAGGTTGACGAGAAGACCGGCAAGATCACCGGCGGCACCTGGCACTATGCAGTTCATGTCTATGTCGGCGAAGCAGAGATCAAGCTTGGTCTTAAGTTCACCGCTAAGAACCTCAAGGGTATCGTTGACTACACCGTTACCATCTGAGCAAATCAATAATCACCGAGCCGGAGCGATCGCTCCGGCTCTTTTTTGCCCGCAAAACGTGTTCAAAGCTTGTTAACTTGACCGTGCTGTAATTATATGGTAATATATATACGGCAAATAGCCGAAAACTTCTTGCGGAGGATATAATATGAAAAAATTCACAGCCGCTTTGTTGGGGCTTATTATTGCCGTTTCCTGTCTCAGCTTGAGTGGGTGCGGCGACAAGGGAGGATTCTATGAAAACGAGTTGGAGGTCACTCCCGATGACCCGTATTCGGCGATAGTTAAGCAGAAGTGTGAGACTGCTAAGAAAGTATGGAATCGCTCTGGTAGTGAAAGCAAGTTCGAGCAAAGGGCCGAGGATATCTATTATTACCTGTATGACATCGATGAAGACGCGATCCCGGAGCTTATTCTCGGCGACCGCAGAGCGACGCCGGACAAGGTAACGATAACGGATATCTACACCTCCGTTGACTGTAAGCCGGTCAAGTGCCGCAACGACAGATGGTGGTATTTGGAGAATGTGATAGATAGGGAGATACAAATTGACGGCTGGATCAAAACCACCTTCGGCAACAAGCTCGCCTCGAATTATTGCTTCGTCAAACTCGGTCTTAACGGGGAATACAACTTTATGTACGCGCTCTATCAAGACGGCGACAAATTCTCTGAGGACAGAAGTTTTGAGGGCGAAGTTCGGCACAACGATAATTTGTTCAAATCGGAATTTGAATTCTACCGTGACAGGATAATTGACGGCACTTTGCCCGGACCGCCCGCAATCGAGCTTAAATGGTCACGCATTGACGAATATAAGTCGGATACCTTCAAAATCGCTGTCGGCGGCAGGTCGATATCGGAGATGACCGATATTTTTGAGGAGCTGACTACTGAGAATGCTACCATTCCTGTATCGGAATTTGCAGCAAAATATGCGAATATGAGAATTCCTGCCGATGACCCGTATTACTCCGTGATCACGGAACGCTGCAAGGGTATGCTCGACGACAACGAAGATTTTCGCGAGTACCGTAATGTTCAGAATTACTACTGCCTTTATGATATCGACGGCAACGGTGTTGAGGAATTGCTGCTTGCAAGCGACCAACCGTATGACTACTGGGGCGAGGAAAACAAGGCATACGGCTTCTCCAACGACTCGATCTATACCGTCAAGGACAGCAAGCCGATAGAGCTAAAGGCTACTGAAAGCTACCATGAATTCGGCACCGGCGTATTGGGTTACAGCTGCTACGACCGCACTATATACACAAACGGCGTTATCCGCTCGGAATTCGGCAATAAATATGAGCCGAGCTACGGCTATGTCCGCCTCGTTGACGGTGAGCTGACGGAGCCGGAGCTGCTGGAATATGAAAAGGGCGAGCCGTATTGGGGGATGTACAGCAATGTGCCGTATGAGTATAGGCATTGCTATGTGAAAGACGGTCAAGGGCAGACGGATATCGTAACTGCGCTCGAGTATATGCAGCGCAAGGCCGAGATCGAGAAAGACCTTGTCCCCGTGGAGCTGGATTGGCGTCCCCTCGAGGAATACGGCAAAAAGTAAATACAAAGAAACGGCGCACCTGCCTCGGTCGGAGACGGGTGTGCCGAATTTTATTTCAGGATATTTTGGATTTTAGCGATCTCGTCGGCGGTGAGGCCGAGTGACGAGATATAGCCCATGATGCCGCCGTAATTCCCGTCGAGGAAGTCGAGGGTCGAGCACATTTTGTCGGGAGAGGATTCGAGCCTCGTGAGGTCGGTCTCCCAGATGAGCGGGGAGCCTGCGGCGATCTCCTTCTCATAGAACGGGCGCAGGTAGGTGAAGGATATCTGATAATCCGCCACTATGTCCTCACGCTCGATCCCCGCGGCGCCGAGCAGCAGCGCGGCGAGCAGCCCGGTCCTGTCCTTGCCGCCGAAGCAGTGAAACATAAACGGCGCGTCGGTCTCGGCTATCAGCCGCAGCACTTTAGCGTAGTTCGGGGCGTTCTCGGTCAGGCTGTAGATATACATATCCGTCACGCTCTGATTTTTGGAGGTATCGGGGTTGACCTCGAGCAGGGGAATGTTGACGCATTCAACGCCGGGGATATCATAAAGCCCGCTCGGCAGGTCAATTACTTCGTTCTCGCCCCGCAGGTCAAATATGCGGCGGATGCCGAGGGAGCGCACCAGCTCGATATCGCTCTGAGCCGTGCCGTTCGGCACCCCGCAGCGCAGCACCCGCCCGTATCGGGTCACGCCGCCGTCAAACGGATAACCGCCGAGGTCACGGAAATTCACAATTTTATCGGCTCTGTATCTTCTCTGCATGGCTAACTCCTTATCGTATAGCGGTATAAGATAATATTATCACGAAAGCTCCGCAAAAGCAACGGAAATAAAAAATCCGCCTCTGCCTGATCCGACAAAGATGGTTTAATTGGAGCGGATGACGAGGCTCGAACTCGCTACCTCCACCTTGGCAAGGTGGCGCTC
>ENA-OOXJ01000016-OOXJ01000016.1-human-gut-metagenome-genome-assembly--contig:-NODE-16-length-156158-cov-5.956939_pt1 | contig 156158 bp, 146 predicted proteins | sample MGYA00241587_ERZ501343 | MGnify/ENA primary metagenome ERZ501343 (study PRJEB25962, sample SAMEA2042918) | human gut metagenome | biome: human gut; feature: human-associated habitat; material: faeces... | reverse complement strand
CTCCGGATAAATATCCGGCACGGTATAAACGGTATCAGCCATATGGTGCCTCTTGATTTAAGCAATAAAAAATATTCTATATTTTACACCCTTTTTTTGGGAAAATCAAGAGGCGATGAAGAAAAAAATTTAAAAAATGTCGTAAAAAGGGAAAACAAAAGCGACGAAAACAAAGTTGTTTCCGTCGCTTGGTTTTTTTGTTATATTACTTCTTGTTGTAAGTTACGCCGCCGATTGTTATCGTCTTTGCGCTCTTGTCCTGAGAGAAAGACTGCGAACCGCTGTAATTTGAGCCGTCGCCTTCGTATGTGAAGGTTATTGTCTGTTTACCGTCGTCGTCGGTTGCTATCTTGTATGTGCCTTTGTATGTTGTTTCTTTTTCAAATCCTACAACATTTGCCTTTGTTGTAACGGTAACCTTGTTTCCTACGAATTTGTAAGTTACTTCAGCTCCGGCAAGACCGAAAAAGCTTGATTTGCCGCCGTATTCACCTATGAGCATTGTGCCGCACGATGTGAAAACGAGTGCAACCATAGCGAGCACGAGTGTAAGTGCGATGATCTTTTTCATTATTTGAAATAGTCCTTTCTTTGATGTTTGGGATGATATTATTATAGCCGTTTTCAGGGCGATTGTCAATGTCGGAAACAATTATTTTCCGAGAGAAGCGATATCCTCTTTCAGCCTTTGCAGGGCAGAGTAATATGCCTGCGGAACCACGCCGTCGCCGTCCGGCGCGATATTCAGCAGAAGGTTTCCGCCGAATTCTTTTGCCACCTCGTACTGATGAAGCGTTATTTCGGGCGCGCGGTATTTGTCCGCATTTTTAACATACGACCATCCGCCGCCGACGTGCCATATCTGCGAGGTTTCCCAAGCGGCGGACGGTTTTTCCGTCGGAAGCTTACACTCAAAGCGAGAGCAGTAGTCGCCGACGCCCCAAAGCCTGTCGTTTACGATAATGTGCGGCTGAAGCTTGCGGATATCGTATATCGTTATTGCACCGTCGAGGCTCGGAAGCGTTCCGTCAAACCACAGAAGGTCTATCTGTCCGTAGCGGGTAAGAAGCTCGCGCACCTGAGCATTGAAATATTCACAGCGCGCTTTTTTGTGTTCTTCGGTCATTTCGGGCAGAGAAGCTATTGGCTTGTGATCGATATCTTCATACGGTCTGTCGGGATATTTTTCCGAATGCGAGCCCGACATAAACGACATATATTTCCGATCAAGTCTCCAATCGGGAGGAGAATAGTAAAGTCCGACTTTAAGACCTGTGGCGCGGCATGCTGTGACGTATTCGCCCACAAGATCTCTTCCGCCCATATAACTTTTCGTTGAAAAATCGCCGACATCCGACGGCCACATTGCAAAACCGTCGTGGTGCTTTGCAGTGAAAACCGCATAGGTAAAGCCTGCATCCTTTGCGGCGGAAAGCCACTTCTTCGGCTCAAAGTGCTTCGGATCGAACTTTTCAGCAAGTGTCCAATATTCTCTCGGAGTAAGTATTCCGTTACCTTTTGCTCTGCGGTCGGGATTGTCCATCATTCCCCACGAAATATCAATATCGTCGCCTGCGGCCGATATCCCGAAATGGATGAAAAGTCCGAGATTTGTTTTTTCGAAAAACCATTTAGCGCCCGCATCATCTGTGCGGGTAAATTCTTTTTCCGAGCTTTTGTAGCCGATTATATCGTGTTGCTCGGCGGCGGTTCTGGCGTTGTTGCTCATAGAAGTTCTCTCCCGTCAGTCGTCATCGTCGAAGGCGTGACCTTCGCCCGATATATTAGGATCTTTATCCGGATTTTCTTTGTAGTAAGGCTCTATCATCAGCTTTTCAACCTTCGGATAGCCGGCATATATTGCAATGTAGGTCATTGTGGAAAAGAGCAGAAGCATTGCGAATATGATACCTATCGGCATGAACAAATTTGAAGCCATAAATGCAATAAAGCATATTGCAAGGCACGCGAGCAGCGCAAGAAGATTTTTTCCGAGATTGAGTATTGAGAAAATGAAAGAGTTTTTTATCATCTTCGTGAATTTTATATCAAAGGTGACTATCATAATGTACATATATACACGGAAGAAAAGGTAAACGGCTGTCATAAACAGCGCGCAGAAAAACATTATATAATAAGTTTTATAGTTTGCATAATACCACACGACGGAATATCCGCAGGCAAAAAGCAGAATACAGTCGATAATGCCGAACAGCAAGCCTTTTCCGAAGTTGTTTTTTATGGCGGAAAAGAAATCGTCGAATATAAAGATATGCTCTCCGCGTACTGTTTCGCGGAGAAGATAGGTGCAACCTACGTTTACAAGTCCGAACGTAATAATAAACAGCGCGCCTATGCCGAGAAGAATATAAGTTGTTACGGTAGGCGCGGCAACCTCGCCCATTTTTCCGAATATGCCGAAAAGTGCCGACAGTGCGGGGCTCTCGCTCCCTGCGGTCTTTATTCCGTAAATTACGGAAAACACAGGACTCAAAGGCTCGGAGGCGGTATGACCGAAATATCCGCTTATGGCGAGCAATAAAAACAGCACGGGAAAGTTTCCGAAAATGTAGAACAGATTTATCGTTATAATGTTGGTTATTCTGCGGAAGTAAAGGCGGAAGAAGTTTTTAAGACTGTATCCTTTTATAACGTCCTCTTTTTTTACGCCTTTGCCGTCTTTAAGGATGCTTTTCCAGATAAAATTCGGTTTTTTCTGTTTTTTATCTTTGTCTTCCATTTATTTTTTTTCTTCCTCCTCATCATCGCCGTCATCTGCCCAAGCGTCGGCAAGATAGTTTATATCGCCCGAAAGTATGCTCAGCACTCCGCGATACAAAAGCTCGGGATTTTCACTGCAATTATATCGCATAAGCTCCGCCTGATGACGTGTGTCAAGCAAGAGCGAAAGCGAAAAGAATTCACCTGTTTTGTCTGTAAATTTACAGCTGAGACGGCATCTTCCGTCAGCTTCATCGCCCAGTGCAAACGAGGATTTTGCCCCTCTTCCGTGAAATGAAAGAAGTCTCATTGCCGAACGTAGACTGCGTTCGCGGATAGTAATGATGATATTGCTCTGCATGGTTTCTGCCGCAACGGCGCCTTCATCGGTTATTTCATACATTTCGGTGCCGTCTTTTTCAAATTTTCTTACGGCATTTGTTTCGCACAGCTCAAAAAAGCAGTCCATAAAATCGAATTGGTTAACAAAACCGTCCTGAACGACGATGTCGTTCAACGTTATCATATCTACGGGACGTTCTATATTTTTAAGCAGATATAAAATAAATATTTTTATATCGTTTTTGTCGGTTATCTGTTTTGCCATAGCTTTTCTCCGGATAATATAATTACCTTAATATTATCATATTTTATAACGGTTGTACAGGATTTTTTCAAGTAATTGAAGAAATTTTAACATTTTATATCCGCACCCGGAGATTAGTGTCGGAAAATGGCACCGCCGCATATTATGATATCGGGGCAAAACCCCGAAAAAATCATAACAGTTTCGGAGGAAATATATAATGCCGGCATTTCAGAATCAGGCAACGCTTTCATACAACGGTATATCGGTGACGTCGAATACCGTTACGGGAGAAATAGTAGACGTTCTTTCCGCTACAAAAACAGCAGTTCCCCAAACGTATACCGAAGGGGGAGAGGTAACTTATGTAATAAGTCTTGTAAATTCGGGAGACTCGGCGCTGACGGGACTCACCGTTACGGACAATCTCGGCGCATATTCATTTGGCGCGACTACACTTGTTCCGCTGACTTATGAGACAGGCTCAGCAACTTATCTTGTAGGAGGTGTTCCTCAGGCATCACCTGCCGTGACTGCGGGGCCGCCACTTGTTTTCACGGGAATAACAGTCCCCGCCGGAGGTAATTCGACCATTGTTTACAGAGCCGACGTTACCGAATATGCACCCCTTGCATCGGGAGGAACGATTGTCAATACTGCAACCGTGAGCGGCGACGGCATCAATACGCCGATAACCGTTACGGAAACAGTAACGGCAAACGGAACGCCGAAGCTTTCGATATCAAAAGCGGTAACGCCGACAACGGTAACCGAAAACGGAACGCTGACATACACCTTTGTTATTGAAAACACAGGCAGCACAGAGGCAGCCGCTTCGGCAAACATTGCGGTAAGCGACACGTTCAATCCTGTATTGAATCCCATAACAGTTACACTCAACGGCACAACTCTTGCCGCAGGTACGGATTACACCTACGACACGGCAACAGGCGTTTTTGCAACAGTACCCGGAAAGATAACCGTTCCTGCGGCAACGTTTACGCAGGATACGACGACCGGAGTATGGACAGTGACACCCGGCACCTCAGAGCTTGTCGTCAGCGGCACGGTATAAAGCCAAGCGACGCTAAAAATCCACCCTCTCGGGTGGATTTTTCTGTGTATAAAATTGAAAGCGGAAAATTATGATACTGCCTGTGATGGTATCAAAAAATTTGCACATTACTTTCAATAACCGAAGTTTTGTCTGTTTTTTGATGAGAATATAAAATAATGCACAAACCAATTTACCGAAGTTTCTTTTGCCTGCTTTTCTTTGAAAAGAAAAGTACGGTCAAAGAAAAGTATGGTTATTCAAGTTCAAAGGCGCCGGTGTAAAGCTGATAATATACGCCCTTTTCGGATATGAGCTTTTCATGGTTTCCGCGTTCGATTATCCTGCCGTGATCAAGCACCATGATAACATCGGAGTTGCGTACCGTTGAAAGCCTGTGGGCAATGACAAATACCGTTCTGCCTTCCATAAGCTTATCCATGCCCTTCTGAACAATGGCTTCCGTTCTCGTGTCTATCGAGGAGGTGGCTTCGTCAAGAATCATAACGGGCGGATCCGCGACGGCGGCGCGCGCTATTGCAATAAGCTGACGCTGACCCTGTGAAAGGTTTGCACCGTTGTTTGAAAGCTCTGTGTTGTAGCCTCCTGGCAAACGTGTTATGAAATCATCCGCGCCGGCAAGCTTTGCGGCTGCAATACATTCTTCATCCGTTGCATCAAGACGTCCGTAGCGGATGTTATCCATTACAGAGCCCGTGAAGAGGTTCGTATCCTGAAGCACTATTCCGAGCGAACGGCGAAGATCGGCTTTCTTTATTTTGTTTACGTTTATGCCGTCGTAGCGTATCTTGCCGTCGGCGATATCGTAAAAACGGTTGATAAGGTTTGTAATAGTTGTCTTTCCTGCGCCTGTCGCGCCTACGAACGCTACCTTCTGACCGGGTTCCGCATAGACGGAAACATCGTGAAGGACAGGTTTTCCGGGTTCGTATTCAAAATCAACATCTACCATGCGTACATCGCCGCGAAGCTCTGTATAGGTGAGCGATCCGTCCCCGTGAGGATGCTTCCACGCCCATTTGCCCGTGCGTTCTTTTGTTTCGGTTATGTTGCCGTTTTCATCGATTCTGCAATTGACAAGCGTGACATAGCCGTCGTCTGTCTCGGGCTTTTCATCCATAAGAGCAAACACACGTCCTGCGCCTGCCATACCCATTATAACAGAGTTTATCTGCTGGGAAACCTGATTTATATTTCCCGTGAATTGCTTTGTCATATTGAGGAACGGCACGATTATATCTATCGAGAAGGGAAGTGCTATAAAGCTTCCTGCCGTGATAAGACCGCGAAAACTTACGTTGGTTGCCGAAAGTGTTATGAAAAGTCCGCCTACTATTGCACAGATAACGTAAAGAATGTTACCTATGTTCATTATTATCGGCCCGAGACAGTTTGCATAGGCGTGAGCCTTGCAGCTGTCATCAAACAGTTCATTGTTTATTCTGTCGAATTCTTCTTCGGCTTTTTTCTCGTGGTTGAAAACTTTTACCACTTTCTGACCGTTCATCGTTTCCTGAATGTAGCCCTCGAAATTTGCAACGGAACGCTGCTGACGGATAAAGTATTTTGCCGAGCCGCCGCCTATCTTTTTTGAAACAAGGATCATAAGGCTTATGCCGAGAAGAATTACAAGCGTCATCGGTACGCTGTACCAAAGCATTATAAAGAATACCGTGACAACGATTATCGCCGACTGAATAAGGCTGGGAAGCGATTGTGAAACAAGCTGACGGAGAGTATCTATATCGTTTGTATAGTAGCTCATTATATCTCCGTGCTTGTGAGTATCAAAGAATTTTATGGGCAGATTCTGCATGCCGTCGAACATCTTGCAGCGCATCTTGTCAAGGAAGCCCTGTGTTATCTTTGCCATAAGCTGCGATTGTACCGTGATGAATATTATTGAAAGCACATAAAGCCCGATAAGCATTCCGACCATAGGCAGTATTTCTGACTTTGCCGCAGCCCATTGCTCGGAAAGATATGCTGAGTTTGCCTGAATCCATTCTTTCGGAACGGTCTGCAACCCGCTTACTCCCGCGGCGGTTCTTATTATGTCAACGCGGGTTGTCACGGCAGCGAAAACCTTTTGCATAAAAATCGAAGGTATTGATGAAACGACAGCCGAAAGCACGATGCACACTATAACTATGGGAATAAGTACGGGATAGGACTTTATCAGAAGGCTGAGGATACGTTTCATAAGGTCTTTGTCCATTTTCGGACGTCCGCCCGGTGCAGCTCCTTTCGGAGGTATACCTTTCATTCCTTTATTCATTATCCTCACCTCCGCTCATCTGTTGAGTATACGTCTCGCGATAGATCTCGCTTGATGCCATAAGCTCGTCATGAGTGCCGCTTTCGGCAATTTTGCCGTTTTCCATAACTACGATAAGGTCGGCGTCCATAACGGAGGCTATACGCTGTGCAATTATTATCTTTGTTGTTTCGGGGATAAAACTCTTGAAGCCTGCTCTTATAAGTGCGTCGGTTTTCATATCGACAGCGCTTGTTGAGTCGTCAAGAATAAGTATCTTCGGTTTTTTGAGCAGTGCGCGTGCAATGCACAGACGCTGCTTCTGTCCGCCCGATACGTTTGAACCGCCCTGTTCTATCTTTGTGTCGTACCCGTCGGGGAAGGAACGTATGAATTCGTCCGCCTGAGCGAGCCTGCACGCTTTGATCATTTCTTCGTCGGTTGCATTTTCGTTGCCCCAACGGAGGTTATCCTTTATTGTTCCCGAGAAGAGCAGATTTTTCTGAAGCACGAACGCGACGGAATCGCGGAGGGCTTCAAGGTCGTAATCGCGGACGTCGTTTCCGGCAACCTTTACGCAGCCTTCGGTAACGTCGTAAAGACGTGGAATCAGCTGAACGAGCGATGATTTTCCCGTGCCGGTTCCGCCGAGAATACCTACGGTCATTCCCGATTTTATATGAAGATTTATATCCGAAAGGGAGTTTTTCTTTGCCGTTTTTGAATATTTGAAGCTTACGTCGTCAAAATCTATCGAGCCGTCCTTTATCTCCGTAAGGGGATAATTTACCGTGCTTCCGTCGGGAAGGGTGACTGTTTTCGCGGGAGCGTTTGTAAGTGCGGACTCTTCGTCAAGCACTTCAACTATACGAGCCATAGATTCGCCCGACATTGTGAGCATAACGTATATCATTGCAAGCATCATAAGCTGCATGAGTATCTGGAAGCCGTACGTCAGCATCGAAGACATTTCGCCTACGCCGAGAGAGCTTCCCGCGCTTGTGATTATAAGCTTTGAGCCCACTATAAGGATAAACGCCATATTGAAGTATACGCATATCTGCATAAGGGGAGAGTTCAGCGCGACGATTCTTTCCGCTTTGGTGAAATCTTTGCAGATATCGCCTGCCGCTATGCCGAACTTTTTCTTTTCGTAATCTTCTCTTGCAAAGCCCTTTACAACTCTCATTCCGCGAACGTTTTCCTCAATGGATTCGTTGAGGCGGTCGTATTTTTTGAATACGCTGCGGAATGCGGGCATCGCCTTTCTTGATATTATAAAAAGTCCAATGACGAGAACGGGAATTATTATAACGAAAAGCGTTGCAAGCGATCCTCCCATTACATATGCCATTATTACGGAGAATATAAGCATAAGCGGGGCGCGGATGGCTGTACGGATTATCATCATATAAGCCATCTGAACGTTGCTTACGTCTGTGGTAAGTCTTGTAACGAGCGATGATGAAGAAAATTTGTCGATATTTTCAAACGAATAGGTCTGGACCTTTGAGAAGATATCATGGCGAAGATTTTTTGCAAATCCGGAAGAAGCCTTTGAACAGGTCACTCCGGCTATACCTCCGCAGGCGAGCGAAGCCATTGCCATTACAACGAGAAGCACACCCGTTTTTATAAGGTCACCCATCTCGGAGCCGAGCTCGATTCTGTTTATCAGTTTTGCGGTGATAAACGGAATGATACATTCTATGACCGCTTCACCGAGAATGAATATAAACGTAAGAATTGATGAAAGCTTATATTCACGAATACTCTTGAAAAGCCTTTTTATCATAAAGAAGTGATTCCTTTCTTTCTTACGGAACGCTCCGCAAGCGATTATTTCTTTTGTATTGTTTTTGCATTATACTATTGTTAGCCGTCAAACACAAGCACAAAATTGTTAATTTTTTTTGACGGAGAAAATTTCCCGTAAAATAAATTCCGACGCGTGTTTTGCGCGGCGGAATTTATTCTTTATTCATTATCTTTTTTCTGAGCGAAAAGCCAGTCCAAAAGGTCCTTTTCGGAGTATGCCTGAGGCCACGAGTTATGTCCGACGCCGGGATAGAAAGATGTTCTTATCTTATTTCCGCCTGCGGCTTTTACGGCATTTTCCATATCGCGCGTGCCCTGCGGAGGAACTGTTGTATCCGCTTCGCCGTGCATTGCCCATATGGCAATATCGGTAAGCCTTCCGGCAAGGGACGGAATTCCCGAGCCGCACACGGGGACCGCTGCGGCAAACCATTCCGGGTGACGGGTTATAAGCTCCCATGTTCCGTAACCACCCATAGATATTCCTGCCGCATAAACGCGGCTTTTGTCGGTTCTTTCATCCGAGAGGAACGTTTTTAGAAGCTCGGTTGCGGCGGCAAGCGATATTGTGGGCTTTTCGGTAAGCTCGCGCGAGCCTGTGCCCCATTGTTTATTTATCGGAACCCAGTTGTATTCTGCGGGCGACGCCTGACACTGCGGCGCCACGATTATGCAGTCGCCCCTTTCAAGAACCCTGTCGAGGAGCAGATTCGGTCCGCCGAGAACGCGTATCTGTTGAATGTTATCCGTTCCGCATTCGCCGTAGCCGTGAAGGAAAAACAGAAGCGGAAACTTTTTGCCGTCTGAATTTTCGTAGTCTTCCGGCAGATACAGTCTGTAAGGCAGAGTGATGCTTTCTCCGCTCTCGGGATCGGTATATGAAAAGCTCTTGTATTCCATAACGTCAACGCCGGTGACTTCAAAATCTATGGGCTTTGCGTAGTTATATATTTTTATCTCGTCTATCGCGCCGAGAAATACGCTTGAATCATCGCAGAATCCCATTGTGAGCGGCATTCCGACGGACGATGCGTTTATTGCGTTGCCTTGTCTCTGAGGCACGCCGTCTACAAAGAACGAAAGCGTTCCGGCTTTTCCGTCCTGAACGGCGACGAGCTTGTGCCAGCCTGCGGTGTTGTTTACCTGTGCCACAAGATTGCACGTTTTTGTCCCGCCCTCGCCTGTGATACCGAGCGCGGCTCTGCGACAGGAACTGTTTATCCAGAAGCCTACATAGTTGAAAGCTTTTTTTGCAATATCAAGACCTTTTTGCATTACGCACGGCCAACTTGCTCCGCTTATAACTCCGTCCCAATTGAAACATGCCTCTATTGTAAAGCTGTCTTTTTCCGTGAAATCAAGACCTTTTGTATTTTTTACTATGACTCCCTGACCGGGCTTTGAAAACCGTATGCCGTTGTATATGTATCCGGGGCAGATTTCCGGTTCGCCGAGTACTTTCCCGTCGTGACCGTTTCCGGAGACGTCCTTTATAAGACCGTCCTCGATACTGTCAAATGCCCAATAAGCAAGAAGTCCCTCTTCTTTTTCATATGTATAAAGGGTTGCATTTTCTTTTGTGGTATCCACGATTTATTGCCTCCGCCCGCGCTTAATAGCTTAATAACAAATATACTATATCCAAGTTAGGGGGAAAAGTCAAGTGAAAAATTACGTTTTCACGCAATTGCAAAAAGAAACAAACGGCTTTTGCCAAGCGAATGGCAGAAGCCGCCTGTATCATACGCCTTTTATCATCTGTGCATAGGGAAGCTCCTTATATCCGAGCGAGGAATAAAGCTTCTTTGCGCGGAGGTTTTCGGGCTCTATTTCAAGGCGGTAGCGCGCCGCCGGATAGTTTTCCTCCATGTATTTAAAAAACGCTTTTCCGAGTCCTTTGCCTCTGAAGCTTTCGCGGACATACAGCTCCTCAATCCATACAACGACGCCACCCGCTTCGGGGGAAAAAGTTTTTGCTATGAGCGCATAGCCTGCCGTCTCTCTGTCCTGCTCGAAAATGAAGCACTCTATGTATTCGTCCGAGCGCATAAGCTCGTCAAAACTTTTTTCATGATATTCATGCGGTATCGTGTGCGATACCGCATCGGTAGAGTAAAATTCCTTTGAAAGCGTGACAAAAAGATTTCTGTCATTTGGGTCTATTCTGCGAATCATTTTTACCTCCTTTATACAAGTCCGTCCGACGTCGTGCGGCGTCGGACGGAGATTTTTTATTTTCAGTTTGCTTTTTTCTTTGCGACCGCTCTCTGAATGAGCTTTACGACTTCAACTATCGGTATTATAAGAATCGAAAGTCCGAGCGCGATGAAATAATGCTCAAGGTCAAGGTTTACAAAGTCGAACATATTTGCAAGGAACGGAACTTCTATAACGAGAGTTGTGAGAGCGAGAGCAGCTATCATGGCTCCGAAAAGGAAGAAGTTGTGCGTGCCGAGCGTGAATATCGAATGACGCTGTGAGCGCATATTGTACGAATGGAATATTTCAGCCATCGACATTGTAAGGAATGCCATAGTAACGCCCCATGATTTTGCATCGGCAAACAAATCGGCATTTGAAAGTGCGGCAAGAGTCATTTCTCCGCCCTTTGTCACATAACCTATAAAATATGCGGCAAGAGTGAGGAGTGTGACAAGAAAGCCCTGATATACAAGGTCAAAGCCGAGCCCGCCGGCAAAAACACCTTCGTTTTTTGAACGCGGCTTCTGCTGCATTACGTCTTTTTCGCCGGGTTCAACGCCAAGCGCAAGAGCGGGGAAGCAGTCGGTTATAAGGTTTATCCAGAGCAGGTGCGGAGCCTTGAGTATTGTAAAGCCCATAACGGATGCCGTGAATATTGTTATGACCTCACTCATATTCGATGAGAGCAGGAACTGAATGGCTTTTCTGATGTTCGAATATATCTTTCTGCCTTCTTCAACGGCATAAACTATCGTTGCAAAGTTGTCGTCGGCAAGGATCATATCCGCAACGTTCTTTGTTACGTCCGTGCCCGTTATGCCCATTCCTATACCGATGTCGGCTGTCTTTATCGAAGGAGCGTCGTTTACGCCGTCGCCGGTCATGGCGGTTATCTTCCCGCGCTTTTTCCATGCGGAAACTATCTTTACCTTGTGTTCCGGCTGAACTCTTGCGTAAACGGAGTAATAATCGACAGCGCGCTCGAATTCTTCATCCGAAAGGCTGTCAAGCTCTGCGCCCGTTATCGCCTGAGAAGGATCGGAGATTATGCCAAGCTCAAGGGCTATGGCAACAGCGGTATCCTTGTGGTCGCCTGTTATCATTATCGGACGGATTCCCGCCGTGCGGCAGGCTTTTATAGCGTCAAGCACTTCGGGACGCACGGGGTCTATCATTCCGCAGAGACCTACGAATATAAGGTCATGTTCGAGTGCGTCCGAAGAATATTCGGCAGGCTCGGAATCGAGCGGCTTGCATGCTGCCGCAAGAACACGGAGTGCCTTGTCAGCCATTTCTTTGTTCTGGCGAAGTATTTCCGCACGCTTTTCATCGGTAAGAGGCTCTACGCCCTTTTCGGTGAGTATCTTCGCACAGCGGCGGAGAAGCTCATCCGGAGCGCCTTTGGTGTACTGAATGTATTTTCCGTCCTGAGTTTTGTGTACGGTTGTCATCATCTTGCGCATCGAATCGAACGGGACCTCGCCGATTCGGGGCTGTTTTGCTTCTGTTTCGGGTTTGATAACGCCGTTTGCGGTTGCAAAGTTTACAAGCGCACATTCCGTCGGCTCGCCTACCGCATTGCCGTTTTCGTCGGGATTTGCGTCGGAGCAGAGCGTCATTGCCGTGGCAAGAAGCTCCTTGTTTGCGGAGCGGAAATCGGTGACGGTCATCTTGTTCTGGGTAAGAGTGCCTGTCTTATCAGAGCAGATGACTTCCGTACAGCCGAGTGTTTCAACGGCTGTAAGACGGCGTATTACAGCGGCGCGCTTTGACATTTTTGTAACACCCATGGAAAGCACTATCGTTACAACTGCGGCAAGACCTTCCGGTATTGCGGCGACGGCAAGGCTTACAGCTATTATAAACGTATTGAGAAGCGATTCTATACCAAAGTCGCCGCTCTTTATAACGTTGAATGCGAATATGAACACACATATTCCCAAAACGAGCCATGTAAGTATTTTTGAAAGCTGTGCCAGCTTCATCTGAAGCGGGGTTTTTTCTTCCGCAACGTTTGCAAGGGCGGTGGCTATCTTGCCCATTTCGGTATCCATGCCGGTGGCTGTTATGACGGCTTTGCCTCTGCCGTAAACAACCGTACTGCCCATGTATATCATATTGGCTCTGTCGCCGAGAGGAACGTCGCCGTTTTCTCCCGCGCTGATAACCGTTTCGTGCTTTTCGGAAGGAACGGATTCGCCCGTGAGCGCCGCTTCTTCGCATTTGAGAGAATTGGATTCAATGATTCTTGCGTCTGCCGGTACTGCGTCGCCCGCTTCAAGAACGATAACGTCGCCGGGAACGAGATCTTCGCTTTTTACGTTTATCACTTTTCCGTCGCGGAGAACCTTTGATGTGGCGGCGGTCATTTCTTTTAAGGCTTCTATGGCTTTTTCGGCTTTCGATTCCTGAATAACGCCGAGAACCGCGTTGAGTATTACGACGAACATTATAATGAAAACGTCTGTGGGGGTTTCCTTTTCGATAACGGCGATGACAGCCGATATCACAGCCGCCACGATGAGGATTATTATCATCGGATCGGCGAGCTGAAGCAGAAACTTCTTTACTATGCCGTCTTTTTTGCCTTCGGCAAGGCGGTTCTTGCCGTGTTCGGCAAGGCGTGCTTCCGCTTCGGAGGAGGTGAGTCCGTTTTCCGAAGAGCGGAGTGCGGAGAGAACTTCGCTTTGGCTTTGCAGGTAGTGTTTCATAAAAATCTCCTTAAGAAATTTTGCGGCAAAAAAAGAGCCGCAACTTTGTTTGCGTCTCACAAAAAACGTATAAAAAGACGCATTTTATCCCGTTTCGGGAAAAAAATGAGTCTTGTTGATTAAGACAAAAGCCGAATCCTTTCCGGATTGTGATGTCGGCTTGCCACACGCTTTTTGCGCGCCAACTACTCCCTCAATCAAACTTTTAAGTTTATATCATTTTAACACCTTATAAAGAAAATGTCAATAAAAATATTATTTCGTGTTGAAAATCGTAAATGTATATGGTAAAATTAATAAGTAAGAAAATTTTTTCCGAAAGGATACAAATAAAAATGAAAAATTCAGCTTATACACCGTTTCTTCCGGTAATCAGCCGTTTTTCTCCCCCATGGGACGCCGACGGCTGGTACTATGTAGGTCGCAATTTCAGTAAAAGGTCGAAAATATACTCAAATGCAGAGGTTTATCCCGTAAAGTTCAATGCCCAGAAATACAAGGGCGCGGATTTTATTGTCACGTTCGACTCTGTAAGAGAGGGCAAGGACGATCATCAGGAGTGCGATTTTTATGTTGAACGCAACTGCACCGTTGCCGTTGCTTTCGATAAAAGCGCCGCAGAGACCGACTCTATGCCTGAGTGGATAGCCGACTTTACCGACACCGAAACGGAAATAATAACAAACGAAAAAAAGCATTACGGCGTTTTTGAGAGAAGCTTTGAAGCCGGCGAGCATATAGTTGTTCCGGGCTTCGAGGGTGAATATGCAAACTATTTCATTCTCGCCGTTCCTGCGGAAGAACCGGAACCCATAAAAAACAGACTTCCTTCTGCGCCTTACGCCGCTCCTTATCCGGCATATCCGAAGAGAGGCTATGTCTGCTATCTTTCCGAAGCATTCAAGGACGGCGTCCCCGCCGATTTTGAAACTACGGGCGAGGTGCTTTCCGCAAACATATATTCCGATAAAAAATACAATTCCGTAAAGCTTTCCGCAGGATCTTCGATGAACAAGTCGTTTGCAACATCGAGCAGAATCGTGGCAAGCACTACCCTTACCACCGCTTCCGAAAATGCACGCTTCCGTTTCGGCGCGGTCAAGATGGAGGGCGGAATGTTCAGGTGCGGCGGAAAAGAGCTTTGTCCCGCCAAGATAGGCGTCCCCACTTCGATAACGATAAAATATGATTACAGAGATATGACAGCCGACGTTGAGATAAATCATCTCACCGCAGGAAAATGTATTCCCGTTGAAGGCTGCGAGCCTGCATATTTCAGCTGCGACGAAGGAGAACTTTTTGTCGATTACGTTACCGTGACCGACGAAACCGAGCTTTTCGCGGCGAACGAGGAGTTTAAGACGATGCCGCGTCTTGCGCTTACCGAAAGTGCGCTTGCGGAGATTGCTCCGTTCCCGTTTGAAAAGAACAGAAGTCTTAAGCTGTCCTCCTCCGAAGGTTTTGCCTGCGGATATGATTTCCCCGTGATGGCGGGTATCGCCAGCGTTGAGGCGAGAGTGTTCGTTTCCGACGACAGATGCACGGCTTTCCGCGTTATGGGCGCGGCGGGTGAAGAGATCGGCGCGGCGGCGTTTTTCAAAAACTGTCTTTACGCTACTGTTGCGGGCGAATGGTGCTGCGTTGCGGACAAGATCACTCCGTACTGCTATTATCCGACGGGGAATTGGTATGAAGTAAAGTTTACGGTCAATACCGAAAAGGGACTTTATGACGTATGGGTAGACGGCGCACGCCGTGCGGAAAAGCTGAAATTTACCGATAAGGCAAGAAGCTTTTCAAGAATAGAGTTCTCTCACGACGGCGAGGGCGAACTTTATATAAACAGAATAAGAGCATATGACGCGGCGGATCTTTGCAGAGGAATAACAAGAGGCGAGATATTCGACGTCCGTCGCTACGGTGCAAGAGGAAACGGCAAAGCCGACGACACGGAAGCGTTTTCACGCGCTGTTGCGGACGCTGCATATACTGGAGGTACGGTCTATGTTCCGGAGGGCGTTTACCTTACGGGCGAAATAAAGCTTGCCTCCGATATGACGCTGTTCATCTCTCCCGAAGCAACAATCATCGGTACGCAGGATCATTCGGCATATCCGCTTCGCGAGCCGGGCAAATCGCTTTGCGCTCATCGTCAGCTCGGAAGAGCGCTTATCTACGGCGAAGGACTCCGCAACGTTACTGTCACGGGCGGCGGTATGCTTGACGGCAACGGCAAATATCGTTTCAAGATGAACGATCCGGTAAGTGACCGACGCGAGCTTGATGCACGTCCCGATATAATTTACATCACATATTCAAGCGAAATAAATATTGAAAACCTGAATATGCGCAGAAGCGCATTCTGGACCGTTGTTCCGCTTTCGAGCAGAAACATAACGATAAAGAATCTGCGTCTCAACTGCATGAACACTCCGAACCGCGACGGTATAGATCCCGTTGACTGCCAGAATATAAGCATTTACAACTGCAACATTATGGCGGGCGACGACGGCCTGTGTTTCAAGAGCTCGGATACGGTCGGCTGTCGCAATATAGACGTCCGCGATATGATGATATGCTCACTTGCTTCGGCTGTGAAGTTCGGCACGGACACATATTACTGCCTTAAAAACGCACGCTTTGCCGATTGCTTTATAAAGAACGTAAACCGTTGCGGCGTATCGCTTGAAACGGTTGACGGGGCGGAAATATCCGATGTGCTTTTCCTGCGCTTCGACATAACCGACGCGTCTGCGCCCGCATATGTGGTCACGGGCAAGAGAAACCGCCTGCCGAAGAATGTGACCGAGATAAGAACGAGCAAAATAAACGGAGTAACCTTTGCGGACTTCAATTTCCGCTCGCCGAGAACTCACGGTCATCCGCTTCCGATATATGAAACAATGATAGTCGGTCAATCGGATGATCAGAGCATAGACAACCTTACAATAGAAAATTGGAACATTGAAGTTATGGGCGGAGCAAGAGAATCCTCCCGTCCCGCACCTACGCCGATAGACGATAAATATCCGGAATATGACCGTCACGGTCTTTCCGCGGGATATGCCTTTACTCTTCGTTTTGTCAAGGGCATTGAAATGAAGAACATCAATGTTACCGATATGAAATTCAGCGACGCAAGACCGCTTGCCGCATTCTTCGATTGCAAAAAATAAACCGGAGCGATAAATATGGATATAAAAAAGAAAAAAATCGCCGCCTTTGATCTTGACGGCACAATAACACAGCATCGCACACCCGTATCGGACGAGCATCTTGCGTTGCTCACAAAAATGGCTGAAAAGTATAAAATTCTTATGGTCGGAGCGGGGATGTGCGACAGGATCTTTCATCAGCTCAGGGAATTTCCCGTTGATATAATCGGCTGTTACGGTATGCAGTTCTGCGAATACGACAAGACCTCCGGCGGACTTAAAACCGTTTATTTCGAACATAAGGAATGCGATAAGGAATCCGTTTGCGAAAGAGCGAGAGCCATCTGCGACAGACACGGCTATACCGATCAGAAAGGAGAGCTTGTATGCTTCCATGCTTCGGGTGCCGTTACAATAGCGCTTCTCGGCACGGACGCCGATATCGAGGACAAACTTAAATTCGATCCGGACAGAAAAAAGCGTCGCGCATTTTATAACGAAGTGGTTGAGGCTTTTCCCGATTACAACGTGTTTGTGGGAGGATCGTCTTCGTTTGACATGGCTCCGAAGCCCTACAACAAGTTTTTTGCGCTTGACCGCTATTGCCGTGACAACGGAATATCGCACGACGAGGTCGTTTTCTTCGGCGATGACTACGGCACGGGAGGAAACGACGAATGTGTTTATGTTTCCGATTTTGATTTTGTCTGCGTAGATGATTACAGAAAGCTTTGCGACGCGCTCGCACCGTTTATAAAGTAACACCTGTGTTGACATATGATAAATTGTTAGCGAAAATACGGTTTTTCATAAAAATATTGTTTTTTGTACAGAAGGACAAGATGGCTCAAATTACCCCAAAAGACTAAAGAACCATAAAAATACATCAAAAACAAGATGAATAAAATATTTGAGGATAGGGGGTTAGATAGACCATGGTAAGAAAATATCCGGTTTTGTTTATTATTGAAGTAGACGGCGAAACTCATAAAATAATTTGCAATAAATTCGCTGATGAATTTACCGTTTATTTTGATGATGAAAAAGTTGGTAGTTTCAAGAGAAAAAATCTGCGTGCTAATTTTGAATATATATTTAATGTTGGCAAACACGAGTACTGTCTATTCTTCTACTCTGCCAAAATGCTTTTTACGAACGAAACGGCAAGACTTATAATCGACGGGAGATACACGGATAAATTTACCGATGGAAAGTATCGTATTGAACGGAGAATGAATCGCCAATATCCATACATGCCCGATAAAGATTCATTGACAATTATTATTGCAATAATAACCGTCATGGCATATATTGCGGCAATAATTATCTATCCACCGTATAAAGACATGAATTTTATCATTATAGATACAGTGCGTGTTTTTGGAGTATTATGTTTTATTATTAGTCTTGTTGGTTTTTATAAATATCCCATTATAGGAATTTCAAAACGTGTAAAATATCCACTTCATACAAAAATTTTCGGAAGGATTGTAGAAATTGTTATAAAACTTTTACCACTATTCTCTGTTATTTTACTCTCAATTGCTGGAGTCGTAACCGCACTTCAAAAATAAAATTATACCCCCACGGTTTTCCGTGGTGGTAATAAGAAATATTCGAAGATAGGGGGTTAGATAGACCATGGTAAGAACTTTTCCGATATTATTCATGTATGAAATCAATGGTGAAGAACACAAGCTTATTTGCAACAGGCAAGGCAGCACATTTACTGTATATATAGATGATGAAAAAGCAACGAGCTTTCAAAAGAAAAACTTTTATCTGAATTCCGAGCATATATTCAATTTTAAAGGACATGAATACTGTTTGTTTTTCTATTCAGAAAAATTATACTTAATAAATTCGCCCGCAATGCTTGTAATTGATGGAGTGCGCACAGAAAAACACAGCGATGGAAAGTATCGGCTTGAAAGCTCTTACCCTAACAGGAAACAAGCATATAAGTACTCTTATATGCCTGACAAAGATCCATTGACAATTATTATTGCAATAATAACCGTCTTGGCATATATTGCGGCAATAATTATCTATCCACCGTATAAAGACATGAATTTCTTTATTACCGATACATTTCGAGTTTTTGGAGCTTTATATGTAATGTCAGGTCTTATAGGTTATTACAGACTTCCTTTTCTGGGAATTTCCAAACATGTTAAGTTTTCATTTAAGGAAAAAATCTTATACATTCCTCTATCAATAATTCTTAGATTGTTGCCTCTTATATATATTACAATATTCTCGTTTGCCGGAGTAGTAACCGCACTTCAAAAATAAATTTATACCCCCACGGGGAACCGTTGGGGTAATAAGAATAATGTTATGTCAAAGACAAGATGTTATAAAATGCAATTTCATCATTGGAGGACAAAAAAATGAAAATCAAACTTAAAAGGTTTATTGCATTCTATATTGATGGCATCATTGCCTGCATACCAACAGTAGCTGTTACTCTTATATTAAGTTTGTTTGCAGGTAATGAATTTATGAAAATCTTTATATCATATATTTGCCCGTTGCTTTGGTCATTGACATTTATATTCAAGGATAGTTTCGGCGGAAGAAGTATCGGAAAGATGATAATGCATTTAAGAATTACTTATTCTACAAAAGATAAAAAGTCTCTTCTGTTTTATGCGGTGCGTAATTTGATCAGTTTCATTCCAATTGCACCGATATATGCTCTGATAGCTCCAAAATCTTTGGGAGATGTTATAATGAAAACAACTGTTGAAGAGGTAAAGTAACATAAAATCAGCCGCACTCAAAAGTGCGGCTGATTTTTTATTTTGTTATTCTTCTGTTATATAATCCGCATACGGACCCCAGAAATAGTTTGCGGAGAATTCTCCCGAGCAGCCTGTGGGAACATAGAACATTGCTCCTTTTGCCATGCCGTCGGTAAGTCCCTGCGTTACGTTGTTTACGGTCGTTTTGTCAGGATCGGTATTCAGGATGTGAATCTTTTTGAGACTCGGCGCACCGGAGAACGCTCCGTCGCCTATCTGAGATATTCCTGTTGTAACGTATATATCCGTAAGAGAGGAGCAACCGTCAAAGGCGCCGCGCGCTATTGAGAATACGCGCTTTCCGTTATAGGCTCTTGGCGTTGTGAGCGAGCTCATACCCTTTGCCTCGTCCGTTGTTCCGGTGATTATATATCCTGCTTTGCTTTCTTCGTATGTGAAGTATTTTGAGTTCTCATCATAGCTTACATCGTAATCATCGTCATCGTCGTCGGGCTTTACGGGAACTTCGGGGATTTCGATCTCGCAGAGAAGCTCTTTTCCCATAGCCTTTGCTATATCGCCTGCGAGCGTCGCGGTATGAAGTATCATTCCGGCGTCGTTCATATGAAAGTTGCTGTCATAGAAATATCCGCTGCGATAAAGATAATTGTTGGGATCGCTTATCACCTGACAGTCAAAATTGTCGCTTATGAATTTTGTGAATTCTTCAAGGCTTTCAAGCGTCGTATCGGGATCTATTGCGTCCTCATTGGCGGGGGCAAACGAAAAATATACCGTCGCGCCCTTTTTCTTTGCGTAAGCGGTGTAATCGTTTACGTAATCAATAAAGTCGGAGCTGATTATATCCTTTGAAAATTTTATTACGGAGGAGCTGTCGTGACCGTCGGCCATGATGTTGTATTCGCGCTTGAAGACGATATCCCCGTATTCGTCAAAGGATTTTTTGTTGTAAACTCCCGAAGGATCGAGCGGTGAGTCTGCGCGATAGTATTTTAGCTTTTGTGCGGAATATTTCCAGAAACCGCCGAGCATTGCGGCAAAATCCTTGCGGGACATTTTTGTGAGGATCGAAAAGTCGCTGTCGCATGCCTGCCATGCCGATTCCGCATTGAAATACAGGGAATAGGTTTGAGCGTCGGTTTCCGGCGCGATGATTATAATGTCGCCTTCCTTTATCGCGCCCTTTGAAAGATCGAGCATCAGCTTTGTTCCGAGCGTTGCGTAAAGACCGAAATTTACACACGGCATACCGAGAGCTTTTTCCATAAGCTTTGAATCCACGCCGAACGGAACGCTGCTTCCGCCGATCACTATTATTTTCGGTTTATCTATCGAATAAAGACGATTTACTTTGTTTTCAAGCTCGCCGAGAAATGTATTCCCGAATTGCGACGGCAAGCCGAAGCCTATTGCCGCGACTGTTCCGAACGGAATCAGTACGCAAAGCAAAAGGCAGATAAAACATATCCATGCTTTTTTCATATACTGTTACCTCCGATCAGAATTGGAAATAGATGAATGAGCTTGCTCCGCCTACGGAAAGAAGCATTATCCATGCTACGGCGACAGCCCATACGCACCATACCACGCTTGTTTTGCCGCGCTTGCATACGGCAAGCCCGTCACTTTCATATCCTGTGAGAATATCGAATTCGTCAAGCACGATAATAGAAAGTATTGTTACGATTATTGCTGCGGCTCCGAGTCCCATTGCGGAAAGCGTTTCAGGCAGGCTTCCCCATGACGTGAAGAGCTTTGTAAGCAGCACACGGAGATCGGAAAGCGAATTTGCGCGGAAAAGTATCCATGAGAAACATACGAGAATAAAAGTATTTATCCGGCGCAGTATTACAATCGGAGCGGATTTTGTATTTACTCCGAGCTTTGCCCACAGTTTTTCGCGTGTGGGATATGTAAGCTCGCCGACTATTCTGTAAATTCCGTGCAGTATTCCCCAGAGAACGAACGTCCAATTGGCGCCGTGCCAGAGTCCGCTCGCAAGGAACACAACAAATATATTGAACATATGGCGCGGTTTTGAGCATCTGCTTCCGCCGAGAGGGAAGTAGAGATAGTCGCGCAGCCATGTTGAAAGGCTTATGTGCCATCTGTTCCAGAATTCCTTTATCGTTTGCGACGTATACGGACGGTCAAAGTTTTTCATAAGGCGTATGCCCATAACGCGGGAGCAACCTATGGCTATGTCCGTATAGCCTGAGAAATCGCAGTAGATCTGTGCGGCAAAAAGCATTGAGCCTATTGCCACGCCGAAGCCGGTCGCCGTTTCGGGAGAGTTGAATACGGCGTTTACATACTCGGCTATGAGGTCGGCGACGACTATTTTTTTGAAGAAACCGACACCCATTTTCCAAAGTCCCGCGCGGGCGTTGTCAGCCGTCAGCTTGTTTTTTTCGCGAAGCTGAGGGATGAGGTTTCCGGGACGTTCGATAGGTCCCGCAACGAGCTGCGGGAAGAACGTGACGAAAAGACAGTAAAGCGCAAAGTCCCTTTCAGCCTTTTCGGTGCCTCTGTAAACGTCTATCGCGTAGGAAAGAGTCTGGAAGGTGTAGAACGAAATGCCTACGGGCAGAACGAGGTTAAGCGTGAAATCGTATGTTCCGCCGCCTGCCGCTGCTATCGCCCATCCCAGCGTTTCCGCTATGAAGTTATAATATTTGAAGAAGAAAAGCACACCGAGACACGCTATCAGCGTGACCACTATACACAGCTTTTTGACGGCTTTTTTCTCCGTTTTTTCAATTATTCTTGCACAGAAGTACGATACCGCCGTTGTGAACATTATAAGCACTATAAGTTTGTAGTTCCATGCAAGGTAGAATATTGCGCTCATAAAGAGCAGGCTTATTCTGCTCCATTTTTTCGGCAGAAGAAAATACAGAAGGAGCGTTATCGGATAGAATACGAGAAATTCCCACGAGTTGAATGTCATTTGGCGCGTCTCCTTTCTATTATTTCAAAAAGCAGTCGCACGGCGAGTGTTGCAATTACAAGCAGAAGCATATCGCAAAGGCTTCCGCCGAGAATGAGCAGCACCACAGTCGACGCCGCCGTGAACACGGCGGAGACAAGCGCAAATATCGCTCGTTTTTTCATAAGCGCTTCAAGTACCGTAAGCCCGACGGATACCGCTATCAGTATCCAGGGCCAGACGGAAGTAAAAATGATGTCGTTTTCCGGAAACATATTTTCCCCCTTATTTTCCGAGTTTTTTGTTTAAGTCCGAAATGACGGTCTTCGTGCGCTTTGCCGCGCCTTCAAGTGTCAAATGCCATGCCGAGTCCGACATGTATTTATCCTCCATAAGGATATTGTGATAATCGGAGATTACCTCTGTGCCTTTGTATTTTTCCTTTACGGCAGCTGTAAATTTGTCCATAAAGTCGTCAAATGATTTTTCGGCTTCTTTATCCATCGCAGCATATACCAGCCACACTTTTATATCGCGCGACGTCATGCTTTCTATAACGGACGCCATATAGTCGTACGCACCTTTTTCAAAGCCCGAACCGCATTTTTCAAACGAATAGCTGTATTCGCCTTTGTAGGACTTTTCCTGATGAGCTCTCGGTTCGATCGCATCGCCGTATTCGTTGTAATACGGGATCTTATAGTCTGACGAGGAGAGCATAAATGCGTCAAACGGCTCTTCGGAGGATTTGTGCGCCCTGGCGTAGGATGCAAAGGACGAGAATACCTTTGTATATTTTGAAATATCGACGCTTCTGAAAATATCGTAATGTCCTGACTGAAATTCCCATGCTCTTATGTGCATTGCCGTGTAGCCGAGAACATATTCTCCCGCTTCGGGCGCCCACAGTATGATATCGTCCTTATCAAGAACGGAGGAGAGATATTCAAAATATATCGTTGCCGATATGTTTGCATTCGTGCCGAGATTTATTATAACGTATTCGTCGCCGTATTTTTCGGATATCGCAGCGCTGTCGAAGCCGTTTATCGAGCCTGAACCTCCGACGATGACGATAAGCTTTTTGCCCGTGGTCTTAGCCCAGATGACGCGGTCGATCTTGTTATTGCCGTCGGTTACGGAGGCATAATGGTCGAGCGCGGCGTTTATGCGGAGATTTTTGAGCTTTCCGCAGTTTTCAAAGCTTTCGTCGGAGACATTTGTCAGCGTATCGAAAATGACGAGCGTTTCAAGCGAGCTGCAATCGGAAAAAGCTCCGTCCTCTGCTTTTGTCACTGTTTTCGGTATAACGACGTATTCGATATCCGAACCTGCAAACGCGCTTTTTTCTATTTTATAAACGTTTTTGCCGTCTATAATTTCGGGAATTACAATGTTTTTGTCTTTTCCCGTATATTTGGAGATGCTTATTCCGCTGTCGCCCGAAGTATATTCAAAATCGGAGGACGGCGATTGTTTTTTCCATATACAGTAAAGCTCCATCGAGCTTTCGCCGCCCGTGGCGATTCTTGAACCGAGTCCTACGGCTGTGCCGCTGCCGTCGGCTTTTGTATTGTATTCGACGAGAGTGTATCCGTCACGGACGAAATATCCCTTGTCCGGAAGAGTGTTCGGACATTTATACATAACTACGGAATACTTTTGCGTGTACAGTTCTCCGCCGTCCTTTGCCGTGCCTCCGTTCGCATTATATATTACCGATACGCTGTAATTTGCATATACGTTGATATCTTTTGAAGCGGTGAAGGTGTATTCGGCTTCATTTGAAAGCAGAAGCGTTCCGCCGACAAGCTCCGCGAGCTTTTTTGCAGCTCTTTTTCCTGCGGCGTCACTGACATAGACCGTAGCGTTTTCGTTCGGAAGCGCCGATATCTGTGACCAGCCGTCAAAGGAATATCCGCCGAACATTTTTATCCGCAGAGTTATTTCTTCCTTTGAGCCGACGCCCTTTCTGATCTCTGCAGAGACGGAGCAGTACGCCGGATTGTAAACGATCGAAGCATATTTTCCGGCTTTTTGCGTTATCATTTTATTCTCTCCGGGTTTGTCAGACGGCTCCGGAGGAGCGTCGGGTTTTGTTGTCGATTCGGTTGTTTTGGTATCCGCCGTTGTTTCCTTTCCGTTACTTGCGGAGCAGGCTGTGACGGCAAAGCAAATTATAAAAGCCAAAAACAGACACAGAAAATTTTTCATCGTCGTTTGATTCCTTTCGGGGAAAAGTATTTCGCCTGTTAAGACGACGCTTTTCCGTCTGATATTTCAAAATTTCTTTGCAGAATAAAGTATAGCATAAATCAAAGCGCAATGCAATTGACTTGAATGACGAATATTTTCCTTCGCGTTTGTAAATATCAGCCTAAAATTATTTTATATTATTGACTTGAAGTAAATTATATGATACCATTTATTTTACCGGAATACTTATAAAAATCAACGGTGCCGCAGCGCGGCAGGAGGTAAAAATATGAAAGTAGTTCTTTTGGCTGACGTAAGAGGTCAGGGAAAAAAAGATCAGGTAATAGACGTTTCAGAAGGATATGCGCGCAACTTCCTTTTCCCGAAGAAGCTCGCTATTGTTGCGGACAACAAAGTTATGAACGAAATAAAAGGCAAGGAAGAAAAGAGACTCCGCCAGATAGAACTTGAAAAAGCAGCCGCCCTTGAAACAAAGGCAAAGCTTGAAAGCGTACAGGTAATAATAAAGGTGTCGGCGGGAGAGGGCGACCGTCTTTACGGTGCGGTAACTGCAAAGGACGTAGCGGATGCGCTTCTTTCTCAGCACGGGATAGAGGTCGACAAGAGAAAGATCTCAATGGATGCGATAAAGGCTTTCGGAAGCTATACTCCCGAAATAAAGCTTTTCCCCGAAATAACGGGAAAAATTAACGTAGTGGTTACTCAGTCGGGCAAATAAAAAATCACGGAGGTGCCGGTTTTGGCAGACATTCAGAAAACAAAACCCTTTTCGGTTGAAGCGGAGCAGTCGGTTCTCGGCTCGGTGCTTATAGATCCCGAATGTATAACGGGACTGATAGACATAATTTCGGCGGCGGATTTTTATATTCCCGAGCACGGCGAGATATTCGATGCCATGTGCGAGCTCTTTAACAAGAACCGCAATATAGATATTGTAACGCTTATAAACATTCTTACCGAGCGCGGCGTTTATTCTGCCGACGAATGTAAGAAATACGTCGGGGTTATAGCGGACGTCGTTCCTTCCGCGTCGAATGTAAAGGACTACGCGCGGATAGTACACGACAAGGCTGTTCTCCGTGCGCTGATAGACGCTTCCGAAGAGATAACGGATAACGCTTATGCTGCAAGAGGCGAGGTGAAATATATCCTTGACGATGCCGAGCAGAAGATATTCAATCTTTCGCGCACATCGGATATAAAGAACTTTGTTTCTATAAAAGAAGCGCTTGTTGAAGCCTTCAACCAGCTTGACAAGGTGAGAAAAGATCCCGAAGCCGCCGCAGGCGTGAAAACCGGTTACGCCGATCTTGACAGGTGCATAGTCGGACTTACTCCGGGAGATATGGTCATCATAGGCGCAAGACCGGGTATGGGTAAAACTTCGTTTGCGATGAATATAGCGACGAATATCGCAAAATCCACAAAGAAGACGGTATGCGTGTTCTCCCTTGAGATGACGACGACTCAGCTCGCTTCGAGAATGCTTTCGAGCGAAGCGTTTGTTGACAGTTATGCTATCCGCTCGGGAAAGATTTCGGGCTCGGATTACGATCATCTTGCAAAGGCGGCAGCCGATCTTTCATCGTGCGACATACAGATTGACGATACAGCCGCAATAACGGTTACGCAGATAAAAGCCAAGCTCCGCAGAATGAAAAATCTCGGACTTGTTGTAATAGACTATCTTCAGCTTATGCAGGGCGATAAAAAAGCCGAAAACCGAGTAAACGAGGTTGGTGAAATATCGAGAGGACTCAAGCTTCTTGCAAAAGATCTCGGGATTCCGGTTATATGCTGTGCTCAGCTTTCGCGTGCTCCGACATCGAGAACGGGCGAAAACGCAAAGCCCGGACTTTCGGATCTTCGCGAATCGGGACAGATAGAGCAGGATGCCGATATAGTTATGTTCCTTCACGGCGACTATGCAAAAGCGGATTCAGCGTCAACCGAAGCGGAGCTTATCATAGCGAAAAACCGTCACGGTTCGGCAGGAACGATAAAACTCGGCTGGATAGGGCAATATACGAAATTTGTAACAGCTGCCCAGGAAGATTCCGGCGGTAACTGATTATGAATTATACAGAAAAAGTAATTGCGCGCGCGGCGGATAGACTTAAAACCATCGACGGAAAAACAGTCGTCGGTTTTTCGGGCGGAGCGGATTCCACAGTGCTTTTGACAGTGCTTATAAAGCTGCTCGGAGCCGATAAGCTTACAGCTGTGCATATAAATCATATGCTTCGCGGCGATGACGCGGATTCCGACGAGAACTTCTGCCGTGAATTCGCTCAGGCTCACGGCGTGGAGTTTGTCTGCCGCAGGGTAGATGTCCGCGCAATGTGCGGAGACAGCGCCGTTGAAGAAACGGCGAGGAACGCGCGCTACGAAGTACTTTCCTCCGAAGCGGAAAGTGCGGGCGCAAAATATATAGCGCTTGCGCACACGGCGAGCGACAATACAGAAACCGTGATTTTCAATCTTTGCAGGGGAAGCGGTACGGCGGGAATGAGAGGAATACCTTTTTCGCGTCCGTGCGGAAAAGCAATGATAATCAGACCGCTTATCGACTGCACAAGAGAGGATATAGAAGGCTTTGTCCGTGAAAACAGACTTTCGTTCGTTACGGACAAAACAAATTTCGATACGCATTATACGCGCAATTTTATACGCGCAAATATTGTGCCGGAGCTGAAAAAAATATTTCCGCAGGCGGAAAAAGCCATAGGAAACATGAATTTCTCCGCTACGCTTGACTATGATTATATCACGCGCGAGGCGGAGAAACTGCTTAAAAAAGTAAAGGAAGGCAAAATGCCGGTTTCAGAGCTTGCGGACTGTCACCCCGCACTTGCATTGAGAGCGATTTCGATGCTTTCTCCCGTAACGCTTGATTTTGAACATCAGCAGAACATTCTTGCGATGATAAAGTCGCCATGCGGCGGAAAGCTATCCGTTCCCGAAGGGAAATATGCCGAAAGCGACGGCAGTAGCTTCTTTTTTTCGGACGGCGAAAAGGAAATTCGTCCCGAATACGAAATGGTGCTTTCCGAAGGGCTTAACTTTTCGCAGTACGGCTTTTGCATAGCGGTGGGAAACGACAACGGGTCAATGCCCGAAGGTTATGAGCTTGTAGGCGAAGGATATGCACCGCCGGAAGCGAAGCTTACGGCGAGAAGTCGTCGCGCGTCGGACAAATACCGCTTCTGGAAGATGACCCGTAAGCTTAAAAAGATGACGGGCGGCTTTGACCCGGATGCTAAAAAATACAGGCCTGTAATCTGTGCCGATGAAAAAGTTATATGGCTTCCCGGATTTCCGAGCGAGGATATCGCAGGAGAGGGAAAGATAAAGATAAAATATTACAAAGTAAACAAATGAGGTGGGCAATATGCAGAACGATTTTTCACAGATCCTCGTGACTGAGGAAGAAATAGATAAAACGGTACGCCGTATGGCAGACGAGATAAGCCGAGATTACGAAGGAAAAAATCTTGTGCTTTTGGGAATTCTAAAAGGTTCGGTCGTTTTTATGGGCGACCTTATGAAAAGGCTTTCAATTCCCGTGCAGATAGATTTTATGAAGGTTTCCTCTTACGGCACGGGAACAGTATCGTCCGGACACGTTGACATTATTCTTGATATAAGAAGAAAAAATCTTGCTGATTGTGATATCCTTATAGTTGAAGATATCATCGATTCGGGAAGAACACTTTCGTATCTTGCAAAGTATCTGCGCGATAAAGGCGCAAGAAGCGTAAAGACCTGCACTATGCTTGACAAGCCGTCGCGTCGCGAGGTTGAATTCGTTCCCGATTATGTGGGCAAGCAGATACCGGACGAATTTGTTGTCGGCTATGGGCTCGATTACGATGAAAAGTACAGAGCGCTTCCTTATGTTGCGATACTGAAAAGAGAAGTATATGAGAAATGAAAAATCCCCGCGAAAGCGGGGATTTTTTCATTGAGGCTTCAACGCAAAAGAGGTGGTACAAAACAATTTACCTGAAGTTTTTTGCTTTTCTGCAATACCTGTCTTTGCAGTTGCTAAAAAATCTGTATATCACCTGCCAATAGCTAAAGTTTCTTTTGCTTTTTTGGAAAGTCCTGCTTGCACAGTTATAAAAAATCTGTATATCACCTGCCAATAGCTAAAGTTTCTTTTGCCTACTTTTCTTTTCAAAGAAAAGTAGGTTGACAAATGTCGAAAAAGTGATACAATATACAATTGCGCGGCTTGATTTTCCGCGCACGATTCAGAAAATACCGTAAAAGACCATATAAAAACGGAGGATGGCAAAATGAAGTGTGCAAAAAAGATGGAAGCGGTTCATTCCGATATAAGGGGACCGCTGTATGTGGAAGCCACCAAAATGGAAGCCGAAGGCACAAAAATACTCAAGCTGAACTCGGGAAATCCCGCTATATTCGGGCATAAAGGTCCCGAAAGCGTGAAAAAAGCCATAATAGAAAATATAGATAAAGCTGTTCCGTACTGCGATTTTCGCGGTATGAAAGCGGCAAGAGAAGCGATTCGCGATTATTATCTTGAAAAAGGCGTCTGCGGCGTCCGCGATACGGATATTTATGTAGGAAACGGCGTAAGCGAGCTTGCGGATATTTCTCTTACATCCATACTTGATCCGGGCGACGAGGTGCTTGTTCCAACACCGTGCTATCCGCTTTGGTCGAACTGTACCGTGAAGGTGGGAGGAGTTCCCGTATTTTACAATTGCGACGAAAGCGCAAAGTGGTATCCGGACGTGGACGATATCCGCAAAAAAGTAACGAAGAAGACAAAAGCAATAGTAGTTATAAACCCGAATAATCCCACAGGCGCGCTTTATCCGAATGAAATTCTTTCCGGAATAGCCGACGTTGCAAGAGAGCACAACCTTATGATCTTTTCCGATGAGATATATGACCGCCTTGTTTTTGACGGCAAGATCCATACGCCTATGGCGACAGTAGCTCCCGATGTTTTTGTAGTAACATATAACGGTCTTTCAAAATCGCACAATGTTTGCGGATACCGCTCCGGCTGGATGACGCTCTGCGGTCCGGAAAAAGGCTTCGAAAGCTTCAGGCTCAATGTTGAAAAGCTGATGTCGCTCCGGCTTTGCGCAGGCGCAATTCCTCAGCTTATAATTCCCGCAGCGCTTGCCGATACCGAAAGCACTAAAGCCGAGATTGCTCCCGGAGGCACACTTTACGAACGTCGCCGCGCGGCGTGGGAAGCGCTTGAGAGCGTTGATTCGCTTTCGTGCCTTAAAAATGACGGCGCGCTTTATATGTTTCCTCGCATCGACAACAGATTCAAGGTCCGTGACGATCACGATTTCGCGGCAAGGCTTCTCCGTGAAAAGCATATTCTGCTTGTTCCGGGAAGCGGCTTCAATTATAATTCTCCGAACCATTTCAGGATGGTGCTTCTGCCGTCGCCCGAGCAGCTTTCCGGTGCGGTGAAGGCAATAGATGAATTGCTTAAAGAAGATTTTGTCTGATAAAAAATATCCGCCCGAAATTCGGGCGGATATTTTTACTTTTCGGACAAATGTCGAAAAACAGAAAACAAATCATATGCGGCGGGTATAAAAAATATTGACTTTATTCCCGCCGTATTGTAAAATATATTTTTAGGAAAGGAGGTGCAGTAAAAAGCTATGTTCGGAAAAAAACATTCGCTGCCGCGTGCTGTCGCATTTGTGGATTTTGAGCATTGGTATATATCGCTTGAACGTATGTATTCGGTAAAGCCGGATGTAAAAGCGTGGGCTGAAGAGCTACGCAAAAATTATGATGTTGAAGAAATTGCGATCTTTGCCGATTTTTCAAATACGGGACTTCGCGGCGAGCTTGAGAAAATACGCAATGTTACCAATATTATAATAGATACAAAAAACCAAAGTGAACATTATAAAAAAGATTTTACGGACTTCATTATGCTCGATTATATTTATCAGCGGGCAATGACGAAAAAGAATATCGACACATTCATTATTTTTACAGGGGACGGACATTTTACGTCCGTAGTGCGGTTTATAATTAATCAGTGCCGCAAGAAAGTCGGTATATACGGTATAACCGGAGCGACAAGCAGTCAGCTTAAAGCAAGCGCGTCATGGTGCCGCGAGCTTCCGTCCGATTCTGAAATTTACAGAACTTATTATAAGCTTATAGTAGATACTTTCAACTATCTTACGGTTCACAGGGAGTTTGTAAAAAGCGGTTCTCCTGAGAAGATAACGGAGCGTGTTTCAAAGCAGGGCAGGGTGGACAGGCGTTCGATAAAAAGCGCGCTTGACCAGATGATGAGAGACGGATATGTTTACAAATCCACAATGCTTGACGAAAAAGGCAAAAAAATTTCGGTGCTGAGACCGAATTGGGACCTTCTCCGGCGTGACGGACTGTGGGTACAGCCTTAAAACAAAAATACGGATTGCAACAGCAATCCGTATTTTTTATGTTCAGTCTTTTTTTACTATTTTCTTATAATGCTCTATCCTTGTGTGCATGTCGGGGAACATATCCTTTGCCTTTTCGGAGAACATCGCTCTTTCAATGCCCTTTGTTGCGCGGCGTTCATGCCCGATGAGCGCATAGGCGGCGTCCGAAAGGTGAGAGAACATTTCGTTTTCCATAGCGTTGCAGAGAAAGCTCTGACGCGGAGAGTTTATATCTTCGCCGCTTATCTGGAAGAAGCGATGCTTTTCGCAAAGCTCCATTATACGGCGGAGCTGTGCTTCCGTATTGCGGCTGGGCATATAGGTTACGGCGTCAAATCCTATCCTGTCAAGCTCGTAAAAGAGAAGCTCAAGATAATCATCTTCGAATTTCTGTGCTTTTTTGTCGCCCGTTACGGAATCGCCCACGTCTCCGAGATATGCATATGCGAATACCGCTCCGCAAGCCGAGCATACCTTTTGCAGTTCAAATATATCGGGACATTCATAGGTGGCGGGAATATAGAATTTTTCAACCATATTGCTTTTCAGCGCACCGAGAATGTCGTATTCATAATAATCCGGAGTCTCTCTTCCGGAAAGTATCTGTTTTTTTACTTTCGGAGAGATATCGAGCTTCATTTCTTTTTCAAGGAAGTCGATGACTTTTTCCGGCTCGTCGAAGCGCGCCGTTATTTTTTTTGCAAGGGCGAAAAGTATATGACGCTCGGTTACCGAACCGCCTTCGTGCGCCATAGAGATTGGCAGAACGTCATTGTCATAATCAAGGAAAAGGCCGTAATTTCCGACAAGCTCGTTTATATTATCGCACATTTTGCGGTTGCGTTCGCCGCGACGGAAACGATAATATGCAAAGTAGTCGTTGAGCAGATTTATGCTCTGATTCGGTATTCCGTGAAGCGCTACGTAAGCTACTGATTTCTGGTCGGGGTTGTTTATCCTTTTTTCGTCAAGCGCGGTGTTCTTCATCGAGGCACGGCACTCCATTCCGACTGTCGCCGGCATGCCCACAAGCGCTGCGGCACGAAGAAATTCCTCAGCTCCCGAGAGCGAATCGTGATCCATTATTCCCGCCGTTGCAAGCCCGCTTTGCCATGCCATATAAACGGCTTTGGTGGGAGAATACGGCGAAAACGAGTAATTTGTATGAATGTGATTATTCACAAGTCCCGTTTTTTTCGGCTCCGGAAGAAGTCCTCCGTCGGTAAGCATTTTGAGCTCCGCCAGCACATCGAGACGTGTGTATCTGTTCGGTGCGTTAAGGATGGATATCAGTTTATCGGTATTCACTTCCCGCACCTCCCGTCAGTTGAGCATGGTCTGTCCGCCGGTGACGGGAACAGCCTGACCTGTTTCGTATTTCTGTTCGACTATATAGAACAACGCCTTTGCAATATCTTCGGGCAGACAGCCTCTGCCGAGCGGGACCTTGCTTTCGTAATAGCGGCGGACGTCCTCTACCGTTTTTGCGCCGGGAACTTTTCCGGCATTGAGGTACTGGACGAAAAGTCCGCGCACGGGGTCTGACCACAGCGGTCCGTCAAGGTAGTTTCCGGGACATATGGAATTGCACTTTATGCCGTATGGAGCAAGCTCGAGCGCAAAGCTCTGCGTAAGACCTATGCCGCCGAATTTTGCTCCGGCATATGCAAAGTTCTTGTTGCTGCCTTCAAGTCCCGATTTTGAGTTTATTCCGATAACGTCAGACATATAATCCGGTGAATATTTTCTCTGGATTTTCATCGGCACGACGGCATATTTCGTACAGACGAAGAACGCCGTGTAGTCAATTGACGTTACAAGCTCGAAATTCTGTTTAGTCATTTCTTCAAGCGAGCCTGCGCGTACGATTCCCGCGTTGTTCACAAATACGTCAAGGCCGCCGTATTCAAGCACGGTCTTTTTGATCATTTCCTTTACGGATTCTTCGTCCGTAACGTTTACATAAACGGGGAACGCAGTGCCTTTGCCGTATTTTTCGCAGAGGGACTTTGCCATATTTTCCGCGCCTTCAAAATTCATGTCCGCGATGGCCACATATGCGCCCTCGCGTATCATAGCTTCTGCGATTCCCGCACCGAAGCCCTGCGCCGAGCCTGTGACTATTGAAATTTTTCCGGCAAGGCGTTTTTCGGTTGCGCCGGAAAGCGCTACCTTCGCACGATAGCTTTCAACCTCCCAATTTGCTATGAACGAGGTCAGTTCCTCGCTCATATGTTTTGCTCCGCCGAACGACATAGCGTAAGTTGCTATTTTTACTGCATCCTCGAACACGACGGAGGCGGTATCGGCTTCTTTTTTCGTCTTTCCGCAGGCGAACATACCCACGCCCTGAACAAAAATTATCTTGGGCATAAAGCCGTTCTTTCCGGTATATTCACGGAAAGCTTTTTCAAGCTCGCAAGCGGTTTCTTCACCTTTGTTTTCAACATAAAGCGGATGCGCCTTGCAGTAAACTATATGGTCCGGAGAGAAGCTGTCTGCGAGCGGAGCAAACGCCGCTCTGTCACGGGCGAAAGCGATTATATCGTGGTACGCCGTATATTTAACGACCGATCTTCCTTCTGCCGAATAAAGCATACGTATTTCGGGAGCGAGAGTCTGCGCAAGCGTTTTGTCACATTCAACCTCGTCTTTGCACGGGAAGAACAGTATTTTTTTCTTTATTTTTTCGGAAACTTCGGCTGTAAGCGCGTCTATTTCTTCGGTTGTGTCTGCGGCATAGAAAATTCCGTGATTTTCAAGGAATATTATCTGCGGAGCTTTTCCGTGAGCTTTTTCGTATTCGCCGAGCTTCTCGCGGCAGAGCGCTGCGAGAATGTATCCCGGTTTTGTTGAAGGAACCCATACGGCGTCGGGGAAAAGCTCTTCTGCAATCTTTTCGCCATTAACAGAGCACGTAATTCCGTTTACAAGTGCGGGATGAACGTGAAGCACGAATTTCTGCGGCAGAAGGTCGTGCAGGAGCGTTTCAACGCTGGGACGTTTGCCTTCTTCGCCCTTTTTGCGCGAGTCCATCATCATCGAGAGAACCTGAGCTTCTCTTTCGGCTTCAACGTCCGAAAATTTCGCGTTCCAGATTTTCTCAAGCTCGGCGCGGTCGATCTTTACAAATCCTTCTTCGGTTATCGTTGCAAGCGATGTGCCGGAGCCTTTTATATAAAGCGTATCATCGGTTTTATAAGAGGTGTTTCCTCCGCCGGCGAGAACGAATTCCGCGTCTGCGCCGTATTTGTTCGACATTCCGACAAGTGATTTTATATCTTTTTCAATGCTCATTTTCAGTTCTCCCCGTAATTATATTTTATCTGAATGCGCAAGCAGATATTTTTCCGCTTCCGCACACCACAGCCCGTTGTGGCGATCGACTATTTCAGCGAGCTCGGCGAATTTTGCGTCCGTTTTACCAAGCTCGGCAAAATCGGCGATCGCCGTCATTGGCATTGATATATTTGTATAAACAAGCTTCTTTCCGCCCGGAATTTTGTGAAGATTAAGCGTTGTGTCAATAACGCTGTCAAGTCCTCCGACGTGCGTTATCATAACGGCGGGATTCATTTTTCCGCAGGACATCATCGCAATGGATTCTTTCATATCGTCAACGTTTCCGCCCGATGTTCCGACAATGTGCGTGGACGCGTAATGTACGTTATAAAAATTGAAGTTTGCGGAAAATGCCGTGCTTGTAGGTCCGGCAAAGAAGTTGAGACATCCGTCTCTCCCGAGAATGGCATCGCCCTGTTCGACGACCGGCTTTACGGGAGCGAAAACGAAAACATCATCGTAACCGTCACCGCCGGAAAGCTCTCTGAGAGTCTTTACGGGATCTTCGCAGTCGGCTGTGTTCAGATATATGAGCTTTACGCCGTTTTTTGCGGCTTCTTCGGTGGTGAGTATGCTTTCCGCACGGGCAAGGCGCGCGGAGTCTATATCAGTGACAACGAGAAGCGACGGTTTTCTGTCACAGTGGATGGCATAATCTATTGCGCCGAGGCCCATGGGACCCACACCGGCGAGAATGGCGGTCTTTCCGCCTTCTTTTATTCCCATTTCGTGAACATAGCTTCCCGCTTTTGTGTGATAGTTTGCGTGAAATCCTCCGACTATGCACGAAACCGGCTCGGAAAGAGAGCCGTAAAAATATGCCTCGCTGCTGTAAGGAAGCAGACAGTCAAGCTCCATTACCTCGTGCGGGATAACGATATAAGTGGCATCTCCGCCTATATATTTATATGAATATCCCGGCGCGGCGAGACTGCCCTTGTAGTTGAGCGCCGGCTGAATAACGAATTTGTCTCCGGCTTTATATTTGTCCTGCCATTTTGCGCCGACTTCTACTATTTCGCCGCAGAATTCATGACCTACTATAACGGGATTTTCGGCGATATCATCCGGAACGCGCTTGTGCGCAGTCCCTTGCTCAGCCGCTTTGTGAGTGGACATACAGATGCTGTCCGATATGATGTGGGCGAGTATTTCGTCGTCCTTTATTTCGGGAAGCTCGAATTCCTCGAGCCTTAAATCGTTTACTCCGTAAAGTCTTACAGCCTTTGTTATCATTGCGTTCTCTTTCCCGGCGGTTTGTATTTTTGTCTCCGAGCATACCGCCGGATGCGTCGGACAATTTGGTTTTCAGTTTTTGCGGAATTTATTTCTCAGTCTGTCCATAACGCTTTTCGCGCGCAGTCGCTGTGCTTCTGTTTCATCTGCGAGGTAGCGGGCGTCCGTTACCTTGCCGTCCGAAATCGTTATGTCAAGAATGTCACATTCATTCACTTCAAACGGGATATCGTGTACGGGCACGTTTATCACGTCCCCTCCGTCGTTTATGCACACAAAGAAGCCTTCTTCAATCCTGTCAACAGTAACTTTCACAAAATACCTCCTTCTGCAACGCTTTCATTTAAGCATTTTGCCGAATATCATTATATTATATATTGAAAAAATATTCAACATAAATTTCAAAATAAATCTGTTAAATAAAAAAGTTTTGTGATATACTTAAAAATGTGAAAATATGCCTTTGAAAAAAAGGAGGTAGTTTTGTTTATGGAAAGCAGAGATACGGCAAAGGCGAGAATGAAATACCTCGCAGACCAGATAGAATACAATTCAAAGCTGTATTATGTGGACGACGCTCCCGTAATTTCGGATTACGAATACGATATGATGTTCCGTGAGCTTACCGAACTTGAAGAAAAATATCCAGAGCTTGCGCCGGAAAACTCCCCGACGAAAAGAGTCGGCGGCGAGGCGCTTTCAAAGTTTGAAAAGGTGACTCATACCGTAAGGATGGGCTCTCTTGCCGATGTTTTTTCATACGATGAGGTGCGCGATTATCTTACAAAGACGGAAGAAATGCTTGGCAGACGTCCGTTTTACTCCGTTGAGCCGAAGATAGACGGTCTTTCCGTTTCGCTTATGTATGTTGACGGCAAGCTTACGGTCGGCTCCACGCGCGGCGACGGCATAACAGGGGAGGATGTTACTTCAAATATAAAAACCATAAAAACAATACCGCTTTCTCTGACGGACAAGCTTCCTCTGCTTGAGGTAAGAGGCGAGGTCTATATGCCGAAAAAGAGCTTTCTCCGTCTGAACGAAAAGTGCGAGGAAGACGGCAAAACTCCGTTTGCAAATCCGAGAAATGCGGCGGCGGGCTCGCTTCGTCAGCTTGATCCGAAGATAACGGCGTCGCGCAATCTTGATATTTTCGTGTTTAACATTCAGCAGATAGAGGGCAGACATTTCGATTCGCATACGGAGGGACTTGAATACCTCCGCTCGCAGGGTTTTCATATAATCGACGGTATATCGCGTGAAAGCGATCCCGATAAGATAATAGAAAAAATAGCCGCAATCGGAGAAAAGCGTTCGTCTCTTTCGTATGACATCGACGGCGCGGTAATAAAAGCGGATTCGCTTTCCGAAAGGGTTGCGATAGGTGAAAACACAAGCACGCCGAAATGGGCGGTGGCGTTCAAATTTCCACCGGAAAGAAAGCCTACAAAGCTTCTTGATATAACGATTCAGGTCGGCAGAACCGGAGTGCTTACGCCGAATGCGCGCTTTGAGCCCGTACGTCTTGCGGGAACAACGGTTTCAAAGGCAACATTGCACAATATTGATTTTATCCGCGAACGGGACATAATGATAGGCGATACCGTTTTCGTACAGAAGGCGGGAGATATAATTCCCGAAGTCGTGTCGGTTGACAAATCAAAGCGCACGGGTGAGGAAAAGATTTTCGATATGCCGGCTGTATGTCCGTCGTGCGGAGAGCCCGTTACGAGGGACGAGGGCGAAGCGGCTTACAGATGCACAAACCCGTCGTGTCCGGCACAGCTGCGCCGCTCGGTCGAGCATTTTGCATCCCGTCATGCGATGAACATCGACGGTATGGGACCTGCGATAATCGGTGCACTGATAGAAAAAGGCTTTATTCATCGCGTTTCGGATATATATTATCTGCAAAAGGAGCAGATTGCCGACCTTGACGGAATGGGGGAAAAATCGGCGCAGAATCTGTGTGATGCGATAGAAAATTCAAAATCCGCAGGACTTGCAAGAGTAATTTTTTCTCTCGGGATACGCAATATAGGCGAAAAAGCGGCGAAAACGCTTGCGGCTTTTGCAGGAAACATAGAGACGCTTTATAATGCCAAAACCGAAGATATTTCATTGCTTACCGATTTCGGAGGTATTATGGCGGAATCGGTTGTGAATTTCTTTTCGCATCCGCAGACAAAAGAGATAACGGATGCGCTTGGCAAGGCGGGCGTCGTTATGACGGAAGAAAAGACCGTCACGGGTGATCGGTTTGCCGGAATGACTTTCGTTCTGACAGGCACTTTGCCGACAATGAAGCGTGACGAAGCGGAAAGACTTATAGAGGAAAACGGCGGAAAAGCGTCGTCGTCCGTATCCAAAAAGACGAGCTATGTTCTTGCGGGCGAGGACGCGGGCTCAAAGCTTACCAAAGCTCAGTCTCTCGGAGTGAAAATAATAGACGAAGAAGAATTTCTGAAAATGCTGGGCGACTGAACGGCAGAAAGGATGAACATATGGCAGATTTTTATGATCATGTGAAGATATACGTAAAAGCCGGCAACGGCGGTAACGGCTGTATTTCTTTTCACAGGGAAAAATATATTTCGCACGGAGGTCCCGACGGCGGCGACGGCGGCAACGGCGGCAATATAGTTCTTGTTATAGAAAAGGGCAAGAACACCTTGCTTGACTTCCGTAACAGAAAAAAATACGTCGCTGCGAACGGCGGCGACGGTATGAAATCGAAATTTCACGGAGCTAACGCTCCCGATCTTATAATTCCCGTTCCGGAGGGAACTGTCGTAAAAGACGCAAAAACCGGAAAAATAATAAAAGATATGAGCTGTTGCGAGCCGTTCGTGCTTTGCAAAGGCGGACGCGGCGGATGGGGGAACCGTCATTTTGCCACGTCTACCCGTCAGGCTCCGCGCTTTGCGAAAACGGGGCGCGAGGGCGAGGAGCGCGAGGTTTTGCTTGAGCTCAAAATGCTTGCCGATGTCGGTTTTGTCGGACTTCCGAGCGTGGGAAAATCCACTTTGCTTTCGGTTATCAGCGCGGCAAGACCGAAGATCGCGGCGTATCACTTCACAACGCTTTCTCCCATGCTCGGAGTTGTTTCCGTCGGCGAAGGGAAAGGTTTTGTTGCGGCGGACATTCCCGGTCTTATAGAAGGTGCGTCCGAAGGGCTCGGTCTCGGCTTTGATTTTCTTCGCCATGTAGACAGATGCCGTTTACTTGTTCACGTTGTCGATATCTCGGCTTCCGAAGGACGCGATCCTACGGACGATCTTATAACGATAAACACCGAGCTTGAAAAATACAGCGCCGATCTTGCTTCACGTCCGCAGATAATTGCGGCAAACAAGTGCGATATTCTCGACCGAGAGCTTGTCGATGTTGTCAAATTCGAAAAATTCTGTGCCGATCACGGCCATGAGATAGTTTACATCAGTGCCGCTACGGGCGAGGGTATAACCGAGCTTTTGCATAAGGTTTATGACAAATTGCAGACGCTTCCTCCCGTTACGGTTTACGAGCCGGAATATGAAGAGGAAGCCGCAGGGGAGCTTATACCGACGGATATTACCGCCCGCAAGGAGGACGGTGTATGGTTTGTTGAGGGCGCGTGGCTCCGCAGACTTATGGAGGGTATCAATCTTGACGACCGCGAATCGATGAATTATTTCGACAGGACGCTTCGTCAGAACGGCATCTATGATAAAATGCGCGAGCTTGGCATTGCAGACGGCGATGTTGTCGACCTCTATGACCTTGAATTCGATTTCGTCGACTGACCGTACTTTTCTTTGAAAAGAAACCCTACTTTTCTTTGAAAAGAAAAGTAGGCAAAAGAAACTTCAGTTATTGATTGGTGATATACAGATTTTTTAGTAACTGCAAAGACAGATATTAAAAAAAGCAAAAGAAACTTTGATTATCGGCAGCGATGTGCAGACTTTATAAAGCCCTCTCCGTCACGGCAAGCCGTGATGCCGCCCTCTTCTCGGCGAAGCTTAACTGTTTTACATTACTGTCTGACAATCTTCATTTCGGAGGTTTTTATGGAAAAGAAATATGCCGTTGTTACGGGAGGTTCCCGCGGAATAGGCGCAGAGATTGTGCGCGAGCTTTGCCGCGCAGGATGCGACGTTATTGCAAATTACAGATCGTCTTCGGAAAAAGCCGAAACGCTTTGTCGTGAAACAGAGGCTGAGGGTTATGGCAGGGCGATACCTTTCTGTGCCGATATTTCACAATCTTCGGAGGCAAGGCGACTTATCTCAAAGGCGATAATGGAGTTTGGCAGAATAGATATACTTGTAAACAATGCCGGAGTTTCAAGTCCCGGAACGCTGCTTGATACGGACGACGAAGAGATTGAAAGAGTTATGAAAACAAACTTTTACGGGACGTTTTTCTGCACCCGCGCGGCGGCTCGTGAAATGATAAATTCTGGGTGCGGCGGCTCGATAGTCAATATTTCCTCTATGTGGGGAATATGCGGTGCGTCGGGCGAAGCCGTATATTCGGCGTCGAAAGCGGCTGTGATCAATCTTACAAAATCGCTTGCAAAGGAGCTTGCTCCTGAAAAGATACTTGTAAATTGCATAGCGCCGGGCGTTATAAATACTGATATGAATTCATGCTATGACGATCAGACTATGGATGAGCTGAAAAAAAGAACGCCGCTCGGAAGGCTCGGCGAGCCTTGCGATGTGGCGTGTGCTGTAAGATTTTTATCGCTTGAAAATACATTTATCACAGGGCAGACGCTCTGTGTTGACGGCGGATTTATTCTTTGACCTATCTGTAATATACGTAATAACATATTATCGTTCGTACTTTTCCTCCGCTTTCGATGTCGGGGGCGGTGATTATAACGCCTTCAAGCGACATAAGCTCGGATACAGACATCTCTTCTATATTGCAGCGGAAAATAACGCGGTTATCCGCAGAAACTATAAGCTGACCGTCACGGACGTTGAATCCGCCGTTTTTGCCTATCACGGAATCGGTATCTCCGTCGCGCTCGGTAGCGTAACGCAATCGGTTGCGGATCATTTTTTCAGCCATTTCAAGCTTGAAGGAAAGTTTCTCCTCCGGTTTTTTGCGTTTGAAAAGGGACATAATTTTCACCTCTCTTTATTTTATAATACCATAATTTTATATAAAAAACAAAGAAAAATTCAAAAATTCGACCGATTTTCAAAAATACTCTTTATTATTTATGAAACTGATGGTAAAATATCAGTACATCTGTGAGATTTTATATTATCGAATTCGACTAATATCATATAAACTATTTTTGCGAGGTAAAAAATGAGCATTGAACAGAATACCATAAAAGAAAACAAGAATTTCTTTCTGCGGACATGGCTCCGCATAAAGACGAGCGAGTACACGTATCTTGCCGCAGCATTTCTTCTTCCGTTTGTTATAATGGCAGGAGTTTTTGCCTGCATGGAATTTCATCCTTTCGGCAACAGCTCGATACTTACGCTGGACTTCCAGGCGCAGTACATTTATTACTATGAAGAGATACGGAATCTGCTCGTTCACGGCGGAAGCTGGCTCTATTCATGGAAGCGCACGCTTGGCGGCGAGTTTATGGGAATTGTGGCGTATTACATGGGCAGTCCGTTCAATCTGCTTCTGGCACTCTTCCCCAAGAAGAACATTGTTGACGCCGTAACGTTCATTCAGCTTTGCAAAATAGGCACGATGGGGCTCAACTTCGGAATATATCTGCACAAAACGCGTAAGCTTGGACAGATGAGAACGCTTGCGCTTTCCATGATGTATGCACTTTGCGCATATTCCGTTGTTCAGACGATAGATCCCATGTGGCTTGATGCGCTTGTATTCCTGCCGCTTCTTATTCTCGGCACGGAATCGCTCATCCGCAAAAAGAAAGTAGTCCTTTATATAATTTCGCTTTCGCTCATATTCATTTCAAACTACTATATGGGCTATATGTGCGGAATTTTTACATTCCTTTATTTCTGTTATTATTACTACACGATCCGTCCCGAAATATATAAGGGTGAAAAAAGATTTTTCCGTACTGCCGGCTTTAAGACGTTTATGCGTTTTGTGCTCAGCACGGTGCTTGCGCTCGGAATATCGGCATTTATGCTTTACGGAGCGTGGTATTCGCTCGGATTCGGTAAGATAGGCTTTGCCTCGACCGACTTTTCGCTCTCGCTCAGATTTGATTATCTCGACCTTGTGATAAAGCTTTTGCCCGGCACTTACGACTCGGTAAACCGTGCCGGAGAGCCTATGATATACTGCGGTGCGCTCGCGCTTATGTGCCTGCCGCTGTTCTATCTTTCAAAATCGATACCCAAACGCCAGAAGATAGCCGCAACGGCTATGCTCGCGGCGCTTGTCATAAGCTTTACCGTAAACACGGTCGACCTTGTATGGCACGGATTTTCAACGCCTAACTGGCTCAATTACAGATATTCTTATGTTTTCTCTTTCTTCATACTTACTATGGCTGCCGATGCCATAAAGGGACTCGGAAAGATAAAACTTTCTCATATTGTGGTTACCGGAGTTTCGTTCTCCGTACTTGTTCTTATAATACAGAAGCTGCACATCAACTTCCAGCAGGGAGACAAGAGCGTACCGCTCTCTTCGGCAGGCTGTATTATGTTTTCGCTTATAGTTATAGCGCTCTATACGGTAATACTCAAGTTCATACGTGACAAAAAGACTACAGAAGCTGCGGCATTCGTGCTTGCTGCCGTCGTATGTGTGGAGATGTTCGTGGCGTCGCTTCTCAGCGTTGTCGGCGTTCAGAACGAAGTAGGCGTTACAAAGTACAATAACTATCTTGATTCAAACGGCCAGGAGGTTTACAGCTCCTATAACGGAAGCGTACAGAGAATTCAGAACGTTGTGGACAAGATTCTTGAAAGCGATAAGACCTTCTACCGTATGGAAAGCACCGTTTACCGTAAAAACGGCGGCGTAAACGAGCCTATGGCATACGGCTTCAACGGAATTTCACATTCTACTTCAACCCTTAACGCAAATATTATAAGAATGATGGCGAGAATGGGCTATTCCTCAGATTCGCATTGGACAAAATATCTCGGCGGAACGCCCGTTTCGGACGCACTTCTCGGAATAAAATACGTTATAACAAAGAATGATACGCTCGACGGAAACATTTTCAAAATAGCGGCGCAGGGCGAAGAGGGCTATCAGATAGTCAAGTCCGACAATATTATCTACGCAATGCAGAACACAAAGGCACTTTCCGTAGCCTACGGTGTAAGCGAAAACGTTATAAGCGATATGAACGAGCTTACCTATCCGCCTTATATTTCTGGCATAGATTATCAGGACAGACTTCTTAAATCCATGCTTTCCGAAAGCGGTGTTTCGGGCGAAGTTCTTAAAGGAATAACCGCTTCGATGAGCTCCGAAAACTGCACGCGCTCGACCTTCAACCAGACGCATAAATTCACGGTTGACGGCGAGGAAAAAGAAATTCAGAATCCCTACTACTGCTTTGAGAAAAAGCAGGACGGCGGAAAAGCTCTGCTTGACTTTACGATGCCTGCGGACGGTCCCGTGTATTTCCACTTCACGGCGGCAAACTTCGGCAAGACTTTCAAAGTGTATGTAAAGAAGAACAACGAATCAGCAAAGTTTGTTTCCGACTATTTCGGACTTGAGACCTCCTGCATAATGAAGCTCGGCGATTTCAAAAAGGGAGATACGGTAACGGTTGAGCTCAGACTCAATGATGACGCGCTTTATATTTCAAAAGAATCAAAATATTTCTTCTGTTATATAGACTACACGGCATTGACAGAGGCGTTCGACCAGCTTTCATCCGCCGAAATGCTTATAGAGGATTACGGAAACGATTATCTCAAAGGCACGATAGATCAGCCCACAGGTCAGGAGCTTATCTTTACGTCCATCCCTTACGATGCAGGCTGGAACGTATATATCGACGGAGAAAAAGCCGAAACGCTTATGGTATGTGATTCGCTTCTTGCAGTAAAGTCAACTGCCGGATATCACGATATAGAGTTCAGATATATGCCCAAAGGCTATATTGCGGCTATAATTCTTACCGTTATTTCGGCACTGCTTATGATATGCTTTATCATATTTGTAAAGGTTGAAAAAGTAAGACGCTTTGTTTATGCCAAGCTCGGAAAGAAATATGTTCCTTACGGAGTTTCCGGCGATATGATATTCCCGACGGAAAACGTTCCTGACGAGCCGGATGTTTCGGAGGAGATATCTCCGCTTGCCGGAATGATAGAAGAACCGACAGAACCCGAAAGTACAACTGCCGAAACGGAAGAAACGGCGGTTGAAAATTCCGAAAATACGGAAGAAAACAAATAAAAAAGCAAGCAAATCGGGGGAGGAAACTTTCCCGATTCGTTTTTGATGAAAGAGGACAAAATGGCGTTTGACGTTATATTTGCGACGGCTGTCGCGCACGAGCTTGACTCTGTTTTGCGCGGAGCAAGGATAGAGAAGGTCTATCAGCCGTCGAAGGAAGAAATACTGCTTTTCTGCCGTGTGGGCAGGGAAACGAAAAAGCTGATAATTTCGGCTTGCCCATCGTCGGCAAGGGTATGCTTTACCGATTCTCAGGCAGAAAATCCGGCGGTGCCGCCAATGCTGTGTATGCTTTTGCGAAAGCATCTTTCGGGCGCGCTGATAGAAGAAATCGGTACGGTCGGCTTTGAACGTGCGATAAAGATAACCTTTTCCTGTCACGACGAGCTCGGCTTTGAGTGCAGAAGGTATATCATAGCGGAGATAATGGGTAAGTACAGCAACATTATTTTTGCGGGTGACGACGGCGGAAAAATGAAAATTCTCGGCGTGACAAAGCCGGTCGACTTCACAACCAGCCGCGTGCGCCAGGTTTTGCCGGGAATGATATATGAGGCTCCGCCTCCGCAGGAGAAGCTTGATCCGCTTAAAGAAACTTACGAAGGCTTTATTTCGCGATTTGAAAACTATCCTGCCGGAAAGGATGCGGACAGATTCTTTATTGATACTTATCTTGGATTTTCTCCCACTGTGGCGCGTGAGCTTGTATGCAGAGCAGGCGCTGTCGGCAGGTGTGCCTCCGAAACGAACCCGGAAAAGCTTTACCGTGCGTTTTCGGCGCTTATGGAAAACGTAAGGAACAGGGTGTTTGTGCCTTATATGGCACTGGGACTTGGCGGAGAGCCTGAGGAGTTTTCGTACACGGAGATAACGTATCTACCCGGAGCGGGTAAGAGATATGAAAGCTTTTCGGAGCTTCTTTCGGCGTTTTACGGCGAAAAAGCGGAAGCCGAAGCGCTGAAAAACCGAATCGGTGCGACGGAAGCACTTTTGCAGACGGCAAAAAAACGTCTTACAAAAAAGCTTGACGTTATTTCCGAAGAGCTTGCGGAGTGCGGGGATGCGGACAAATTCAGGCTGTGGGGCGAGCTTATAACGGGATCGCTTTACAGACTTTCCGGCAAGGCGAAATTTGCGGAGGTCGAAAATTATTATTCCGATCCTCCGGAAAAAGTAAAAATTCCGCTTGATGAAAAGCTTACGGCGTCACAAAACGCCGCAAGATACTATAAAAAATACAACAAGCTGAAAACGGCGAGGGTGATTGCCTCAGAGCAGGCGGAAAAGGCGCGCGCAGAGCTTGAATATCTGAAAACCGTCGAAGCTTCGCTTTCGCTTTGCGAATGTGCCGCCGATGTTTCCGAAATAAGAGAAGAGCTGGTGAAAACGGGTTATTTGCGCCGTCCCGTACAGGTGAAAGGGCAGAAGCCGAAGAAAACGGAGCCGATGTATTTTCACACCTCTCTCGGCAGGGAGATAATCTGCGGAAAAAACAATACTCAGAATGATTTTCTTTCCACAAAGTTTGCCGAAAAAAACGATTGGTGGTTTCATGTCAAGGGCGGCGCGGGATCGCACGTTATAATGCGCTGTGAAGCGGACGAAGATCCCGACGCAAGAGATTTTACGGAAGCGGCTCAGGCGGCGGCATATTTTTCCGACGAAAGGGCTTCTTCAAATGTTGCGGTGGATTATACGAGGGTGAAGTTCGTGAAAAAACCGTCCGGCTCGGCTCCGGGGCATGTTCTTTATACCGATTACTATACGGCGTATGTAAATCCCGCAAAACCGAAAGGATGAAAATATGACAGACCTTTATATAAAACAGCACGTTTTTACGATAGGTGAAAGGTTCACCGTTTACGGCGAAGACGGAAGCGAAAGATTTTATGTCGAGGGCGAAGTGTTTTCGCTGCCTAAAACATTTCATATAAGCGACGCCGCCGGAAACGAAGTCGCGGAGATCTCGCGAAGGCTTTTCTCTTTTCCCGTAAAATATGATGTTTCCGCAGACGGGTGCGACGTGACGATAAGCAAAAAAATAACGTTTATATATCCGTCTTATACGGTAGAAGAACTCGGCTGGCGGATAGAGGGCGAATTTTTGAGTCACGAATACGAAATTACAAACGAAGACGGCGTAGTCGCAACGGTATCGAAGGAGTGGTTTACGTTCGGAGACGCTTATCGTCTGCGCGTAATGAACGACGGCGACGTACTTACGGCGCTTTGCGCGCTTATTGTCATAGACGCCTGCCTTGCGACGTCGAATAACGGTTGACGACCAAAAAAGTTTCAAGCGCGGAATATTTTTTACAATAAATTTGTTTACTTTTCAAAATAAACGTGCTATTATAATAGTTAATGCAAAATATATATAATTTTTATTATATGCAAATAAAAAACGGAGGAAAAAACATGGCAAGAAAAATGATTTCCATGGACGGTAACACCGCTGCCGCACACGTTTCGTATGCGTTTACGGAAGTTGCCGCAATCTATCCCATCACGCCCTCAAGTCCTATGGCTGAAAACACGGACACATGGTCTGCGGGCGGACTCAAAAACATTTTCGGAGACAAGGTAAAAGTTGTCGAGATGCAGTCTGAAGCAGGTGCGGCAGGCGCCGTACACGGCTCACTCGCTGCAGGCGCTCTTACAACGACTTATACGGCTTCACAGGGACTTCTCCTTATGATCCCCAATATGTACAAAATCGCCGGAGAGCTTCTCCCCTGCGTTATCCACGTTTCCGCACGTTGCGTTGCTTCTCACGCACTCAACATTTTCGGTGATCACTCCGACGTGTATGCCTGCCGTCAGACAGGTTTCGCTATGCTTGCCGAATCCAACCCTCAGGAAATAATGGATCTCGGCGCGGTCGCTCACCTTTCAACAATCAAGGGCAGAGTACCGTTTATCAACTTCTTCGACGGTTTCAGAACTTCTCACGAAATCCAGAAAATCGAAGCATGGGATTATGACGATCTCAAATCGATGATAGACAAGGATGCTCTCGCAGCATTCCGCGCACGCGCTCTCAACCCCGAACATCCCGTTCTTCGCGGCTCGGCAGAAAACGGCGATATATTCTTCCAGCACAGAGAAGCCTGCAACGAATATTACAATGCTCTTCCCGATATTGTTGAAGAATACATGGGCAAGGTAAACGAAAAGCTCGGTACAAACTATCAGCTCTTCAACTACTACGGCGCTCCGGATGCAGACAGAGTTATCATAGCTATGGGTTCTGTATGCGACGTTGCAGAAGAAGTTATAGACTATATGAACGCTCACGGCGAAAAGGTAGGTCTTGTAAAGGTTCGTCTTTACCGTCCTTTCCGTGCGGACAAGCTCATCGCGGCTATTCCCGAAACATGCAAGAAGATCGCCGTTCTCGACAGAACAAAGGAACCCGGATCTCTTGGCGAGCCGCTTTATCTTGATGTTGTTACAGCCCTTGCTCAGGCAGGAAAGACTGTAAAGGTTGTCGGCGGACGTTACGGACTCGGCTCAAAGGATACGCCTCCCGCATCTATCTTTGCGGTTTATGAAAACCTCGCCAAAGATGCTCCCAAAAACGGCTTTACGATCGGTATCACCGATGACGTTACGGGACTTTCCCTTGAAGAAAAGCCCGCTCCCGACACAGCTCCCGCAGGCACTATCGCATGCAAGTTCTGGGGTCTTGGCGGCGACGGCACGGTTGGCGCAAACAAGAACTCGATAAAGATCATCGGCGACCACACCGACAAATACATTCAGGCATACTTCCAGTATGACTCAAAGAAGACAGGCGGCTTTACGGTTTCTCACCTCCGCTTCGGCGATACTCCCATAAAGAGTCCTTACTATATAACAAAGGCTGACTTTGTTGCCTGCCACAATCACGCTTACCTTGAGCAGTATGATATGGTGTCCGACGTAAAACCGGGCGGCGTATTCCTTCTTGACTGCCCCTGGACAGAAGCCGAACTTGACGAAAAGCTTCCCGGCTCCGTTAAGTCCTATATCGCAAACAACAACGTAAACTTCTATGTTATAGATGCTACCGGCACGGCTATGAAGCTTGGCAACGTTAAGGTTAAGAACACGGTGCTTCAGTCCGCATTCTTCTCTCTTGCAAAGGTTCTCCCCGCAGAGGAAGCTATCGAATACATGAAGAAGATGGCATACAAGTCCTACTCAAAGAAGGGCGAAGCTATCGTAAACCTCAACTATGCAGCTATCGACGCAGGCGCAGGTGCAGCAGTTAAGGTAAATGTTCCAGTTGACTGGAAAACAGCAGAAAAAGAAGCTGCAAAGGCTCCCGCAGAAGGAAACAGAGCAGACCTTGTAAACTTTGTAAACAACATTGCGCGTCCCGTAAACGCAATGAAGGGCGACTCTCTCCCCGTTTCCGCATTCAAGGATTGTGCAGACGGCACATATCCGCAGGGTGCGTCCGCTTACGACAAGCGCGGCGTTGCGGTTAAAGTTCCCGTATGGCACGCTGAAAATTGTATTCAGTGTAACCAGTGTTCTTATGTATGTCCTCACGCCGCTATCCGTCCCTTCGCTATGAGCGCAGACGAAGCCGCAAAGGCTCCCGCTTGCACAAAGTTCACGGCTAAGATGATGGGTAAGGGATGCGAAGATTATAAATTCACCATCGCAGTATCTCCTCTTGACTGTATGGGTTGCTCGCTCTGCGTGAACGTATGTCCCACAAAGCCCGAGAAGAGAGCACTCGAAATGGTTCTCACAGAGACTCAGCTCGATCAGCAGCCCGCTTTCGATTACGCTGTAAACAACGTAACAAAGAAAGCTACTCCTTTTGCCGATACAACGGTTAAGGGAAGCCAGTTCAATCAACCGCTGCTTCAGTTCTCAGGCTCTTGCGCAGGTTGTGCGGAAACAACTTATGCACGCCTTATCACACAGCTCTTCGGCGAGAAGATGTATATCTCCAACGCTACGGGTTGTTCTTCTATCTGGGGTGGCTCAGCTCCTTCAACGCCTTACACGGTAAACAATGAGAGCGGTCACGGTCCGGCATGGGCAAACTCCCTTTTTGAAGATAACGCAGAGCACGGTCTCGGTATGCTTACAGCCGTTAAACATCGTCGCGCACACCTTGCAGACGTTGTAAAAGCGCTTATCGCCGTTGAATACTGCGACGCCGATATCAAGGCAGCAGGCGCAGAATGGCTTGAAAAGATGGATACAGACGCTTCCGCAGAAGCAGGCAAGAAGCTCGTCTCCGCTTGCACGGACGCAATAGTGGACGGCTGTGAATGTGAAGCCTGCACACGCGCAAGAGAGGTTGTTGCAAATGCGGATATGCTCGCTAAGAAGTCCGTATGGATCTTCGGTGGCGACGGCTGGGCTTATGATATAGGCTTTGGCGGTCTTGACCATGTTCTCGCTTCCGGCGAAAACGTAAACGTTATGGTATTCGATACCGAAGTTTACTCTAATACCGGCGGTCAGGCATCAAAGGCAAGCCAGGTAGGTCAGGTTGCACAGTTCGCAGCGGCAGGTAAGGCTATAAAGAAGAAGAACCTTGCGGAAATAGCTATGAGCTACGGCTATGTTTACGTTGCACAGGTTGCTATGGGCGCAGATATGAATCAGACTGTAAAGGCTATTGCGGAAGCAGAAGCTTACAACGGTCCTTCACTTATCATCGGTTACGCTCCTTGCGAAATGCACGGCCTTAAGGGCGGCATGAGCAACTGCCAGTCCGAAATGAAGAAGGCTGTTGACGCAGGCTATTGGCAGATGTTCCGTTTCAACCCCGCAAACGTTGCAGAGGGCAAGAATCCTCTTACAATAGACTCCAAAGAGCCTACAACCGACTACATTGAGTTCATCAAGAGCGAAACACGTTACAGCAGACTTGTTCAGTCCTTCCCCGAAAGAGCAGAAAAGCTCTTCGCAGAAGCAAGCGAGCTTGCAAAAGAGAAGTATCGTCATCTTGTTGACCTTAAAAATATGTACGAAACAGAAGTGAAAGAATAATCTGTTAAAAAAAGAAAAAATGCTCCGGCAATATTATTTGCCGGAGCATTTTTATATTCAAAAATAGCCCGTTTGATGTTGACAAAGCGATTTTGCCGTGATATGATACAGTGACTTTATTAAAAACGGAAACAAAAAAGAGAGGAACCTTATATGGATTTTATCTTACCGTTGGAAAATAAAAAACCAAGCGATGAAAAACTTCTGAAAACGCTTCAGGCGAAGCTTTCGGAAGGGGAACGCGAGCTTTTCAGAATTGTAACCGATCTTTCTCCCGACGGAAACTACGGGGATTCGGTGGTCGAATTTACCGACAAAAAGATAACGGCAGTATATCACGGCGAAAGCGGTGAAGTCGAATCGTTGTCCGTTTCATATGATGAAATTGACGGACTTTCGATAAAACGCATGTACGGAAACGCATTCCTGCTTGCGATAATGAAGAGCGGAAAAAAAGCAGAGCTTGTAAGAGCTACATATGCGGTTACGGCGCTTTTCAATGCGGCGGTGCTTTTTGCCGATAAAATTATAGCCGGCACACCGATAGACGAAGCCGTTGAAGGCGTTGAAACAGCTTATCGCAGTTTTTGTACCGTTTGTCCCAAATGCGGAAGGAAGCTTGTCCGTCCGGGCGCGGACTGTCTTAACTGTGCGTCAAAGGGAAGGCTTGTATCAAAGCTCGCAAAGTATGTAAAGCCCGAAATAAAACCGATAATTCTTTCGGTAATAATGTCTGTCGTTATAACGGCGCTTAGTCTTGTACCGCCTTATGTAACAAAAATGCTGGTTGACGACATTATTCCGAATAAAAATAAAAAGATGCTGTATATTATAGTTGCGTTCCTGTTCGGAACGTATCTTATGCAATATCTGATAGGCGCCATCAGAGGGGCGCTCCTGCGCCGTGCGGGCGACAGCATAGTTGCCGATCTGCGAAATGATGTTTTTGAAAAGGCGCAGCACCTTCCGATGAAGTTTTACGATAAGACCTCAACAGGCTCTGTAATAAACCGTATAAGCAACGATACAAGCAATCTTCAGTCGTTTATACTCCGTATTACGCAGGAAGTGATTACTCAGCTGTTCTTGCTTGTGGGTATTATTATAATAATGATAACGATGAATTGGAAGCTTTCGCTTCTTTCGCTTATTCCTGTGCCGTTTGTGGTATATGCGTCAAAAAAGTTCGGAAGAAAGATACGTCCGTTTTATCGCCGCATATGGCGTAAATGGACGGCTGTCTCCTCTGTTCTCACGGATTCAATACCGTGTATCAGAGTTGTAAAATCGTTTTCGGGAGAAAAACGCGCTTCAAAAAGGCTTGAAAAACAAAACCGCGAATGGCTTAAGGTCAGCGTCCGCGCAGGAAAAATGTCAAGCATTTTCACATCGGCGGTGTCTTTTGTCGTTGTTTGCGGTTCGCTTATAATATGGAATGTCGGCGGACTTGAAGTTATTGAAGGCAAAAGCGGAATATCGCTCGGTTTGCTTGTGTCGTTCATATCGTATACTTCAATGTTTTATGGGCCTGTAAACTTCTTTGCGGGACTCAACGATTCGTACCAGAGCGCACTTACGTCAGCTGAGAGAGTTATGGATATTCTCGATGCCGAACCTGAGCATGACGACGGTAAGGGCAATATGCCGGAGCGCATAAACGGCAAGGTCGAATTCCGCCATGTAAGCTTTTCTTTCGATAAAACAAAAAACGTGCTTTCCGATATAAATCTTACCATAGAGCCGGGAGAGGCGGTCGGTATTGTCGGAACAACGGGTTCGGGTAAAACAACGCTTATAAATCTTTTCATGCGGTTTTATGATAACTACGACGGACAGATACTGCTCGACGGAAAAGACATAAAATCAATCGATATGAGCTGGTTCCGCTCGAAGATAGGATATGTTCAGCAGGAAGCGATGATGTTTTCCGACACTATATTCAACAACATAGCGTATGGTAAACCGAACGCAGGCATAGAAGAAGTGCTTAAGGCTGCCGATATAGCAAACGCGCACGAGTTTATACTTCGCCATCCGGACGCATATGATACGGTGCTCGGTGAGCGCGGCGTGGGACTTTCCGGCGGCGAAAGGCAGAGAATATCGATTGCAAGAGCGATTCTCAACAATCCCAGCGTGCTTATTTTTGACGAGGCGACAAGTGCTGTGGACTCGGAAACGGAAAAGCTTATTCAGGACGCGATAAACAACCTTGTAAAAGGCAGAACAACGCTTATGATAGCTCACAGGCTTTCCACGCTTAAACAGGCGGACAAGATAGTTGTTATAGATAAAGGTCGCATACTTGAATTCGGCACGCCGGACGAGCTTATGGCGAAGAAAGGCAAGTATTATAAGCTTGTAAAGATCCAGTCTATGGCGGAGAGCGTAAAGCTGGATAAGGAAAGAGAACATTTTGATTGACGGGAGGAGGATAAAGATGATAGGATTTTTTATAAGCGGCGATGAAGCCCGCATAACAAGAACCGCAAATACTACCGTCAGACTTGAAATGTATGACGGAAGATGCTTTGAAAATCTTGAGCCTATAAGACTTTTTCCTGTGTCCGGCATTACAAAATACATATCTCTTACAGATGAAAACGGAAAAGAAGTTGCGATAATACGCGATCTTGACCATCTTATGCCCGATTCCGCAGAAGCGGTAAGAAAGTGTCTTGAATCGTATTATATCGTTCCGAAGATAAAGAAGATACTTTCCAGAGTGGAAAAGTACGGCAACATAACGTGGACTGTGGATACTGACAGAGGCAGGCACAGTTTTTCGATACTCAACACAAGCATAGACATAAAAACGCTGTATGACGGGCGAATACTTGTCCGCGACTCAAACGACAACCGTTATGAGATAGAGGATGTGCATAAGCTTGACAAGGACAGCCTGAATCTTTTGAAATTTGATATGTAGGAGGAAAACAATGAAACTTGTAATTGCGGTGATCAACAACGACGACAGCAGAACGGTTATAACGGCACTGACGGGAAGAGACTTTTTTGTAACGCAGCTTTCAACAACCGGAGGCTTTCTTATGGTCGGAAACACAACTCTTCTCATAGGCACGGAAAAAGAACGCCTGCCGGAGCTTAAGGAAATACTGAAAAAATACTGTGTAACGCGCGAAAAGATGAATCCTTCGATCGAAGCGCTCGGACGCAGTATGCTCAATCACTCCGTTGAGGAAAAAGTGACGATAGGCGGTGCTGTAATGTTCACGCTTTCGGTGGACGAATTTGAAAAAATTTAAGTACGGAAAATAAAAACAAAACGGCAAAAGCGTTTTTCGCTTTTGCCGTTTTGTTTAAATAATCATTGCTCCGATTTGTTTTCGTTCATACGGCGCTCGACCTCTTCGGTCAAAACGCTCATTTTTACGTCAAGCGCGGAGCAGATGTTTCTCAAAGTTGCCTTTGAGGGCGTTCTCAGCCCGCGTTCTATCTGGACTATCTGCGCTCTGCCTACTACGGCAAAGCCGCTCAGAACTTCCATTGACATATTCTTCTTTTTCCGATACTCGGAAATTACTTCGCCTAAAATCTTAGGATCAAGAGTCTGCTCTGACATGTGGTATTCCTCCTTGTTTTTATACATCTTTTTTATTTTTTCTTCGGCAAAGCCGATATGCAAAACGACCCCCGCTTGCGCGGGGATCGTAATTTATCCCGTCATCTGTTGCAGCAGCAAAGAACTACGCAAGCTATTACAATAACCCACAGACAGGTGTTGTTGCCATCAAAAAGATTGCAAAGACAGTTGTTCATAAAATATCCTCCCTTCGCCGCTTTGCGGCAAATATGAATAATAATCCTGTGAGACAGGTTGCTTTAAGTATTTCCCCCGTCTGATATTATTCTATGAGGATATTGTCGAAACGTGCCGGATTATTTATTTTTCTTTTTTTCTGTTCCTATTGAGTAACCTATTACAAATGTTCCTGCCATTACGGCGGTGTCAACAAGCACTTCCACAACGTTTACAGCCACTATCTGATAAATAACACTGCCGACTATGTTGAATACGCCGAAGCCTAGCGCAAATACATCGGCTGTGTCTCCCGCCGAGCTTCCTCCGCCGAAAGCGGCGATAAGCTTGAGTACGGTATATGCTGCAAGCGATATTATAGGTATTATGTGGGCTACAAGCGTTGCGCTGAGCATCCCTGCGCGATGTTTTGCGGCGAATGCGCCGCATGCTCCCCACGCATATATTGCGCCGGCAACTATAAGGACGCTGAGCAGGGAAAGCTCGCTTACGTTTTGCTGACCTATCGGATTCCATATCGCTATCGAGCCGAGCTTTATGAACTTGTCCGGCAGCATAAGCAATGCAATATAGATTACTGTCGATGCCAGCGGAACAAGCGCCGTAAGATATGCAACATTGAATTTCTTTTCTTTTTTCATTTTGTTTCCTTTCATATCTCGACCGTTCCGTCGAGCGCAAAAGAGTATATATATGTGTGGTCAGGACTTTTTCCGAAAAGCTCCCGGCAGGCATATTTGTAATAGCCGAGTTGGCGGCTGTGACGCTCTGCGAGTATTTTTTTTATTTCATCCTCGCCTGTTTCATCGGGGAAGAAATCGGTTTTATAGTCTATAAGTATCAGTTCGCCGTTTTTGGTTTTAGCCGCGCAGTCGATAACGCCCTGAACCATAAGACGTTCGCCTTTAAGTGCCTCTTTAGTCTTTTCATCCTCCGAAAAGCTTTCGGCAGGATAGAAGATTATAAACCGTTTTTCTCTGTAAAGTGTTTCGGCGTCGCGCATAAGAGCTGCCAAAGGCGAGGCAAAGAACCTTTCCAGCTTTCGCACGTTCAGCTTTTCGCTGTCGCCGGAAAACAGGAATTTGTTTTCGGCAAGTCGCTTTATTTCCGCTTTTACGCCGAATTTATCGACATAGCCGAAATCAAAGAACTGCATAAACGTATGCATCGCCGTTCCGCGTGAAGCACCGCTGTCACTTTCGCCCGCTATAAACACGGGAACAATCGGCTCGGACGGAGCAGGTAAAGCATCTGTCTTCGCCGAGTCGTCTTTCTCGTCAAGCACGTCCGGAAACAGCTTTGAAACCGAAAGCTTTGAAGGTATTCTGCTCAGAAGCTCGTGCGGATAGACAAAATCAAGTCTTTTTTCGGCGAGATAGCGTCCTTCGGCATATGTACCGGAGTTTTTCTCTTCTGTCTTTGTCTGCGGTTTTTCCGTTGTGTCAAGCTCTGTCATAAAGTCAATTGAACAAAGCTCGGGACATTCCGAAAGTCCTGTGCAGATAAGATCGAGCATAGATTTGCATTTTTTTCTAGCATATGCTGAGAAAATGCTCCTGCGCAGGCTACATTCGGAGGAAGGATCCGTGAAGTCGTATTTTTTTGCATTTTTTTCATCGCAGCTGCCTGTTATCACAAGACGTCGCTTGGCGCGGGTGAGCGCAACGTAAAGCAGTCTGCATTTTTCTTCGCTTTGGCGCGAGGACTGAATTTCCGTCGCCGCGCGGCGCATCGGAGTTTCGATTCGCTTGGCGTTTTCATATATTCTCGGCGCGAGCGGCATTCCGCGAACGGCTACGGCATTGTCTTTTGCGGAATCGCGGTTGAAGCCACGTGATGTATCGCAGAAAAACACAGTATCGAATTCAAGACCTTTTGAGCCGTGAACCGTCATTATTCTTACGGCGTCGGCTCCTCCGCCGAAGCCCGACATATCGACCTTTGAGTCGGTGTCTATAAGCTCGTCGATGAACGAGATGAATGTATAAAGTCCGCGACTTCCTCCGCTCTCAAAACTGCGCGCATAATCGTAAAGGCGGCGTAGGTTTGTATTTACGCCTGTTTTGTCGCCTCCGCACAGCGCCGTTATCTTTGTCTTTGAATATACTTCGCGGACAAGCTCTCCGCAGGTGCATATTTTGGCGCGACTGCGGAACTGCTCGTGGTCGGACAGAAATCTTTTTCCTTTTGCAAAGCCCGTTTTTTCCGTAAATGCTTTCAGTGCGGAGTAAAGCGAGCCTGTTTTTTTGCAGCGCCTTATGTATATCAGCTCGTCAAGCGTCACACCGTAGAGCGGACTTTTAAGCGTTGCGGCGAGATAAACATCGCGCGACGGATTGTCTATTGTATTGAGAAGCGAGAGCGCAAGAAGCACTTCGGGGCTTTGAAAAAATTCCTTTGCCGTTCCGTTGCGACAAGGCACGCCGCGTTTTTCAAGCTCGGCGGCTATGTCGGAAGCGTATGCTCCCGTAGGCATAAGCACGGCGATATCGCCTGCTTTCACTTCTCCCGATGAAATAAGCGCAGATATTTTTTCGGCTGCGACGGCGGCTTCGGTAAGCGAGGGGTTTTCATCGGATTTACATACTATGTGCATTTCGGGAAGGGGAGATATCAATTCTGTTTTTCCGCAGACAAGCTTTTCGTCATCGCCGTATGAGATTTTTCCGTCCGTATTCATAATTGTCGAAAAAACGGCGTTTGTAAGGTTGATTACTTTATCTGCCGAACGGAAATTTTCCGAAAGGAAAAACTTTGCGGCTTTGTCGCCGTTTTGCTCTCCGTATTTTTTTCGGCTGTCAAGCTGTGCGGTGAATATCGAAGGCTCGGCGCCGCGAAAATCGTAAATGCTTTGTTTTATGTCTCCTACGGTGAAAAGATTGTCCTCTCTTGCGATAAGCGTAAATATCTTGTTCTGAAGCTCGTTTGTGTCCTGATATTCATCTATGTAAACCTCGTCGAATCGCGACGATATTTCCTTTGCTGCCGCTGTGGGACAGTCGTTGTCTGAATCATACAGCAAATCGAGCGCAATACGTTCAATGTCCGAAAAGCCGAGCATGTGTCGCCGCTTTTTTTCGTCGGAAAGGCGACGGTCGTATTCTCTGAAAAATTTTATAAGGTCATTTTGGAGGCTTTCCGTTTCCGAGAGTGCCTTTTTCAGCATGTCGCCGGTGCAGGAGAAAAAGTTTTTGCGAAGCTCAGCAAGCTCTTTTTTGAATTTTTTGTCGCGGATATTTTTGAAATATTCAAGCTCCGGAGTTTTGAACTGCGACTTTACCTGCCCGCATTTTACGGAGCGCGATTCAAAATCAGAAAGATATTCTCTTATATCTTCGTATGGCGCGCCCAAAAAAAGTTTGTTATAAAGCACCCTGCACAGGTCATAGTCGGCTTCAAATGCGGCTTCCCAACCCGAAGCGCCTTCGCTTGCACGGATGGTTTTCAGCGCGGCACCGAAAAAATTCATATAATGTCTTGCAAGCTCGCTTGCAATGCCGTATATGGCTTTTCCCCAGAAAGAAAGATGAAATTCTGCGTTTTCGGGCGGATCCTTTATCGCTTTTTCTCTGTTTACGCAGCCGGAGTAAAAATCGTGAAGCTTTACTGTTACGGGTGCGAGGGCATTGTCGGATGACGGAGAACCGAGTGTATCCGAAAATTTCGGGAAATCCGAAATTTCGTTTTCTTTTGAAACGTTTCCGTCATAATAATCGGAAATAAGCTCGTCCGCTATATCGAGCTTCATTATTTTTTCGGCGTCTGCGTCAAGCACGCCGAACCCCGATATACCTGTATCCTGAAAGTTTTCGCGGATAAGGTCAAGACAAAAACCGTCTATCGTGCTTATTTTTGCGGAGGGAAGAAGAAGCATCTGACGAATGAGTCGTTTGTCCGAAGGATTTTTAACGCTTTCTTCGCTGAGTGCTTTTTCTATTCTCGTTACAAGCTCGGCTGCGGCGGCGCGTGTGAACGTTACAACGAGCAGCCGCGAAACGTCAGCAGTTCCCGAGCATACGCGCTCGGTTATGCGCCTTGTAAGAACGGAGGTTTTTCCGCTTCCTGCGGCGGCGCTTACTGCAAGAGAAATACCGCTTGCGTCTATTGCTTTTCTTTGCGACGGCGTCCAGTTGATTTCGCCCATAATCGGTATTCCTCCTTTGCCCGAAAATATTTACTTATAATAATTATATAATCTTTGAGCGGCTATGTCAATAAAAATATTGACGTGCTTTTCAGCATGAAAAAACGGCAGAAGCAAATTTTGCTTCTGCCGCATAATACATTTTGTTTACGCTTTGCCGTTTGAGCCGAGAACGTCGACAATCTTGTGCTTGACCATCTTCTTTACTTCGTCTCTGCCTACGGAGAGGTAAGTTCTGGGGTCGAATACTTCGGGCTGATTTGCAAGTACTCTGCGGATTCCCGCCGTCATTGCAAGACGGATATCGGAGTCGATGTTTATCTTGCAGACAGCCATTTTTGCAGCCTGACGAAGCTCTTCTTCGGGAATACCGATAGCGTCGGGCATATGACCTCCGAGAGCGTTGATCTCTTTTACGCAGTCCTGAGCAACGCTGGAAGCGCCGTGAAGAACGATCGGGAATTCGGGAAGTCTCTTTTCGATTTCTTCAAGAATATCGAAACGGAGCGGGGGCGGAACGAGGATGCCGTCCGCATTGCGTGTGCACTGTGCGGGTGTGAACTTATATGCGCCGTGAGAAGTGCCGATAGCGATAGCGAGAGAGTCAACTCCTGTGCGGGAAACGAACTCTTCAACTTCTTCGGGGCGTGTGTAGGAAGAATCTTCAGCTGCGACGTGAACGTCGTCTTCGATTCCTGCAAGCTTGCCGATCTCACCTTCTACAACTACGCCGTGAGCGTGAGCATAATCAACAACTTTCTTTGTGAGCGCGATGTTCTCTTCAAAAGAATATTTTGAACCGTCGATCATAACGGATGTAAAGCCGCTGTCAATGCAGGCTTTGCAGATATCGAAATCTGCGCCGTGATCGAGATGAAGAGCGAAATCAACGCCTGTATCTTCAACTGCTGCTTTTGCAAGAGCCATAAGATATGCGGGTTTTGCATATTTTCTTGCGCCTGCAGATACCTGAAGAATAACGGGTGATTTTTCTTCGGCCGCAGCTTCCGTTATAGCCTGAATGATCTCCATATTGTTGATGTTGAAGGCGCCTACGGCATATCCGCCGGCATAAGCCTTTTTGAACATTTCCTTTGTTGTTACAAGTGCCATTTATAAAATCCTTTCCTGCCGCAAATGCGGCAATTCAAATTTCTGCAATTTATATTTTATACCGATTTTCCGTTTTTTGCAATACATAACCCGAAAATTTAATATTTTATATACATTTTTTCTTTTGTCTCTCAACTGAAAAAAGCACCCTTTGCGAGGGTGCTTTTTACTGTACTCAGTCTTCTTTAAGAGCGTCTTTTCTGGAAAGATTTATTCTGCCCTTTTCGTCCATACCGAGGAATTTAACGGTTATCTTGTCGCCTACGGAAACAACATCCTCAACGTTTTCAACTCTCTTTGTGTCGAGCTTTGAAATGTGAACGAGTCCTTCTTTTCCGGGAGCGATTTCAACAAACGCGCCGATAGGAATTATTCTTGTTACCGTGCCTGTGTAGCAACAGCCTTCAACAGGCTCGAATACGATGGCGTCGATAATGCCTTTTGCAACGTAAGCGTCCTCTTTGTTTACTGCGAGGATGAAGATCGAGCCGTCCTCTTCGATGTCTATCTTTGTATTTGTTTCGGCGGTGATCTTCTGAATTACTTCGCCGCCCTTGCCGATAACTTCTCTTATCTTATCGGGATTGATCTTCATTGAGATCATCTTCGGAGCGTACTTGCCTACATCTGCTCTGGGTTCGGGTATTGCCTTGAGAATTACTTCGTCTATGATATAATCTCTGCCTTTGTGAGTTGTTTCAAGAGCGTTTTTGATTATTTCGGGAGTAAGACCGTCAATCTTAAGGTCCATCTGAATGGATGTTATACCCTTGTGAGTTCCGGCAACCTTGAAGTCCATATCGCCGTAGAAGTCTTCAAGTCCCTGAATGTCTATCATTGTGTCCCAAGAACCGTCTTCAGCTGTGATAAGTCCGCAAGAGATACCTGCAACGGGAGCTTTTATCGGAACGCCTGCGTCCATAAGTGCAAGAGTGGAGCCGCATACCGAGCCCTGAGAAGTTGAACCGTTGGAAGAAACAACTTCGCTTACCACGCGGATAGCATAGGGGAACTCTTCCTTTGAGGGAAGTACGGGAACGAGCGATCTCTCTGCGAGCGCGCCGTGACCTATCTCTCTGCGTCCGGGAGTGCGGAGCGCTTTTGCTTCGCCTGTGGAATATCCGGGCATATTGTAATGGTGCATATAACGTTTTTCTTTTTCGTCGTCAAGACCGTCGAGCATCTGAGCGTCGCTCATCGGACCGAGAGTTACGACGGAAAGAACCTGAGTCTGACCTCTTGTAAAGAGACCCGAGCCGTGTGTTCTGGGAAGAATGCCGACCTCGCTTGCGAGAGGACGAATCTGATCCATTCTTCTGCCGTCTACACGTTTTTTGTCAACAAGGAGCCAACGACGAACGATCTTCTTCTGAATTTTGTAGATGAGTTCGGGAAGAATTGTGGGAAGATCCGGATATTCTTCGGAGAACTTTTCAAGGATGTCGTCCTGAATGGGCTGCATCTTTGCGTCACGAACGGTTTTGTCATCCGTATCGAGAGCTTCCATAACTGCCTTTTCGCAATAGTCGAAGATCTTATCGAACATATCGTGATCAAGCTCGCAGGAAGGATAATCGAACTTAGGCTTGCCGACAGTTGCTATTATCTCGTTAATAAATACGAGGAGCTTCTTTATCTCTTCGTGAGCGTACATAATGGCGTTGTACATATCTTCGTCGGATACTTCCTTTGCTCCTGCTTCTATCATAACGACTTTCTTTTCGGAAGCCGCAACGGTAAGCTCAAGTACGCTTTCTTTTCTTTCTTCTGCTGTGGGGTTGATGATGAACTTGTCGCCGATCATACCTACGAATGCGCCGCCGATAGGTCCGTTCCACGGAATATCGGAAATGGAGAGGGCGATGGACGCGCCGATCATAGCCGTAATCTCGGGCGAACAATCGGGATCAACGCTCATTACCGTGAGGGTAAGAGCAACATCGTTGCGGAGATCCTTCGGGAAAAGGGGACGGATAGGACGGTCGATAACACGGCTTGTAAGGATAGCCTTTTCGCCGGGTCTGCCTTCTCTTCTTGTAAAGCTTCCCGGAATTCTGCCTACTGCATAAAGCTTTTCGTCATAATCGACGGAAAGGGGAAGAAAATCAATACCGTCACGGGGCTTGGGAGATGCCGTTGCACATGCAAGTATTACGGTTTCACCATAGCTTATCATACATGAGCCGTTTGCAAGACCTGCAACCTTGCCCACCTCTACTTTAAGAGGTCTGCCTGCGTATTCGTAATTGAATACCTTGTAGTTTTCAAACATTTTTTGCCTCCTGAATTATTATTTATTCTTCAAGCGGCGGGGGTTTTTGTTTAGCATTTAATCAAAATCCGGAAGCTTTTTCCGAGCCTTGATTAACTGCTATACAAAATCCGCTTCCGCCGCGTAAAAGACGTCCGGAATTTGCGAAAGGGGCGGATATTTCCGCCCCTTTCGGAGAATAGCTTATTTTCTTATGCCGAGCTTTTCAATGATTGCACGGTAGCGGTTGATATCCTTCTTCTGGAGGTAGCTGAGAAGACTTCTTCTCTGACCTACCATTTTAAGAAGACCTCTGCGGCTGTGATGGTCATTGTTGTTGAGCTTGAGATGCTCATTAAGATGGTTGATTCTCGCTGTGAGAATGGCAATCTGTACTTCGGGCGAGCCTGTGTCGCCTTCGTGAGTGCAGTTGTCGGCAATGATCTGCTGTTTCTGTTCCTTAAGCATTGTTTTTCACCTCAAAAAAATATTTTTGCGTTCGGGCATCGAAGCGGGCGGTGGGTGAAGTGTTTTTGTAAAAACCTTATATCCGCAGGCTGCGCTGCCGAATTTTCGCAAATGAAATTATATCATAAAGGAAATGACTTGTAAAGAGTTTTTCCGAAAAAAACGAATTTATTTATTTTACTCATTGATTTTGCATATAAAACTTGATTTTTACTGCTTGAATATATGTTGACTTTTGATTTTGCGTTTGATATAATCAAGCCGGAACAAAAACATATGGAGAGAGATTATTATGCCTAAAATGCAGCCGGAGGTTTTTTCAAGTTCCGTAATTCACAGATATAACGGCGGAAAGCCCGTGCTTTCCAAAGAAGATATACCTTATCCGGCGGATCTTGTTTTCAACGCCGGAGTTGCAAAATTCAACGGAAAATATATAATGGTTTTTCGTGACGGATATGAGCGTACCCCGTGGGGCGGAACAAAATATACTGTGATAGGCATTGCCACAAGCGACGACGGAAAGAAATGGGATGTTCGGCCCGCTCCGTTTATGACGTGCGAAATGATGAACGATTCCGACGTGACAATGGTTTACGACCCGCGACTTACGGTTATCGAAGGCAGACTTTATATCTGCTTTGCCGTAGATACAAAACACGGAGTGCGCGGAGGAGTCGCGGTTACGGACGATCTTGAACATATAGAAATTCTTTCGCTTTCCGTGCCGGATAACAGAAATATGGTGCTTTTCCCCGAAAGAATAGGCGGAAATTATGTTCGTCTTGAAAGACCGATGCCTGTTTATTCGCGCGGCGGAAAGGATCGCTTCGATATATGGCTTTCCGAATCGCCAGATATGCGTTTCTGGGGAAAATCACGCCTTGTTATGGGTGTTGAAAACGTTCCGTTCGCAAACGATAAAATCGGTCCCGGCGCGCCCCCTGTAAAAACCGAAAAGGGGTGGCTTACTACTTTCCACGCCGTGCAGAGAGATCCCTCCCGAGGCAAAAACGGCTGGGAAACACAATGGACCAAATGTTATCACGCGGGAATAATGCTGCTCGATCTTTATGATCCGTCAAAAATAATCGGAATGTCGGATGTTCCGCTTATTGCGCCCGAGACATATTGGGAAACCGACGACGGCTGTCGCACAAACGTTATTTTTCCCGGAGGAATGATACTTGAGGACGACGGCGAAGTAAAAATATATTACGGTGCGTCGGATACGGTGGAGTGTCTTGCCATGGCTTCGCTTGACGATCTGCTTTCGCTTGTGATAAAATAAAAATCGCAATGCATAAGCGCTGCGATTTTACTCGTCTTTATAAAGCTCGCGCGGCTCGTTTGTAAGTCCCGCAAGATAATCAAGCGATACGTTATAGAATTTTGCAAGGGTAACGAAATGATGCATCGGAAGCTCACGCTTGCCCATTTCATACATTGAGTAGTGCTGCTGAGATATTTTCAAAAGCTGTGAAATTTTTCCCTGACTTAAATCCTTGTCTTCCCTTAAGTCGCGCAACCTTTGATAACAGTGCATAAAGCCGCTCCTTTTCACCGCTTCCCGCATAAATTGCGTACATTTTGAAAAATTATATCATTCATACGTTCGTATGTACTTGATTTACGTATTTATGTATGTTATAATAAGACCATAAATATGTAAAGCAGGCATTCTTATATGAAGATTAAAGAAGAAATTGAAAAACTTTTTGCAGAAATCGACGAAACCGATCAGACTATAATGGGACTTTTTATCGGACTTAACGTCGATCTTGCTATGCTTGGATTGGACAAAGCGGAACTTCCGGAGACTTTTGCCGAGGAACAGAAAAAAGCTTGGCCTGCAGATGAAGTGTTGCAAGATATGAAAAGGCAAATTTTGAAATTGGGCAGTCAATGTGACATCATGCGTGAGGCAATAGCCGAACTGAAAGAGCTTGTTTCACAGTTTACCCCGTAATAAAAGCATTTAAACAAAAAAATCCCGTCCGGGTTTTTATCCGTACGGGAAAATAAAAAACCTCGCCTTACAAGGGCGAGGTTTTTTGGTGCTCCATCGGAGAGTCGAACTCCGGACACCATGATTAAAAGCCTGAATTTGCTTCCGTCGGCGCAGAGGGTTTAGAAGCCCCACAAGCCTCCCTTTCTTAATCGGATGTCAAATCAGCTTGATTATGTCTTAAAATACGCTTAGAGCGCGTGTATTCGCTTCAAATCGGCACAAATGTTATCGCGTTCTCGGAGGGAGAGGGATGGCAAGGGAGAACCGCCGATAAGGTTCGCCCGCCCAAGATGGAGATAAGACCTGTTGAACAGAGTAAATTGGCTTTGCTTTGAACTATCCCGATCCGCAGATCGTTCAGAATCCCGCCGTAGCGGTTGTAGTGAATCGAGAAGCTAAGCTCCGCAGAGCGTGCGCCGGAGAGAGCCGGTCACGGGCCAACGAAACGGAACTTCCGTTTCGCTTTTTTTATTTCTCATCGTGCAGCTTGCGCGGCTCGTCTATAAGTCCGGCAAGGTAGTCAAGCGATACGTTGTAGAACTTGGCAAGAGTAATAAAGTGATGCATGGGAAGCTCTTGCACCCCTCTTTCGTACTTGCTGTACTGCTCCTGGCAAGTTTTCAATATAACCGCTATTTGATCTTGTCTGAGGTGCGCATCATCTCTTAAATCTTTCAATCTTTGGTAATAGTACACAATAAACGTCCTCCGTTTTTGTTAATTCTAATAATTTTATCATATGACCGATAGATTATATTGACATTATGACTGATTAGTAATATGATTATATCAGATATGACCGATAGGTCATAAATCATAACACACAAAATCCCGAAAGCATAACGCACGGGTAGAAAGGAAAAGCAATGATAAAAGTAATGGGATGGAGAAGAAAGAAAGGCGACTTCGTATCGGAGGACGGACGCAAGGTAACGTATGATAACGTAGAGTTGTACGTCTTCACAAATGAAGTGCCGGAGGTAAACGGATTTTTCTGTGACACTGTCAAGGTGCCTTTCAAAGAAGAATCGCTTATAGGCACAAAAAACTTTTCGGATCTTCTCAATCAGGAGATCGAGCTTGTATATCAGGTGTTCGGAGTAAGAGAGCCGAAGCTTACGGCAGTCAGACTTCTTCCGGGAAAGGAGAAGGCATAATATGATTTCACGTGAAATTAACATAAACAAACGAGGAAAGGAGGTTAATTCAATGAAAAAGATTTTCGCAATTATCCTTTGCGCATTCGTTATCTGCAGCTTTGCCATACTCGGCGTAAGCGCAGCGTCTGCACTTACCGCACCCACCGTAACGCTTACGGATAAAACGCTTTCATGGACGACCGTAGAAAATGCGGCTTCATACGACGTTTATTCCGGCGATACGCTTATAGCAACGGTAACCGGCACGTCGGTCGACCTTTCCGGATATCTTGTAAAATCCGGAACATACTTTGTCACGGTAGTAGCAAAGCCGGCAAGCAATGCTACATCTTACACAAAGAGCGCACCTTCCACAATGATCTCGCTTCAGGTAGCCGGAGACGGCTTCATAAAGCAGATTCTGACGGAAGTCGGCGACGGAGTAGGATCGTTCGTTCCGTCCGTAGCAGGCGCGGCAGTAAGCACATTCGACGTAATCTTTATCAACAAGGATACCGGTGAGCTTTCAATACTCGGCGTACTCATCATAACTGCGATCATACTCGGTGCCGGCTTCGGCATATGGAAGTGGATCAAGTCACGTGCAAGAGTAGGCTGATAAAAATCAAAACAAATAAAGCCCCGGAAACGGGGCTTTTGTTCTAACAGGAGGTAATTATGAAAATAAAAACGGCGCTTGTCGCAGTTCTGATCCTCGCTCTGATGTGTGTTCCGGCATATGCCGCAGACGGTGGAACGGATGTGTCCGAACCGATAGAAACGGCAGCCGAAGCGACGGAGACAGAGACAGATCTGACGAGCAATATATACAGCATAATCTATGACTGCTGGGCGTATATCTTCCCGGCAGACGTTATCAGGGACAATTCAAGTCTTATCGTGCTGTTTACAATGGCAACAACATCGCTTGTGGTGTTCCTGCCTATATTCCTTGTGGTATGGGTGGTGACAAAAAGGCGATGATGAACGTGCTTAAAATTTTGTTTGTAGATCTTCCGCTGCACATTGCGACGTCAGCCGTAAAGGTAATGGCGCGTATAAATGTAGTGGAGCTTCTTACCTATGGGATGTCGCTTGCGATAATCCTGCTCCTTATATCAATGCTTGGAGGTGTTTTGCATGTCAAAGAAAAATAAAAGGGTTGCGGCGCTTATCACCGCCGTGCTTGTCCTCGCTCTGACCGTAGCCGGCAGTCTGACGGTTTCGGCGGTATCAGAGCCTATTTCTACGGCTGTTTCATATGAATTTATTCCTCAAAACGGACAGCTTACCGCAAAGGTTACGGCTTGGGATAGCTCTTGTATTGGTTTGTATTTTACAGTTGACGGCGAGATTGTCGGAAACAATTTCAAAGTTGATATTGTCGGTCCTGTTTCCGAATACGTAGGAACACTTGCGTATTGCGACAAGCTTACCACAGGAGAACACACAATAGGGATTACACAAGTTAATTCTGCTGGTTCTTCATACCCTTCTTCATCCACAACAAAATATTATTTTACTTCGATGTCTTCTTCATATGTGCTTGGCGGTCGTCTTACTCTTGCCGAAACTCCCGAAAATCTTTCCAACTTGAATTTATATACAAGAACTTCAAGCTTTTTCCCTGGCGCTTGGTATAACGACTTAAACTATTCTTTCAAATACGGTGATTATTATTACTTTGTCTCAATGGATTTTGATTATGACGAAGATACTCTTTATATAGGTCGTTATCATGTCGGTGATACTACTTTGGCTCGTGACATTATATATGTGAAGCATACTTCCGGTAAATCATACTATTTCGGTGTAAATGACGTTGTTTATTATAACTCTTGCTTGTATTTTTACGGAGTTGATTACAGCTCTTCAAAGTATGGTTATTCAACTTCTTATCATAAAACCAGCTCTCTTTATACTTATTCGGTGCCTATGTCGGCTATTATCAATGCGTTTTCTTCCAACACTTCGTCCACTACTTCCACAATCTATTTGAATTCATATACCAAAGTTTCTAATCTGCCTTGTTATGAATACTTTGACGATTATTATATCTATAAAACTTCTCGCATTTTTATCGATGATACTTATTATCATCTGCTCTTGGTAAATAGCGATGCTACATATTTCGATTATTGCAAAATAGAGAAGTCAAGTGGACTGCAACAAATAACGCAAAACGCTTTTCCGTATTTTAGTGTAAAATCCACTTCTGCAAAAAGCTACGGGCGGTTTTATGTTGATGAGAATAACGGTGTCGGCGTTTATGATGTTTATTCGCTTTCGCACACTTCGCCTGTTGAAGATATTCAACCGAATAGGATTACCGACTTGGCGCCGTTCTTTAATATAACAGATAAAAAGAATTATGATAATACTACGCCGGTTGGTTCAAGCATTGATACAGTTACTGGTTGGTCTTTTTATACTCCCGAAAAGTTTTTTGTCACTGTTCGCGTTTGCTTTTCGTATACGACCGATTCATCCGGTTCGACTTCATCCGGATCACAGAGTTTTTTGTGTCTGTATGATACAACCGATGGCAACGGTACGCTTTCTGTAATTTCGCCTTATGCTCCTGATACATGGGGGGATTTTATATATTCTTGCGACGATATAATATGCTCTAAAAGCAAACAAGTATTGACAGGCTATACAATGCCGACAATACGCTATTACACCGAAGCTGAATATCAGGCTGCGCTTGCCGCCGGAGCTTGTGACAAAACACACGTTACGGACACAAATAACGACGGCTATGACGACTCAAGTTATACAGCAGGGTATAACAGTGGAGCTGCAACAGCTTCCACAGCATCGCCGTTGCTTTCGTACTCGCAAGGACAGCTTTCTTGGAGAAAAATAAAAGACAGCAACTCCGTGTATATAGAGTATATGACGTATCAGGACTATCTGACAGACGACGGTTGGACGCCTCTTCCAAATTCTACTGATTATACGGACGGCTTTTGGGAAATAGACAGTTATGATTGGAATTACGAGAAAGCCCATAACAGCAAGTGGGTACAGTTCAGACTTGTAGAAACGACCGACAGTGGCGATAAATACAGTAACACAATACAGATAGATGTCTGCCTTGACACGCACGTCGTGGATAAGAATAACGACGGCTATGACGATTCGGCATATTCAGCCGGCTATACCGCAGGCAACGGATCCGGAGCCTGCAGCCTGATCCACGTCGTGGATAATGATAACGATACATATGACGACGTAAGTTTTACAGCCGGCAAGCAAGCCGGCATAAATTATCAGAAAAATAAATCGTCAGATTCCGGCGTTGCCGATTTTGTTACAAAAATACTCGGCGCGTTCACCGGCTCGGCGCTTTATGTAGGATCCAACATTTCCGTAGGCGGCGTTACGCTGCTTACGATAATCGGCATTATAGCTATCGGCGGTGCGGTGATCATTATACTGAAAGTTTCGAAAGGCGGTTGATCTTTATGAATAAAGCGCTTTGTTTTTTCCTTATAGGTTGCGTGATTCTTGCCGTATTGTTCGGCTTTGCTTCCTCCTATGATTACACGTTCGATGCCACTTCTCCGCAGCTTGACCTTACGGAATGCCGTGATATAAATGCCGGGCTTCTCAGCATGAGCTTTGCCCGCGTGATAAAGTTCGGCGGCAATGTTACCAATGTGTTAAACAAAGTCGTTGCAAGCGTTTACAATCTTTTTTCGCCGTTCTCAACGGAACAGCAAACGGAAGATGACCTTACCAAGATCCAAGCGATTTACGATAGTTCGCTTGCCTACATAAATGCAAATTACAGTTTCCTCAAGAAGACTTGGACAAAGTTCAACCTTAAGAGCTTCAAAGCCTTCTTGGACGATCCGAACTCTGCTTGGAGCTATCAGCACCTGTCGTTCCTTATGTACAATCTTGAGGACGCTGCCGAGTCTTACGGTATATCTGACGAAAACAAGTTGTTTCTGCACAACTATTTCGAGCGTTTGAAGATCCGCCACATCTATGAAGGCGAGGTGTACAGCTACTGATGAAAGCCGCATTGATAATAATCGCCGGCGTGTTCATAGTCTGGCTTGTCGTTTCGATCATCCTGAGCAAGCCGATACCGCAGGAGTACCTCACCTGTTTTATCGGCGGACTCGGATCCGGCAAGACCTATATGGCAGTTATGCATGTCGTGAAATGGTATAAGAAAGCCTATGCGGTGTACCGCCGAAGCTGCTTCTTTCATCCTTTCCGAAAGGACAAAAGAAAGAGCAAGCCGCACGTTTACAGTAACATACCGATCAGGCTCGGCAACCGCAGAAACAAAAGAATGTCAGACGTGCTGACAACGGAACATCTTTTCGCCGAGAAGCTCAAAGACAGAAATTCGATTACCTTTATCGACGAGGTAGGTCAGATCTGTGATCAGTATAAGTTCGATATCCCTGCTGTAAAAAACAACGTGCAGGTCAGTATACGTTTTGACAGGCAGTGGATGGACACAGAGATACCGGGACACTGCTATTTCACCGAACAGGCTTCAGACTTCATAGCAAAGCCTATCAGAGGCCGTTTCAACGCTCTGATAGAGCTTCGCGGACTTCACCGCTGTCTGTTCCTGCCTTTTGGCAAGGTGAAATGGAGAGAGATCTCCGTCACAAACGACATAGTCAACATAAAGGACGTAGGCAAGGACGACTTCAACACCTACTTCTTTTGGATGCCATATACAAAACGTTACGACAGTAAGGTTTACAGCGAAGCATATGATCTTGGCTTCACTCATGACGTACCTGACCGGTGGAAGTGGGACAAGCTTAAGACGAGATACATTCTCGATGTCCGCAAAGAGTGCAAACGGGACATGTTCGGGCAAGCTTCCTGGGAGAGTCCGGAGAGGGGGAGCGCAGCCCCCTCTCCGGCACTCCCGGCAGTGCCGACAGAATTGCAATAAAAGCTCCTCGCGTGCGTGTGCGCGTGTGCGCACGCGAAATTAGATCTAATAATATATAAAGACTAAACTTGACTTAGTATCATTTTTCGCGTTATTCAACACTTTCAAGGGGGCAAAAACCTATGTACCGCAAGGATAATCGGCACTTTTACAGTAATTTCGCAGAAATCAAGAAATATACGGACGGATATTACCGCCTCGTTGTGTATAAAACTGACAAAGTTTTTGAGTTTCCGGACAGGGAAAAACAAGAGGAAAACGTAAACGACGAAAAGCTTGAAAACAACATTTCAAGGGCAAGAAGCACGATCTTCGAGCTTGCAATGTGTAACGATTGGCAGTTCTTCGTAACGCTCACGCTTTCACCAAAGAAGTATGACAGATACAATCTTGAAAAATTCCGCAAGGATCTTGCAAGGTTCATAAAGGACTACAATCATAATCACGGCTTACAGATCAAGTACATGTTAGTGCCGGAGCAACATCAGGACGGAGCCTGGCACATGCACGGCTTTATCAAAGGACTTTCAGAGAGAGAATATGAAGCGTTCAGAATTCAGTTTCCGAATAAATTGCCGAAGTATATAGTCGATAAGCTCAGAGAGGGACAAGAAGTATTCAATTGGATCCAGTTTGCGGACAAGTTCGGCTATACGATCCTCGAGCCTGTAAGAAGCAAAGAAGCCGCTTCAAATTATGTAATGAAATACATAAGCAAAAATCTTGCAAAGAGTATAAAAGAGCTTGGAGCGCATTTATATTACTGCTCAAAAGGTCTGAAGCGCGCCGAATTCATTATTCGCGAGGAACGCATAAGAGACGCATTTTTTCCGGACTATGAAAACGACTATCTCGCCGTCAAGCGATATCGTTCGCTCGATGAAGCTCTGCAGGTATTCGATCTGACAGAGTACACCGGCAATGTTTCGGATCTTAAGCAGGATCTTATGTTCCGGCGATACGCAGTCGCAGAGGTTGGAAGATGACGATAAAGAACGCATTTGATGATTATATCCTTGACCATAAGTGTCGAGGATCCTCGCCGCACACTATAACCTACTACCGACAGACGATAGACGGCTTTATAGCCTTTGTCGGCAATATAGAGTGCGGGAAGATAACGCTTCGGCTCTGTCGTGAATATGTCATCGCTCTGACTGAGGACGAAAGCAAGAACAGCGTGACCGTTCAGGATCATGTCCGCGCACTCCGTGCCTTTCTGAATTGGCTTTATAATAACGGCTGCGTTAAGGAATGTATTCCGACGCAGCTCAGACTGCCGAAAGCGAGAGCGACCGTAAAGGACGTTCTCACTCCGGCAGAGATAGAAAAGCTGTTTGCCGCGCTTCCCGACAGCTTTGAAGGCAAGCGCAACGCTGCCATGCTATCGCTTATGCTCGGAAGCGGACTTCGCAGAGAAGAGGTCATAACGCTCCGGACAAGCTGCCTGCACCTTGCCGAAGGCTATGCTCTCGTAACCGGCAAGGGTAACAAGCAGCGCTATGTTCCTATCGGCGCTCTGGCAGCCGAACGGCTGCAGGCTTACCTGCAGATCAGACCGCAGTCAGATCTGCCGCAGGTGTTCCTCAAGGCTGACGGATCCGCCGTCACTGTCGATACTCTCAAGAATATGTTCCGCAAGCTCAAGAAGATCACCGGAATCGAACGTCTGCACGCTCATCTGCTCCGGCACACGTTTGCTACCGGCTATCTCGTCAATTCCGGCGATATGCTCACACTGAAGACCATACTCGGTCATACATCTTTGCAGATGGTTGAGCATTACGTTCATTTCGCGCCGGCTTATGTCCTTCGTAACTTCGATGAATACAGTCCGCTTGATAATTCGATAGGCAAAAAGCGGACACCATGATTTTTTCTGCGCTGTAAAAATGCCCGTCAGAAAAGAAAAAAACCGCCGTATAGGCGGTTTTTTGGTGCTCCATCGGAGAGTCGAACTCCGGACACCATGATTAAAAGTCATGTGCTCTACCTTCTGAGCTAATGGGGCGATTTTTTCATGCCTAAGTATATTATCACACAAAAACAAATTTGTCAATATATTTTTTTCAAAATGTCGGCAAAGTGAAAAAACTTTGCTTAAAAATGCCTTTTGAAAGTGTTTATTGTGCGTATATGCGGCAAATTAAGAGGAAAAATAAATAAAAAATCGCACGGAGAAAATATTGTGGGAAAAGTGTTTAAGGCGGCGGTGATGTTTACAGTCGCGGCTTGTATGTTTACAAGTTATGTCGGGGCAGAGAATAAAAGCTATATAAAATGGGTGGATTTCAAGGTGACGGCACAGGCGCTTTCGGATGCGGCTGCGCTTGATATCGGCGGTTACGGAAAAGACGGCCACGTCGGCTGGATAGACGCTTTGGCTCATTTGGGGGCAAAATACGGAGGCGACTTTTCACGGTATAAAAAAAGCGATCTTTCGGACGCATTTGCAAAACTTTCGGCAGATCCTTCCGTTTTTGACGAAGAAAAATATTATTCTTATTACAGGCAGGCGTATGGAGCGGTGCTTTCCGGATGGCTCGGCGAATATTATGTTCACGGCGGGGACGGCAGTCTTATAAAAAAATACGGCATAAAAGCTTTTTCACCGATTGCCGGAGGATATTATTACAGCGATTATGACGATTTCGGTGTGTCGCGTTCATACGGATACAGGCGTCAGCATTTAGGTCACGATATGCTTGGCAGCGTCGGTACGCCTATAATAGCGATGGAATCAGGTTATGTGGAAGCCGTAGGTTGGAATATGTACGGAGGATGGAGAATAGGCATACGTTCCTTTGACGGACTTAGGTATTATTACTATGCTCACCTGCGTAAGGATCATCCGTATTGCGGCGATATAAAAGAAGGTGAAACCGTATATGCGGGGCAGGTAATAGGTTATCTCGGTATGACGGGATACAGTACAAAAAAGAATGTAAACAATATAAATGTTCCGCATCTGCATGTAGGAATGCAGCTTATATTCGATCCGTGCCAGAAAGACGGCGTAAATCAGATATGGATAGATATGTATGCGATAACGAATTTCCTTTCAAAATATCGCAGTTATGTCTGCAAAGGAGAGAACGGCGAATATAAAGCGAAAAATCCGACAGAGGATTTCTCCCTGCCGGATTGAATTCATATAACTATGGGCATATTGCGAAGCTCGCCGCTCGATATTCTGTCGCGCAGCTTATATGCGTAAGGCTCAAGATAATCGCCGCACGGCGGGCAAAGTCCCTCCGAGACAAGCTCTTTTATCATACGGGCGCAAAGCCGTTCTGCTGTTTCAGCCGAAGCTTTGCCATCTGATATGCCGTTCGAAAGCAAAGCGTCAAGCGTGTCCGCGCAGTCGCCGAGCTTTTCAAGCGATTTCATCGCGCGAAGAGCCCATTTATAGTAAGGACAATGGCGACGGTTTATGAGAAATGCGGCTTCGATATATTTTTCGGCGAAGCGTGAAAGCGCAAGCGCCGCCGCACCTTTTTCACCGTGAGCAAGACAGCGTGAAAAATTATACTGTCCTGCCTGAGCGGCGATAAAACAGCACGAGGCGAGCTTTTTCAGTCGGATATCTTCGGGCATGCCGAAAAGTATTTTGTTTCTTATTTCCGTAAATTTGCCGAGCGGATCGCAGAAGACTTCGCCGTTTGTGGCTTCGGCAAGATAAAACGACGGAGTGTAGAGCCAATCGTAAAGCGTTTCCGGCGCTCCGGGCTTTCCCGTATAATTTTTATAAAATGTTTCTATTGTGCATACGCCCTTGCCGTCGCTGCCGAAAAAGCTTTTCTTTGAAGGCGATATCCCGCCGTATTCTTTGGGAAGCTTTTCATATGCGCGGAAAAGATGAAAGCCGAAGCGCCGTTCGTCTTCATCCGTTATCCAAAGGCAGAAAGACGGCGAAAAATCGTGATCGCGCGATATATCGTCGTCAAAGCCGAAGCATTCCGAGCCGTGACCGACAAGTCCTGCGGCAATCCTGTCCTTTTGGTCTTTGAATTCGTCCTCTATCATTTGTCGTCCGTATTCTTCAAAAAAACTGCGAGACAGTTCAAGCCCTTTCATAGATCTCCTTTGCTGTATTAAAAAGAATATCGGCGCGCTGTATCTGACCGAAATCTCTGTATGCCGGCGCGCATTTTGAGCAGATAAACGCAAAGTTTCCGTCGTGCGGATTATTTTCGGAGGAAAGATATTCCCATCCGCTTTCAAGTGCGGAGGGTATTTTTTCATTTATGCCGGCGCCGTAATAAAGCTGAGCGAGATTTACATAGCTCACGGCGATCTCGCCGTTATGAGATCCGCCCGCTTTGAGCGTTTCTATCGCGAGCAGAAAATGTTCTTCGGCTTCAGCCGTTCTGCCGAGATCAGCCAGAGCGAGCGCGGTATTGTTATACAGCGCTGCGAGCATAAAATCTCCTTTTTCAAGATTTTTCTCATATACAAGGCGGGCTTTTTCATAATAGGGAAGCGCTTTTTCCGCTTCTCCGAAGGCTTTCATGGTAGTGGCGCAATTTACATATATCGTAGCACCGGAAACGGTTTCGGAAAGTCCGAGCTTTTCGGTGAGAGCGAGCGCTTCGCTTATTGCTTTTTCGGCTTTTTCCTTTTCGCCCGTGCGGCGGAAATATCCCGTTTCCTCATTCAACACTTCAAGCAGACCGCGCTCATCGCCCAATGCTCTTGCATCGTGTTCCCAATAGTCCATAAGTCTGCCTGCGGCGGGAAGGTCGTTGCGGGAGAAAAGCTCGTCGAGCTTTGCAAAAAAGCGCTGTATATTTATTCTGTCGGTTGGTTCGTTTGAGCAGCTTTCGCACTCAAAATCCTGTATTTTGTTCATATTACCTCCAAATATCAAGGTTGGTCGGGTGTGAATTCGTTTTTGTATTCTTTATTCTTGTTTTCGCGTTTTAGCTTCGCCGAACGGCATAAGCAGTATACCGTCATAACTATTGCGTACACAAGCGTAAAGAATAGCGAAAGCGCAAGCACCTGTTTTCCTCCGGACGTGATTTTGGAAAGACAGCAAAGCACGACGATAAAGTCCGTAATCGAAAGAACATAATGTACCGTTACGCGGACGAAGAAAATTCCGAGCTGCTTAAATGACAGGATGAAATCTATAAGCGACATTATAAACGAAAAGAGCAGCACATAAGCAAAAAGAGAAAGGTTATAGGATATCGTCTGATCCGGAATTATCAGCTTTGCCATAAACGATACGAACAGGAAGAGAAACATAAAGTAAGTTCCCGTTCTGCTTATTATTTTTGAAATCACGCCGAATATTTTATCTGTTTTGTTCATATACGCCTCCGCTGTGGTAGTATGTATTATTTTACCACAAAACAGAAAAGCAAATCAATATTTTTTTGTGAATTTATCGCATACGGGTAAGTTTCTTTATCCATGCGGCGTCTTCGCCGGAAAGGGTGGATGTGGCAAGCAGAAAAAACATATAAAGAGCAGCGGATATTATCATACCGGCGACGGAGGTCTTTCCGGGAGCTTTTTCCGGAAGCAAAAGCAGAGTTGAAACCGAGCAGGCACCGGCTATACAAAAGAGCGGCATAAAGATTCTTTTGAAGATCATAAATTTTGCACCCGTTATGTAAAAAAGTCTGCCCGACGAAAGGGCGACGTTCATGGTTTCGGTTATGTATATACAGGTGATATATCCCGTTATTCCGTATTTGGGCAGGAGAACGGATATTAAAAGTATGCTTACGGCGGCATCAAGAATATTTACGCGCATGCAGTAAAGCTGTTGCCCGAGTCCTTTCAGCATGCCGTCCACAGTCATATCGAAATACATCAGCGGTACGAGCGGAGCAAGAATTCCTATATATTTTGCGGCGTCGGAGCTTTTATAAACAAGCTGACCGAGCGGTTGTGAAAAGCAGACGAATATTCCTGCCGTGCCTATTCCGAAGAGAAGTGCGGCTCCGCATGCGCGGCGCACCATATAGCATATCTCGGTATCGTTTTTTATCTTTTCCGATCTGGCGGAAAGCTCCGAAAGTTCCGGAATTATAAGCGAGGAAAACACGGCGCACAAAGCCGACGGAAACAGCAGAACGGGCATCGCCATTCCGGAAACCGTTCCGTATGCCGAAAGCGAGGCGGTTCTGTCGGCGCCGTATCTTTCAAGTCCTCTTGGGATAAGCATATGTTCCACCGTCACAAGCCCCGAACGCAGACACGAGGAAAGCATTATCGGCAGGGCGATCGATATCATTTTGCGGGTCGTGTCGTGCGGAACACATTCGAGCGCGGACGGGCGGAGATGTTTTTTCCTGTCGGCAAGGTAAAAAGCAAGCAGATAGGTAAACGAAAGTCCCTCCGAAATGCTCATTCCGAGAACGAGCGCAAGACAGGCGTATTCTGTGCCGAGCGGGCAAAGCTTTTTCAGGAAAAGCACAGTTACGGCTATTTTTATAAACTGCTCGAAAACTCCCGAAAGGGCGCTCTTTGCCGAGCGCCTTACGGCATAAAAATATCCCGAAAAAACGTTTGATACGGCTATGAACGGCAGCGCTGCCGCGAGCGCACGAAAACACATTGCGACGTTTTCTTCGCCTACTGCTTTTTCGGCGAGTATTCCCGAAAAAGCAAAAAGAAGAATTGCCGCTCCTCCGCCGAAGCACAGCGCATAAAGCACACACTTTTTAACCGCGCCGATTATTCCGCTGTCGCAGTTTTTTGCAATGGATTCGGCTACAAGGCGCGTTACGGCAAGATTTATTCCCGAACCTGCAAGCGTTACGGAGAAGACATAAACGCTCATTATAAGCGAGAACAATCCCATTCCGCCCGCGCCTATGCGAGAGGCGATGTAAGCGTTGAATACAACGCTTACTGTTCTCATAAATACAGAAACTGCGCCTAAAAGCAGTGCGTTTTTTACGAATTTGCTTAATCTGGACATAAAGTGTTGTTTTTCTCCCAAACTACGTGTATAATAATATGCGGACAATATAATCTATTCGGTGAAATAAGAAAAAATACTTATGGGAGGAAACGTATGGATGAAAAAAAGCAAAAAGCTACAGGAACTTCTTCTTGACGCGGGGGCACTTATACTGAGCGGATTTCTTTTTGCCGTATCTTACAATATGTTCTTTTTACCGGGAGAGATATTCATAGGTGGTGCCGGAGGCGTTGCCGAAATGCTGAACATTTTGTTCGGACTTCCCACAGGTCTTATGATAATAGCAATAAACGTTCCGCTGGCACTTCTTTTTTGTGTGTTTTACGGTTACGGATCGGGAATAAAAAGCTTTATAGGGATAACGGTGACATCGCTTGCCATAGATTTTATAAAATTTCTGCCGGCAGCTTTTCCGCAACCTAAGGAAAACGCTTTTCTGTGTGCGATATTCGGCGGACTTACGCTCGGTGCGGCGATAGGAATTATGCTTTACAGGGGATTTACTACCGGCGGCTCCGACTTTGTCGCGCTGCTTATAAAGCTGAAAGCCAAAAATATATCGACGGCAAAGCTTATTGCCGCAGTTGACGCCGTTGTTATCATCGGTGCGGCGATAGTTATGAAAAATTTCCTTTCGGTATTTTATTCGCTTGTTTCTGTGCTCGTTTCATCGCTTACGATAGAAATAGTCACGGGCGGATTTGAAAAATCCAAAATGGCGTTTATATTCTCATCGGAATACGACAGGATAGCTTCTGCCATATCAGAAAAAGCGGGCAGAGGCGTTACGCTTATAGACGGCGAGGGTTGGTACACAAAGGAAAAAAAGAAAATAGTATTTTGCGTGGTGAAGAAAAACGAAATATTTTTACTCAAATCCATAGCAAAATCTATAGATCCGCATGCGTTCATAGTTCTCGGAGATTCGACGGAAACTATAGGCGAGGGCTTCAAAGCGGATATAAGCGACAGCACTTTCAAACCAAAAGAAATTAAAAAGAGAGGTAAAGAGAGATGAAAAGAATTATCGCAGTTTTGCTTGTTGCCGCAAGCATATTTCTTGTTTCGTGCGGAGGAATTCCGTCTGCCAGAGGAATAGTGAAAAAAACCGTTTCCGGAACGACGGAGATCAGTCTTTATTACGGCTCGGCAAACGGGAACGACATGGCTGGCTTCAATATCCGCCGGATTGACGGTATTGCCTCCGGTGCGTTTGCCGCACCGAAAATAAACGCTTTGCCGTTTATAGTTTATGTTTTCAAGCTTGACGGAAGCGTTGAGGTTGAAGAATTCAAAAACACTCTCCGCGAGAACTGTGACCTTGTATGGAACATATGCACATCGGCAGATACGATAATATGTGAAAACGAAGGAGACGTCGTTCTTTTTGCAATGCTGGACATGGACGAGATGACAGGGCTTCCAAAGGGTACGGACGAAAAAATAATAAACAACTTCCATTCAATATTAAAATAAAAAAAACAGGGCGCGTGCCCTGTTTTTTTATTTTGTGTTTTTCATCCAATGTTCGGCGCAGCGAACCCAATCGCCGATGTATTCGTTTTCGGCGTCGAGAAACTCGCGGCAGAGAGTCATACCGTGCCAGCCATCGGGATATATGTGAAGTTCGTACGGAATATTTTTCTTTGAGAGAGCCTCCGCAAAGAGAATGGAATTTATTACGGGAACGGTTTTGTCCGCACGCGTGTGCCAGATGAACGTCGGGACGGTCTTTTTTGTTACCGCATATTCAAGAGACACTTCGCGCAGGAGTTTTTTATCGTTTTTGCCGTCGCCGAGAAGCGTGTCGAACGAACCTCTGTGTGCGTATTTCCCGCTTGTGATAACGGGATAGCAGAGAATCATGCCTGTCGGTTTGTTGTAGCCGTAGGGCATATCTATCGCGTCATAGATAAAGTTTTTGTGCCACATGGTTCCGAGCATTGCGGCAAGATGGCCGCCTGCCGAAAAGCCTATGGTGAATATTCTTTCGGGATCGATGCGGAGCTTTTCCGCATTATCGCGGAGGAATTTCATAGCAAGTGAAGCTTCGATAAGCTGAGTGGGATATACGGCAGCACCGTTTACCGAATAGTCGAAAACGAACGCATTGTAGCCGTGAGCGATGAACTCGTGTGCGATGGGTTCTGCCTCTCTTGATGAGCAGTACGCATATCCGCCGCCGGGGAAAATAAGTATTGCCGGACGTTTTTCGTTGTGGGGAATACGCTCATATGTTCCTGCAAGGTAAGCCGTTATCCTGACGTCGGGATTTGTTTCGGAAAGATGAAAAACTTCTGTTTCCATAAATGTTTTCCTGCCTTTATAAATATTTTAATGTAAATTTTATTTGTCAAACGAGCGCATCCAATGTTCGGCGCATCGTATCCAATCATGATTGTACGCATTATCTGAGCCGAAATTTTTTTGGCAAAGTCCCATTCCGTGTCCGCCTTCGGGATATATGTGAAGCTCATACGGAATGTTTTTCTTTGAAAGCGCGTCGGCAAGCAGAAGCGAATTCATAACGTTTACTCCGCTGTCCGGTCTTGTGTGCCAGATGAACGCCGGAACGGTCTTTTTCGTTACGTTGCGCTCTATGGAAACGCTCTTTCTTGCGGAATCATCCGAAAGTCTGTCGCTGCCGAGAAGCTTGCGGAATGAATCTTCATGCGCATATTTTTTGTCCGATGTAATAACGGGGTAGCAAAGGATCATACCCGTCGGTTTGTTGTAGCCGTAGGGCATATCTGTCGCGTCATAGATAAAGTTCTTGTGCCACATGGTTCCGAGCATTGCGGCAAGATGACCGCCCGCCGACGAGCCGATAACGAATATTTCATCTTTATTCGTTCCGTATTTTTCGGCATTGTCGCGTATGAATTTCATAGCAAGCGAAGCTTCGATAAGCTGGGTGGGGAATCGTGCCGCACCCATAACGGAATATTCAAGCACAAAGCAGTTATATCCGCGCGCACAGAATTCGAGCGCATACGGCTCGCCTTCGAGAAAGGCGCATATTCTGTATCCGCCGCCGGGACAGATAAGCACGGAGGGGCGCGATGCGTTATTGATTTCACCGGAGATGTACGCTGTCAGCGTCACTGCCGGATTTGTTTCCGAAAGACTGAATTTTTCTATTATCATAAATAGTCTCCTTTATACTTCCGCCGTGACCATCCCACCGAAATCGACGGGAGGTTTATCCGAAAGATAATATGGGTCATAGCCTTTGCTTTTTATAAAGTCTTCGGCTTTTTCGCCGTCTGGCAAAAGCCGGACGTCTCCGAAGAATATCACGGTTCTGCCTATGCATCCGCACGCGCCGCCGATAAATCCCTCTTTATATCCCGGAAGGACAATTCCGGTTGAAGAGACAAACGCGGAATCTATGCCTTCTTTTTCGGCGACGCGGAAAATGCCGCGATCTGAGGTCAGGATTCCGTCGCCTATTACGGCACAGGAGCAGTGTGCATAGCCCTGCTTTACGTTTATAGTTTTGTATCCGCGTTTTTTTGCGAAATCAAGTATTTCGGGCGCTACGCTTTTTTCACGGCAAACGAGTCTGTCTCCGACCGTGAAGCAATTGAGCGCCGCGTCGAGCGGATATTTGTTTCCGGCATTTTGCTTTATTACGGTGCAGGGAAAATCGAGTGCGGCAAACAGCTTGTCGCTTTCGGGATAATTTGCGTAAACAAAGAATTCATCGCCCACGGAAGCTATCAGTGTGTCCGCATGCGAAGCGATGGGCGAAGGCAATGCCGGAAGCGGCGGAAGCGGCACAACGGTGCCGAAATCCGAAAGTTTTTTCGCCATGTTTTTTTCAAGTGCTGAGGATACCAATATGAAATTCACGGGCAAACCTCCCTTTTTACGCAAAATCCCCTTCCTTGCGGAAGGGGTCCTGTAAAGCTTTTATCCGAGGTGTTACGCTCTTTCTACCTTGCCGGAGCGAAGGCAACGAGAGCAAACGGTAACTGTCTTGTGAGTGCCGTTGATATTTGCGCTTACCTTTCTGAGATTGGGCTTCCAAGTTCTGCTTGTTTTGCGGTTGGAGTGGGAAACGTTGTTTCCGAAAACGAGCGCCTTACCGCAACATACACATTTTGCCATATTTACACCTCCTGTTATTATTTTTATATCTGTAAAGTAAGAGGCGCAAAGCACATCTTACGGTTTAACAGAGATACAGCGATGTTTATTATATCACGGGTTTTTTGAAAAATCAATAGTAAATTTTCTTTTTTTGAAAAAAGTTTTATCAAATATCGCTTTATTTTGTCGGATATGCTTCAAGGCGGCATATGGGAGTGCCTTTTTCCGAAAAGGCTTTTTCGTATTCGGTTTCGGTATCGCAACCGAAATATTCGCTGGCGTGAAGGTCATGCGTGACCTTTTCCGTGCGGTATCCCGCAGCTTCAAATTCGGGCAGGGAATATTCAAAAAGATCGGCGTTGTCGGTTTTGAATGCTATGCATCCGCCTTCGGCGAGCAAGGGCTTGAAAAGCGAAAGGAACGTCCTGCAGGTCAGGCGTCGTTTTGCATTGCGCTTTTTCGGCCACGGATCGCAGAAGTTTATGTGAATTCTTTCAAAGCTTCCCGCAGGGAAGATCTTGTCGAGTCTTGAAGCATTGGTATTGAGAAAAACGACATTTTTGTATTCGTTTTCAGGCGTTCTTTCCGCCGCCTGAACGATGACGTCGGTTATCAGTTCAACGGCTATGTAAGCCGTATCGGGATGATTTTTCGCTTCTCCGCGAACAAAGCCTCCTTTTCCGCAACCTATTTCAAGACGGAAGCGTGAATAGTCGGGAAAAAGCTCCGTGAGGGTAAGCTTGGGAGGATCGGAGGAGAATTCATCCGTTATTATATTGTCGCAGGCGAGCAGGCGCTCATCGCGATGTTTCAGTTTTCTTGCTCTCATAAAAAATCCTTAAAAACAAAATTACTTTTATATTTTAACCTTATGAGACGATAATTGCAACAATAAAATGAAAAATAATGTATAATCGCGGCGAAAAACGGAGAGAATACGGAATGTCAAGTAAAAAACAAGGAGTTGATCATTTATGATAATCGACAGAATTGCGCTTATAATTTCAATTATCGGCGCGCTCAATTGGGGAAGTATAGGCCTTTTCAAGTTTGACATAGTTGCATGGATATTCGGCGGTCAGGACGCTTCGGTGTCGCGCGTTATCTACACGCTTGTGGCACTTGCCGGAATATGGTGCATTTCACTTCTTTTCCGTCCGAGAGAAGAGACGGAAGTTGTCCGCGATGAAAGAAGATAAGTTTTTGTTCTACCCGCTTAATATGCCTTCGCTTTTGCGAAGGCATATTTTGTTTGAAAAAAGAATAGAATGGGGTGAAAGAGAGAAAAAGAGGAATGAAAAGGTGTGCGCTCGGCGCGGATTTTCAAAAATTTGTTTTCAATATTACTTTGTGGAGGAACATTATGAAAACTGCCTCAAAAGAGATAAGCCGAAATATAAAAAAAGAGCTTGCCTGCGTAAATATGACTGTTACGATAATCGCTATGGTGCTTTCGGTCGTGACAGGAGTGTTTTTTGCCATAGGCGGAATTGACGGCGAAGCCTGGGAGGAGATATGTACTCCCGTATGGGCGTTGCACCCCGTTATTCTTGTCATATTTTTTGCTTTGGCGCTGTGCTTGCTTGCGATATCGCTTTCGATCACGTTCTTCTCGCCGCTTCACCTGTGCGGAAAGCCGATGCAGACGGCATATATACTTTATGCGTGCGTTTATGCTTTGACTTACATATGGATCCCGCTTACATATAAGGCGACGGCGTTTTTTGCGTCAGCATTGACGTGCGCCGTATGTCTTGTGCTTTTATCTGTGCTTTATCCGCTTGTCAGGCGTGTTGGAAAGCTTCCGTCCTTGTGTCTTTTGCTGTTTTCGGCGTGGCAGGGATATTTGCTGTGCTTTTCCTTTGCTCTTTTCGTGGTTAATTGAATTTTATTATATCTAAAATATTGACAAGTAAACAGCTTTTTGATATTATATAAGCATAAAACAATCAAAACGGTATCGAAAGGAGATTATAAATGAAAACAGTTAAAATCCGTCTTTCTTCAATTGAAGCGGTAAGAGATTTCGTTGAAATAGTTCGTAAATACGATTCTGAGGTTGACCTCTCAAGCGGAAGATATGTTGTTGACGCAAAGTCGATAATGGGTATATTCAGCCTTGACCTTCTCAGTCCTATCACGCTTACGGCTTATGGCGATGATTGCGAAAAGCTTTTTGAAGAACTTAAAGATTATATTGTAGAATAATTTCATGACAAAACAAAAGCGGCACGGACTTTTCCGTGCCGCTTTTGTTTTGGAGAACTGAGGTTTTTTCTGTATCTATATGGACAAATCTATAAAACTACAAGCGGCAAGAGCGGCGACCGAGCCGTCGGCACAAGCCGTTGTAATTTGTCTTATTTTCTTTGCGCGGCAGTCGCCCGCAACAAATACACCGGGAGTTTTTGTAAGACAATCCTCTCCGGATGCCATATATCCGCGCTCGTCAAGCTCACATACGGAAGAAAACGTGCCGTTTGACGGAACAAGTCCTATCGCGACAAATACTCCGTCGACGCGGAGAGTTGATTCCCTTCCGCTTTCATCCGCTATGACGACGGCGGAAAGCTTTCCGTCGCCTTCAAAGCGTTTTACGGTCGAGCCTGTGATATATTCAACATTCGGTCTTTCGCGTAGGACGTCAAGCAGTCTTTTTTCTCCCGTGAAATACGGAAGATTCTGAACGAGCGTGACTTTTTTGCATTTTTCCGAGAGCAGTACGGCTTCCTGAAGGGCGCTGTTTCCGCCGCCTATGACCGCGACTTCCTTTCCGGAATAAAAATCTCCGTCGCATACTGCGCAGAACGATATTCCTTCACCCAAAAATTTTTCTTCGCCTTCGGCGCCGGTCATTCTGTGTTTTACACCGGATGCTATTATAACGGCTTTGCAATCAAAGCTGCCGCTTGTGGTGACAACTTTTTTTGTCTCGCCGTGATCTTCTATTCCGGTTACTTCTTCGGGCTCGATGTCTGCGCCGTGAGAGATTACCTGCTCTATAAGCTGCTCAGCAAGCTCATTTCCGCTGAGCTGCATTGAGCCGGGATAGTTTTCTATTTTCGGCGAATATGTCATCTGACCGCCGAAGTTTGATTTTTCAAGGACGAGAACGGTTTTTCCCGCTCTCAGGGCGTACAGGGCGGCGGTAAGTCCCGCCGGGCCTGCGCCGATTATTATTATATCGTGCATTTGTATTAAAGCGATTCTATATATTTTCGTATTTCCGATACGCCTTTGAGACGCTTTACTCCGTCGCCGTCCGGCACCACGAGAGTGGGAGCCGTTACGATGTCGTAAGCCTTAGCCATATCTTCGTTTTCGTTTGCGTAAATATTTTCATAGGCGATGCCTGCTTTTTCAAGAAGAGCCTTTGCTATTTTGCAGTTGGGGCAGGTTTTTGTTGTGAAAAGCAGATTTGCCGCAGCCTTCGGCTGACATTCACAATTATGCTCAGGTTCCTTGTGTTCGAGAACGCCGAAGTGCGTGAGGTGCGAACGTTCTATGACATATTCCTTGCGTTCGGAGAATTCCTGAGCCTTGCCGTCGTTGAAGTTCTGAACGGGACGGTAGTAACCTGTTATACGGCTGTAAACTTCCGTTTTCTTTTTGCATATGGGGCACTCATATACTTCGCCGGGAATGTAACCGTGTTCGGTGCAGACCGAGTATGTGGGTGAAAGCGTATAATAAGGAAGTCTGTAATTTTCGGATATTTTACGGACGAGCGAAGCTGCCGACTTCCAATCCGGAAGCTTTTCGCCGAGAAAGGCGTGAAATACCGTGCCGGAGGTGTAGAGAGTCTGAAGTTCATCCTGAATGTCGAGCGCGGTAAAGATATCTTCCGTATAACCGACGGGAAGATGAGAGCTGTTTGTGTAGTACGGAGCTTCTTCCGTTCCGGCGGTTATGATATCGGGATAACGGCGCTTGTCGTGCTTTGCAAGACGATAAGCCGTAGACTCGGCAGGCGTTGCTTCAAGGTTGTAGAGATCGCCGTACTGTTCCTGATAGTCGGAGAGACGGTTGCGCATATGGTTCAGGCACTCTTTTGCGAATTCCTGAGTTTCCTTGTGCGTTATGTCCTTTCTGAGCCACTTTGCGTTGAGTCCGGCTTCGTTCATGCCGACAAGACCGATCGTTGAGAAGTGGTTCGCAAATGTTCCGAGATAACGCTTTGTATAAGGATAAAGTCCTTCGTCAAGAAGCTTTGTTATAACCTTTCTCTTTACGCTGAGCGAACGGGCTGCAACGTCCATTATATGGTCAAGACGTTTGTAGAAATCTTCCTTGTCGGATGCGAGATATGCAAGGCGGGGAATGTTTATGGTGACAACGCCGATGGAGCCTGTCGATTCGCCGCTTCCGAAGAAGCCGCCCGACTTTTTACGCAGTTCACGAAGGTCGAGACGCAGACGGCAACACATCGAACGTACGTCGCTCGGCTCCATGTCGGAGTTGACGTAGTTTGAGAAGTACGGAGTGCCGTATTTCGCCGTCATTTCAAAGAGAAGCTTGTTGTTCTCCGTTTCTGACCAGTCGAAATCGCGGGTGATGGAATATGTGGGAATAGGATATTGGAAACCTCTGCCGTTGGCGTCGCCCTCTATCATTATTTCGATGAAGGCGCGGTTTACCATATCCATTTCTTTTTTACAGTCTTTATAGCGGAAAGGCATTTCCTTGCCGCCGACTATACAATTCATTTCGGCAAGATCGGCGGGAACCGTCCAGTCGAGGGTAATGTTCGAGAACGGAGCCTGAGTACCCCATCTTGACGGGGTGTTGACGCCGTAAACGAATGATTCTATACACTTCTTGACTGCGTCGAAGCTGAGATTGTCAACTTTTACGAACGGCGCAAGGTATGTGTCAAATGAAGAGAATGCCTGAGCGCCCGCCCATTCGTTCTGCATTATGCCGAGAAAGTTTACCATCTGGTTGCAGAGCGTTGCAAGGTGGCTTGCGGGAGAGGAGGTTATTTTTCCTACAACGCCGCCGAGACCTTCCTGAATAAGCTGCTTGAGCGACCAGCCGGCGCAGTAGCCTGTGAGCATGGAAAGGTCGTGAAGGTGAATATCGCCGCTTCTGTGCGCGTTTGCAATCTCTTCATCATATATTTCGGAAAGCCAATAGTTTGCCGTAATTGCGCCGGAGTTTGAAAGAATAAGTCCGCCTACGGAATAAGTTACGGTGGAGTTTTCCTTTACGCGCCAGTCTATGGCTTTTACATAACTGTTCACAAGTTCCTTGTAGTCAAGGATCGTGGACTTCATATTGCGTATTTTTTCTCTCTGCTTACGATAAAGAATATACGTTTTCGCAACGTCGTCATAGCCCGCCTGAATAAGCACGGACTCAACGCTGTCCTGAATGTCTTCAACTGAGACAAGTCCGTCTTTTACCTTATGCTCGAAGTTTGAAGTTACTTTGAGCGCAAGAAAATCTATTACGGATGGGTGATACTGTTTGCCTATTGCTTCAAAAGCTTTTGTTATGGCAACCGATATTTTGGATATGTCAAAATCCGCTATCTGTCCGTCTCTTTTAATGACCTGATACATAATAAAAAAACCTCCTATTGACAAACGGAAGCCCCCGACGCTGTGCGTGGGAGGCGAAACCGCAATTGCTTTTCGCAGTGATATAATCTTACCACTTTGAAAATGCGTTGTCAAGGGAGATTACACAATATGTTGTGTTTTTATATCAATTTATTAAAAAATCGGAACAATATATAGATTACAGTCCCCGAAGTTGTGCATTTGGCACAAAACGTCGCGCGGTGTCGAGAAAGCTCAGATATTCCTCTCTTGAAAAACCTTCAAGTCCTTCTCCGATAAGCTCTCCGGAGTCCTTGAACGCTTGCAGATACCACCGCTCTGCACCCGTTATCCACTTACCTATGGTTTCAATATCCGCTTGCGTATGAAAGCCTTTTACAAGCGTTGTGCGGAACTCATATCCGACTTTTCCGTTCATAAGAAGATGTATGCTTTCTTCTATTTTTCCGAGAGGCGCCGATGAAAGTCCGATGGTCTTTGCATATTTATGAGGACTGTTTTTTATATCCATGGCGACATAATCGACAAGCCCGTTTTCGATGAGGCGAGAAAGCCTTTCGGAATAAGTGCCGTTCGTGTCGAGTTTTACAGCAAAACCGAGCGCTTTAATCTTTTTTATAAGAGCTTCGGCATTGTCCGATATCAGCGGTTCTCCGCCCGTTACGGCTACGCCGTCAAGACGGTTCCTGCGACTTTCGAGAAACGCAAGAAATTCTTCTTCGGGTATATTTTCACTGCCGTCCGAGCCGAGAACGAGCGAAGCGTTGTGGCAGAACGGACAACGGAAATTACATCCGCCGAGGAAAACTGTACAGGCTGTCTTTCCGGGAAAATCGAGGAGAGTCAGTTTCTGAAGTCCGGATATTTTCACTTGAGCTCCTCCTTTGGCATTGTTTACAGTTAAGTATGTTATCACAGATTGGGAGGCATTTCAATAGTCAGGAAAAAAATTAATAATTTAATTTCAGTTTATCTATTTATTTTTGCAAGGATTTATGGTATTATATATAATGTAAAGATTTCTTCGGAGGAATTTCAATGGACAATGATAACAACATTATAAGAACGGACGAAGCGACTGAGCAGATATACGAACCTGAAATTGTAAAACCGCCGCTTAAGTTCGGCAGGCTTTACGGCAAGATGACGTGGCTGTTTTTTTCGATCGCGGTCATGATAATAGCCGTAAATATTTTTGCTGTGATCGCAATGATGGCAGTAAGATATTATTTTCCGGAGCTTGAGCAGACAAACTGGTACGAAACGGTGCTCAATTCGGTTGCATTTTATTTTGTGGGCGTGCCGATAGCGGCGATAATGTTGCTTTTCTCAAGACCTGACACTGCGGTTGATTCCATAAGATCAAAAACAAAGCTGACGTTCGGCAAGTGGATGAAATACCTTTGCATGGCGTTTGCGTTTATGTATGCGGGAAATTGGGTAGGAAACATAGTAACCGGCGTTCTCGGACTTATTGTCGGACATTCGATAGAAAATCCGGTCGCAAGCGCGCTTGACGGTGCCTCGTGGATAATTTCCACAATATCAATGGTAATAATCGCTCCGATATTCGAAGAGTTGCTTTTCAGAAAGCTTCTTATCGACAGAATGCAGCCATATGGTGAAAAAACGGCGATAATTGCTTCGGCTCTTGCGTTCGGACTTGTTCACGGAAACTTCTCGCAGTTCTTTTATGCATTCGGCGTCGGATTGCTTTTCGGATACGTGTACTGCAAGACCAAAAATATATGGTATACGATATCTTTTCATATGATAATAAACGGCGTTTGCGGAATACTGACGGGATATATTTCAAGCAAGATAGATTATGAAGAATACAGCTCGGTGCTTGAATCCATAGGCAAGCAGCTGTCAAACGAGGAAGCAATGGAGCTTGTGGCGAAGATAGGAAAATATTTAATCCCGATGATTGCTCTCGGAGTTATATCGCTTGTGGTATTCGGTGCGGCGGTGACGGGCATAGTGTTCTTTGCAAAAGGCATAAAGAACATTTCGCTTGAAGGCTGTAAATATGATATATCGGCGAAAAACGTAAGGATCGCAGCATATGCGAATGTCGGGATTATAATCCTTTATGCGATAATGGCGATCAGCTTTATAACTTCAATCATATATTATTAAATATTAAGGAGGATGCTTTTTATGAAAAAAGGTTTTGGATGGTTCCTCGCGGCGGCTGCGCTTCTTACGCCCTATGCCGCAGAGAAAAACGAAGAAACGGGCGAATATGAGATCCGTTCGCTTCTTCTCAGGGTAAAGACGAAAACGGTAACGGATGATGACGGCACCGAGCACCGCGATTGCACGGTGAACTTTGCCGGACTTCCCACAAGAGGAGACGTTGAAACGATACGTCAGAATGTTTCCGGCGGAATAGCCAAAGTTTCCGCAGGCATTTCAAAATGCGCAAAAAGAGTTTCTGACGCTTTTAAAGATTCATGCTTTGCAAAAAAGAATGAGGACGAGGGCGAAGAGGACTTCGGTTCGGAGGAAGATTTTGAAAATATCTTCGACGACGAGCCGGAAGAGGGAAGCGAAGCGCTTTGATGATAAAAGCCACCTTTCGGGGTGGCTTTTTGAATTGAAAGCCGAGAAACGAAAATTAAGAATTTTATTTGCCGCTTTGGATAAAAAACGTACAAAATTGCAAAATATACTTGACAAAACACAGATGAAGTGCTATACTGTTTCAGCAAAACAAAGAAAAGCGTTCTCCGCTTTCACCAAGCTGCGTCGCGAGCTTGGTCAATAACATTCGTTTTTCCTTACGTTGTGAGGAAAATTTTCGGTGCGGAGAAGCTCTTTGGCTTTCCGCAATTTTTATTTTTGGAGGTGTGCTACTATCAGCACTAAAGATTATCTTTTCAACGAGGATATAAGAGTTCCTCAGGTGCGTCTCATCGGCGAAAACGGCGAACAGCTCGGTATTGTCGATACGGACAAGGCGCTTAAAGCCGCCTATGACAGCGGCAGCGACCTTGTTATGATAGCAGACAAGGCGGAACCGCCCGTGTGTCGCATAATGGATTACGGCAAATTCCGTTTTGAACGCGAAAAACGCGAAAAAGAAGCAAGAAAAAAACAGCAGGTTGTTGAAGTTAAGGAAATTCAGCTCTCCTGCAATATAGGCGATCACGACTTTGAAACAAAGCTCGGTCATGCGCTCCGCTTCCTTAAAGAAGGAAACAAGGTGCGCGCAGTCGTCAAGTTCAACGGAAGAAGAGAGCTTCTTCACCCCGAACTCGGCACCGCCATGATGGACAGATTTGTTGCCGCGTGTTCCGAATACGGAAGCACGGACAAGAAAGCCGTGCTTGAAGGTCGCAAGCTTTCGCTTGTTATATCGCCGATAAAGAAGTAACCAAAATGCGGCTACGCCGCAAAGTCATATCGAAAGGAAAAAATCACTATGCCTAAGATCAAAACACACAGCGCGACAGCGAAAAGATTTTCCGTTACAAAAAGCGGAAGAGTAAAGATGAACAGCTCAAACCGTCGTCATAAGCTCGGACTCAAGACGCCCAAGCGCAAGAGACAGCTCAGACGCAACACTTACCTCAGCCCCTCTTTCGAGGCAACGGTAAAGACACTCATCCAGAAATAATCGAATCGAAATAGGAGGAAGCAAAGATGGCAAGAGTAAAAGGCGCTATGATGACGCGCAAAAGAAGAAATAAAATGCTGAAGCTCGCCAAGGGCTATTGGGGTGCGAAGAGCAAGCACTTCAAGATGGCTAAAGAGCAGGTAATGAAGAGCGGTAACTACGCTTTTGCAGGACGTAAACTTAAAAAGAGAGATTTCCGTTCTCTGTGGATAACAAGAATTTCCGCACAGGCAAAGGTAAACGGAATCAACTACTCACAGCTTATGCACGGTCTTAAGCTTGCAGGCGTTGATATAAACCGCAAGATGCTCGCAGAGCTTGCAGTTTCCGACAAGGAAGCATTCGCTTCTCTCGTTGAAACAGCTAAAAAAGCGCTTTAATCTTATAACCTGAAAACCAAAGCTGAAATATGCTTTGGTTTTTGTGCATTAAAGGGGAGTAAAACGAATATGCCTTTTGTAACGGATATAAAAAGCAGAAGCAACCCCAAGGTTCTTTGGGCGTGCGGACTTTCGGAAAAGAAAAAGCGCGACTCAGAGGGGCTTTTCCGCTTTGAAGGAATAAAGCTTTTTCTGGAAGCTATGCGCGAAAAGCTTGATATCGTCGCTGTTTTCGCAAGCGAAAAAGCTATGGAAACGTATGCTTCCGAGCTTTGTTATTTTGACGGAGAAATATATAAAGTTGCAGACGCCGTATATGAAAAGCTTACGGAGGAAAACGCTCCGCAGGGAGTGCTGACAATAGCGAAAAAGCCGCTGCCCGTATGCGGATGCACGGGACTTACGATGATACTTGACGGCGTTGCCGATCCCGGTAACGTCGGGACGGTGATCCGTTGCGCCGACGCTTTCGGTGCGGAAAGAGTGCTTCTGGGAGGCGGATGTGCCGATGCTTTCGGGCAAAAGACTGTTCGCGCGGCGATGGGATCGCTTTTCCGTGTTCCGACAGAAAGAGCGCCCTTACCCGAAAAAATAAAGGAACTGAGAGCCGAAGGCTATAAGGTCTATGCCGCGATGCTTGACAAGACATCTGTTCGCGCCGACGAAATAGAAAAGGGCGGAAAGCTTGCTTTTGTCGTTGGAAACGAGGGGCACGGAATATCTTCGGAGGTGCGCAATCGCTGCGACGGCAGCGTTATAATACCCATGCGTGAAAACGGAGCCGAATCACTTAATGCGGCAGTTGCGGCATCCGTGTTTATGTGGGAGCATAAAAGAATTTGACGGAGGAGAAAATGGACAGATCACTGCTTTATTGGATATGGCTTTCACTGCGCTGCGGCGCAGGCAGCGAAAGCGGGACTTACCTTTTGGCGCAGGTAGGCTCTCCCGAGGAGATATATGCTTCGGATGAGGCGAGACTTGAAGAAGTCGGCGGAATATCGAAAGAACTCAGACATGCCTTGCTTGACAAGGATCTTGAGCTTTGCAAGCGGATACTTGATTTCTGCGAAAGAACGAACGTTTCTATAATGACGGCGAACAGCGACATATATCCGAAAAGGCTGGCTTCAATACACGCAAAACCGCTTTTGCTTTATTACAAAGGCAAGATACCCAAAATAGACGATAACGTTCTTGTTGCCGTTGTCGGGACGAGATCATGCACGGAATACGGTGAGAAAACGGCATATAAATTCGGCGCGGAGCTTGCAAGAGGCGGCGCAATAGTCGTTTCCGGAATGGCACTCGGTATAGACGGTATGGCGGCAAGAGGAGCACTTTCCGTTGGCGGACACACGATTGCGGTACTCGGCTGCGGAATAGAAACGGCATATCCTCCGCAGAACAGGGAGCTTATGGAGCAGATAATCGTAAACGGTACGGTGATGACCGAATATGCTCCCGGCACGGAACCCTCCGGCTGGAATTTCCCCGTGAGAAACAGAATAATATCCGGACTTTCACAGGCTACGCTCGTGGTTGAAGCCGACAAAAGAAGCGGTGCGCTTATAACCGCCGGCAGAGCGCAGTCACAGGGGCGAGACGTGTTTGCGGTTCCCGGCAAGATAGGAGACAGAGAAAGCGAAGGCACAAACGAGCTTATCCGCAACGGCGCGAAAATAGCGCTTTCGGCAAAGGACATTTTAAGGGAATACGAGCTGCTTTATCCGCACAGAATATTTACCGAAAATATAGATGACAGAAGATATGTCACATCACAGAAAGTAAAGGTCGCGGCGACGGACGCAAAGATAGATCCTCCGCCGAGATATACGAAAAACCGCCCGTATCAGGAGCCTAAAAGGCAGTCGGCACCGAAAAATGAAGACCTTTCGTATCTCACGGAGGAGGAAAGAAAGCTTTTTGCGCTCATCGGAGACAGAATGACAACGGATGAGATATATAAAGCCGCAATAGCTTCGGGTATGTCGCTTGAGACGGGAGCGATGCTCGGACTTCTCACCACGCTTGAAATATACGGACTTATAGAAGCCGTTCCGGGCGGAAGTTATAAAAGAGTTAAAAATTTTTGACTTGACACGGCGCACTCTGTTGTGTATAATGGCAAACGTCACCAAAAATAAAACAGATTTCAGATAAGGAGCTTCGCTTTTTCAAGCGATCGTGCAAAAATGCAGCATTATCTTGTAATAATCGAGTCGCCTTATAAGGCACCCGCAATAAATTCCTATCTCGGCAAGGAATATAAAGTCATGGCGTCTGTCGGACATGTCAGAGACCTTCCGAAAAGTACGCTCGGAGTTGATACTGACCATGACTTTGCGGTGAAATACATTAACATAAAGGGAAAATCGGACATAATAAATCAGCTTAAAAAGGAAGTTAAAAATGCCGATAAGGTATACTTCGCAACCGATCCCGACCGCGAGGGAGAAGCTATATCGTGGCATCTTGCAACGGTTCTCGGCATAAAGCCTGAAGAAGCGAACAGAGTAACCTTCAATGATATAACAAAGAAAACGGTGCTTGCCGGAATGGAGCATCCGCGCGCAATAGATATGAACCTTGTAAACTCGCAGCAGGCAAGAAGAATTCTTGACCGAATAGTTGGCTACAAAATCAGTCCTTACCTTTGGAAAACCGTTCGCAGCGGACTTTCCGCAGGAAGAGTTCAGTCGGTTGCGACGAGAATAATCGTCGAAAGAGAAGCGGAGATAAAGGCTTTCGTTCCTAAGGAATACTGGACGATAGAAGCGACGCTTAAAACTCCGAAGCGCGCTAAGATAACGGCAAAATTCTTCGGCGATAAAAACGGTAAGATCGAGCTTGCCTGCGAGGATGACGCAAAGAAAGTGACCGACGCTTGTGAAAACGGCGAATTTATCGTTTCCGCAAGCGAAGTGACGAAAAAGCATCGCTCGCCGAATCCTCCGTTCATAACGTCAACACTTCAGCAGGAAGCTTCAAAAAGACTCGGATTTCAATCCAAGCGCACGATGCTTGTGGCTCAGGAGCTTTACGAAGGTATAAATTTAGGTACGGAAAACGGTGGAACGCACGGTCTTATAACGTATATGAGAACGGACTCTCTCCGTGTTTCGGACGAGGCTGCGGAAGCCGCGAAGGACTTTATTATCAGCAAATACGGCAGCGATTGTTATCCTTCAAAGCGCAGAGTGTTCAAGTCGAACGCTTCGGCACAGGACGCGCATGAAGCCATCCGTCCGGCAGATCTTACTCTTCCTCCGGAAAGGGTAAAAGGCACGCTTTCTTCCGATCAATACAAGCTTTATAAGCTTATCTGGGACAGATTTATCGCAAGCCAGATGAAGAATGCCGAGCTTGAAGTGCTTTCGGCAGATATCTCCTGCGGCGAATATATATTCAAATCGAGCGAATATGTTGTAAGCTTCAAGGGGTATATGCTCGCGTATGACGATACGGGCGATGAGGCTCAACCCAAAACAAAGCTTCCCGAACTTTCGGCAGGAGACAGGCTCACAAAGGAAGCACTTGATTCAAAACAGAACTTCACCGATCCTCCGGCGCACTACACGGAAGGTTCGCTTATTAAATTTCTTGAGGAGAAGGGCATAGGCAGACCGAGCACCTACGCGCAGACGATAACCACGATCGTTCAGAGAGGATATGTAAAGCGTGAAAAGAAAGCGCTTGTATCGACGCCGCTCGGCGAAGCGACAGTCAAGCTTATGAAAAAGAATTTTCCTGAGATCGTGGATTATAAGTTCACCGCGAGTGTGGAAGAGGATCTCGATAAAATCGCGCGCGGAGAGGAAACGATGACGGAGGTTCTCGGCGATTTCTACGGCGATTTTTCAAAAACGCTCGAAAAGGCGCAGGAATCCATAAAGGATAACAAGGTAAAGATTCCGGATGAAGAATCCGACATAATCTGCGAAAAATGCGGAAGAAAAATGGTAATAAAGCACGGCAGATTCGGTACTTTTGCCGCTTGCCCCGGATATCCCGAGTGTAAAAATACAAAGGCGATAGACAAAAAGGGCAACGTTATGGAAAAGAAAACGGAAGAACCCGAAAAAACCGATATGAAGTGCGAAAAGTGCGGCGGCGATATAGTTATACGCAGCAGCTCGTACGGACGTTTTTATGCTTGCTCGAACTTCCCCAAGTGCAGATATACAAAGGCAATTCTCGAGCCTATCGGGGTTAAATGTCCTAAATGCGGAGGCGATATAGTAAAAGCTTACGGCAAGAAGAAAAATCTTTATTACCGCTGCGAAAAGTATCCCGAATGCGATTTTTCAAGCTGGGATCTTCCGACCGCAGAAAAATGTCCGAAGTGCGGAAAGATGCTTTTTGAAAAGAAAGGCAAGGGACTTTATTGCGCCGACGCCGCCTGCGGCTACAAGGACTTTGAGGATAAAAAATAAGAATAATATTCAAAAAAATGGCGGCCGTCGAAAGACGTCGCCTTTTTTGTTTGAAATACATATTGAAATATTATTTATTTTGTTATATAATACATAAGTAAAACTATAATATCGGAGTATTTTATGAAGATAATTCTTGACGTTATGGGCGGCGACAATCCGCCTGCCGAGATAATAAAAGGCGCATTGCTCGCAAGAAAAGAGCTTGACGCGCGCATAGCGCTTGTCGGCGACGAGAGCATAATACGTGACGTACTCTCGGCTGAAGGAGCAGACAGCAGCGATTTTGATATAATCGGCAGCGACAGCGTGATAGAAATGGAGGACAACCCTCTCTGCATCGTTCAGAAGAAGAAAAATTCTTCTATGGGCGCGGCGCTTCGCATGCTCGCCGCAGGCGACGGCGACGCGGTTGTATCATGCGGGAATACGGGCGCGCTCTTTACCGGCGCGACGCTCATCGTCCATAGAGTGCCGGGACTTCGACGCGCGGCGCTCGGAACGGTGCTTCCTTACACCAACAATGTAATGCTTATGGACTGCGGAGCAAACGTCACGGTCACACCGGAATATCTTCTGCATTTTGCGCATCTCGGCTCGATATATATGAGAAAGCTTTACGGAATAGAACGTCCGAGAGTGGCGCTTGTCAACAACGGCTCCGAAGGACATAAAGGAACTCCGCTCGTGATAGAAGCGAAGGCGCTCATGGAAAACGATGAAAATCTGAACTTTATAGGAAACGTTGAAGGAAAGGAACTTCCGTTTGACGCCTGCGACGTAGCCGTCTGCGACGGATTTACCGGAAACGTTCTTCTCAAAACAAGCGAGGGACTTTGCCGGTTCGTTATGAAGCACGTTATACGGGAGGTCGGATCTACCGACGGAGGAAAACGAGGCGACGTTGTCTCCGCGCTTGAACACGAGGACAGATTTTTTGACGTTACCGAATACGGCGGCGCACCGTTTATAGGAATAGCGAAGCCCGTTATAAAGGCTCACGGAAATTCGGAAGCGAACGCAATAAAAAATGCGCTTATGCGTGCGGCGGACTATGCCCGCGCCGACGTTATAGGCGAAATAGAAAAATCGGCGGAGCTTTTCAAAGCTGTACCTGTCGGAGGAAAAAATGAAGGATAAGATAACTTCTCCGCACATTGATACGGCGGAGCTTGAAAAACGTATAAATCACAGATTTGCAAACAGAGAATTTCTTCGCGAGGCGTTGTGTCACACTTCATATGTGAACGAAGCAAAAAAGACGGAAAAGTCAAACGAAAGACTTGAATTTCTCGGCGACTCGGTGCTTTCGGCGATCGTAAGCGAATATCTTTTCAAAAGATTTCCGGACAGCAACGAAGGCGAGCTTTCAAGCATGCGCAGAAGCATAGTCGAACGCGCGTCGCTTGCATCGTTTTCAAGGGAGATATCGCTCGGCGAATATCTTTATCTCGGCCACGGGGAGGAAATCTGCGGAGGAAGAGATCTTGACTCAAACCTTGAGGACGCCTTTGAAGCACTTACAGCCGCCGTTTATCTTGACGGTGGGAGAAAAAGCGTGGAGGATTTTGTAATGCCGTTTGTAACAAAGGCGGCAGACGCGTTTTCCCCGACAAAAAGTCTTTCGGATCCGAAATCGCTTTTGCAGGAGATAATTCAGGAATCGCCCGGCGAAAAGCTTGAATATATAATCACGGGAGAAGAAGGTCCCGATCACGACAAAACGTTTTTCTGCGAGGTAAAGGTAAACAGCAACGTTCTCGGCAAAGGCGATGGAAAGAGCAAAAAGGAAGCCGAAAAACAGGCGGCAAGAGAAGCGCTCCGTCTTTTCGGGATATCCGACGAAGAACAGAAATGAAAACACACGCAAACATACCGATATTTGTGCCGCATATGGGCTGTCCGAACGCCTGCGTTTTCTGCAATCAGCGGACGATTTCCGGTCACAACGTTCCAGATTTTACAAAGGTCGAAAGCGAGATAGAAAACGCGCTTTCAACGATAGATCTTTCAAAGCGCACGGTGCAGATAGCGTACTTCGGCGGAAGCTTTACGGCGATAGACCGCGCGGATATGATATATTTGCTTTCTGTGGCGAAGAAATTTATAGACGACGGCAGAGTGGAATCGATAAGAATATCTACCCGCCCCGACTGTATAGATGAAGAGATCGTCGGAATACTTCGCTCCTACGGTGTGAAGAGCGTTGAACTCGGGATACAGAGCTCCTCCGAAAGGGTGCTTGAAGTATCGGGCAGAGGACATGGCTTTGAGTGCTGTAAAAAAGCTTCGGTGCTTATAATCAGCGCCGGAATGGAATTTGTGGGACAGATGATGACAGGACTTCCGGGCTCGACAAAAGAGGATGAGATCAGAACGGCGGAGGCCATTGCCGATATGGGCGCGGTCGCCGCAAGAATATATCCAACCGTGGTATTTAAGGGTACTAAACTTGCCGATATGACTTACTGCGGAGGCTATGTTCCGATGAGCAGGGAGGAAGCGATCGAACGCACCGAAGCGGCGTTTGAAGTCTTTGCCGAAAGAGGAATAAAGGTTATAAGAATAGGTCTGCAGTCGGGAGAGGCGCTTGTTTCCGGCGAAGAGATTGCCTGCGGAGATTATTCGGAGGCAATAGGCGAGATGTGCATAAGCCGTTATTTTGAAAAAAAGCTATCGGCGCTGTGCAAAGGACTTTCCGGCGAGAAGGTAACTGTTTTCTGCAATCCGCGCAGGGTATCGTGCGCCGTAGGATACAAAGGCGAAAACAAAACCAAAATAAAAGAAGAATTCGGGCTTTTGGCGCTGAAAATATCGCCGTGCGAAGAGCTTTCCGAATTTGAAGTAAGAATAAAAAAAGACTAAAGGAGCAAGCAGCGTGCGTCTTAAAACACTTGAAATGCAGGGCTTTAAGTCCTTCCCCGATAAGACCGTCATCAGCTTTGACAGAGGAATTACCGTTGTTGTGGGACCGAACGGCTCGGGAAAATCGAACATATCCGACGCAATGCGCTGGGTTCTCGGAGAAATATCATCAAAGAATATACGCGGTTCGAAAATGGAGGACGTTATCTTTGCGGGATCGCAGAAGAGAAGTCCTATGGGTTATGCGGAGGTTTCCGTAACGTTTGACAATACGGAAGACGACGGAAAGATCACCTCCATGAGCGATTATGACGAGATAACCGTAACGCGTCGCTATTACAGAGTGGGCGAAAGCGAATATTTTATAAACCGTAAGCCCGTAAGGCTTAAAGATATTCACGAGCTTTTTATGAATACGGGTCTCGGCAAAGGCGGATATTCGATAATAGGTCAGGGAAAGATATCAGAGATAATTTCATCGAAGAGCGAGGACAGGCGCGCCATATTCGAAGAAGCGGCGGGCATTGCAAAATACCGCTATCAGAAGCAGGAGGCGGAAAGAAAGCTTGATGCCACGCTTGATAATCTTGTCCGTCTCGAGGACATAGAAAGCGAACTTGAAGGCAGAATAGGTCCGCTTGAAAAAGAATCAGAAAAGGCAAAGAAATATCTTACATTGCGCGACGAAAAGAAAGCGCTGGATCTTGCGCTTTCCGTATTCGATATAGATACGGCAAAAGCCGAAAGCGGCGAGCTTGAAAAAAGCCTTGCGGCGGCGAAGAATTCGCTTGACCGATCGGATGAAACGCTTGCCGAGCTTGAAAAACGCGACGAAGAACTGTTTTCATCGCTCCAGAGCGAAAAAGCCGAGAGCGAAAGAGCGGGAGAGGATATTTCCGCTCTTACGGAAAAAATATTCGAGGGTGAAAGCGAAATAAAGCTTGCCGAAAACGACAACACCCATCTTTCGGAAACGGTGATGACCTCGCGCGGCAGAATTGCAGAAAAGAAAGCGGCACTTTCTGCTGCCGAGGAAGAGAAAAAGCATTGCCTTGAAGCTGTCAGACAGTCTGAATCGCGTCTTGCCGCGCTTGGCGGACGGCGCGAGAAAGCAGCAGCCGAGCTTAAAGCGCAAGAGGATAAAATAAACGAATGCGCGGTAATTACTGGCGAACTTACGGAAAAATACGAACAGGCACAGAAAGACGACGTTGAAGCAAAGGTTGCCGTGAGCGTTGCGGAATCGCAAAGAGAGGCAAATCTTAAAAAGTGCGACGAGCTTACCGTTGAGCTTTCAAAGCATGACGAAGATATCGGTATGCTTGACGAAAGAATAAACCGCGCAAAGGAAAAGATATCGGGCTACGATAAAAAGCTCGGCGAATCGGATTCCGAAACGGGAAAGATATCCGCAAAGAAGGACGAGCTTATCGTGCTTTCGAGAAAGCTTGCCGGTCAGAAAAACGATCTTTTCCTTGAAATATCGCAGAGAAAACATCAGATATCAAACCTTCTCCGTATGGAGGAGCTTCTTGAAGGCTATTCAAGAGCGGTGCGTTTCCTTATGACGGAATACCGCGCAGGTAATATAACCGATAAAGACGGCGCTGTCCCGAAGATATACGGTCCCGTTTCGCAGTTTGTGACGGTTGACGAAAAGTACTCGGCGGCACTTGAAGTCGCTTTCGGACAGTCACTCCAGAATATAATAGTTGACGACGAGGACTGCGCAAAGGTTGCGATAGCTTTTCTCAAACGCAGAAATGCCGGCAGGGCGACATTTTATCCTATAACCACTATGAAGGGCAATCCCGTAAGCGGAAAAGCGCTCGGCATAGACGGACTTGACGGCTACATAGCGATAGCTTCCGAGCTTGTGGGATGCGATGCGAAATTCAGAGGAATAGCCGATTATCTTACAGGCAGGATAATAGTTGCAAAAAATATGGACTGTGCGTCGGTTATCGCACGCAGACTCGGCTTCAGATACAAGATAGTTACCCTTGACGGTCAGGTGATAAATGCAGGAGGAAGCTATACGGGCGGATCCGTATCGACGGATTCACAGATGCTTTCACGCCGCGCACAGATAGACAGGCTCGGCGCGGAGGTAACGTCGCTTGAAAAGGACAGTGCCGAGACCGAAAAGGATATAGCCGAAAATGAAAAGGCGATAAAAGCCGTAACAGAGCAGGAAAAAACAGCTCTCGGCGCAAGCGCCATGATAAAAACTCTGCGCGACGCGGAATCAACGCAGATGCAGATACTTGTGTCGAACCGCGAAGTGTTGAAAGAGGCAAGAGAACAGATAGTTTCACAGTTTTCGCAGCTTTCGTCGCTTGCAAAGCGCGAGGGGGAAAATGCCGACGAATGTACCGAAAAGCGCAAGCGCCTTTCGGAGGAGATGGCGGCGACGGAAAAACGTCTGTGCGATATCGGCAGGGAAAAGGCAGAGGCAGAGAAGAGAGCCGAAGCGAAGAAGACAGAACTTTCGGACTGTCTTATAGACATTGCGCGTGAGGAAAAGGGTGCGGAAATGGCGCAGAACGCGCTTTCTGCCGCAACCGAAAAATATAATGCGGCTTCGGACGATATAAAGGCGCTTGAGGAATCTGCTGCCGGTGCCGAAGCGCGGATAGCCGAAAACACGGCAAGAGCAAAAGAAATCACGGCGCAGATAAGCGTTCTCAGAGCCGAAGCGGAAAAGATAAATTCCGAAAAGGCGGCGCTTTCCGAAAGATCGCTTGAAACGGAAAGAAAACTTACGGAAGTGCGAGCAAAGCAAAAGGAAATGACGCATTCGAGAGAGCTTATTTTCCGCGAATACGCAAATACTGAGGCGGCATATAAGCGTGCCGTCGAAAAGAGCGATAAGCTCATTTCTTTCCTTTGGGAAGAATACGAGACGACATACACTCAGGCGTGCGAGCTTTGCGGCGAGCGCATAACAGAAAAAACTCGCAGAGACGCCGCTTCAAGACAGGGAAAGCTGAAAAGCGAGATAAAGGCTCTCGGAGACGTTCACGTCGGCGCGATAGAAGAATACAAAGAAGTAAAAACGCGTTACGACGAGCTTTCCTCGCAGACAAAGGATCTCAGACAGTCCAAAGAGGAGCTGCTTTCGATCGTTGTTTCGCTTGAAGAACGTATGAAAGAGGATTTCTCTGCTACGTTTGAAGAGATAAACGTAAACTTCGGGCAGGTGTTCCGCGCGCTGTTCGGCGGCGGTTCGGCGGAGTTGAAGCTTACGGACAAGATAGATGTTCTGAATTCCGGCATAGAGATAAACGTCGCTCCTCCCGGAAAGGTAATAAAGAATATGTCGCTTCTTTCGGGCGGCGAGCAGGCATTTGTGGCGATAGCGTTGTATTTCGCAATACTGAAAGTAACGCCGTCACCGTTCTGCATACTTGACGAGATCGAGGCGGCGCTTGACGAAGTAAATGTGGACAAGCTTGCCGATTATCTTAAAAATTATTCGGAAAGAACGCAGTTTGTCGTTATCACGCACCGCAGAGGCACAATGGAAGCGGCGGACAGGATATACGGCGTGACGATGCACGAAAAGGGAATTTCCGACGTGCTTTCGATAAACGTATCCGAAATAGAAGCAAAAACGGGAGAAAAGCCCGTTTAAGGAGAAAAAACTATGGGATTTTTTGAAAAACTGAAACAAGGTCTCGCAAAGACGAAAAAAGCGCTTTCCGACGGGATAGAAAATATATTCCGCAGCTTTGTAAAGATCGACGAGGACCTTTTTGATGAGCTTGAAGAGCTTCTCATAAGCTCGGACGTGGGTGTTGAAACTACAGAAGCCGTGCTTGACAGTCTGAGAGAAAGACTTAAAGAAAAGCGCATAACCGATCCCGAGCAGGCAAAGGAAGAGCTTATCTCCCTTCTTGCCGAAATGACGGGCGATGGTGGCGATATTCCGTTTGAGGACGGGAAGATGACGGTTATTCTTGTTATCGGCGTAAACGGCGTCGGAAAGACGACGTCCATTGCGAAGATAGCAAACGTGCTTAAAAACGACGGCAAAAAAGTGGTGCTTGCGGCGGCGGACACGTTCCGTGCGGCGGCAGCCGATCAGCTTTGCGTATGGGCGGAAAGAGTCGGCGTTGACGTTGTGCGTCAGAGCGAAGGCTCAGATCCTGCGGCGGTCGTTTTCGACGCGATTGCGGCGGCAAAGAAACGCAAGGCGGACGCACTGATAATCGATACGGCGGGAAGACTTCACAATAAGAAGAACCTTATGGCAGAGCTTGAAAAGATCAACCGTGTTATCGACCGTGAGCTTCCGGATTGTATAAGAGAAACGCTCCTTGTGCTTGACTCGACAACAGGTCAGAACGCGGTGATTCAGGCGCAGGAGTTCGGTAATGCCGCACGTCTTACGGGCATCGTCCTTACCAAGCTTGACGGTACCGCAAAGGGCGGAATCATAATATCGATACGCCGTACGCTCGGAATTCCCGTAAAATTCATCGGCGTCGGGGAAAAAGTGGACGACCTTCAGAAGTTTGATCCGCAGGAATTTGTCCGTGCGCTTTTCGGTGAATGATATGGTAAAGATACTTCTTGCAACGGGAAATCCTCACAAGGCAAGGGAGCTTTCGGCAATGCTTTCGGGCTGTGATGTCGAGGTGCTGACGCTTAAAGACGTCGGCTTTGCGGGAGAGATAATCGAGGACGGCGAAACGTTTGAAGAAAACGCCGAAATAAAAGCGAGAGCGGCGGCTTCGCTAGGATATATCGGCGTCGGAGACGATTCGGGACTTTGCGTTGATTTTCTCGGCGGAGCGCCGGGAGTATATTCCGCACGATATGCGGGCGAGCCGTGCGATAATTCAAAAAACAATGAAAAGCTGCTTTCCGAAATGGCAGGAGTACCGGAGGATAAGCGCGGAGCAAAATTCGTCTGCGTGATATGCTGTGTCTTTCCGGACGGAAGAAAGATAGTTTCAAGAGGCGAATGTCCCGGAAGAATACTTACTTCATATGCGGGAAGCGGAGGCTTTGGGTACGATCCGCTGTTCTATTGTGCGGAAAGAGGAAAAAGCTACGCCGAGATGACGGAAGAAGAAAAAAATTCCGTAAGTCACAGAGCGAGAGCAATGAAGGGTTTTTTGGATAAATTCATTTCGGAGATCAAATAATAACGGAGAAAGAAATGCTTACAAGTAAACAAAGAGCATACCTGCGCGGAAAAGCGTCGGTTATGGATACGATTTTTCAGATAGGCAAGGGCGGAATAGGCGACAATATGATAAAACAGCTTTATGACGCGCTTGAAGCCAGAGAGCTTATAAAAATAAGAACGCTTGATAACAGCGATGTTTCGCCGAGAGAAGCGGCGGAGCAGATTTCCGCAGTGCTCGGAGCTGAGGTGGTATGCGTTATAGGCAGTAAAATAGTTCTTTACAGAGAATCGAGAAAGCACAAAAAGCTCAGCCTTGAAATAAAGGCGCTGTAAAGAGAAACATTTTTGAAAAGGGTTTTTATCTTATGGAAGACAAAAACGGAACAATAGAAATGCTGAAAAGCGAAGTGAAAAAATATCAGTGCGAGCAGAGATATCTGCATACGCTGAGCGTTTACGGCGAATGTAAAAAGCTTGCAGATATTTTCTCGCTTACGGAGGAAGAAAAAGAAAAGCTTCTTACGGCGGCGCTTTTGCACGACATAACAAAAGATATGGATGGCAAGACTCAGATAGAGCTTTGCAAAAAGTACGGACTTACCCCGCCTGCAAGCGAAAAAGAGCCTATGCCCACTATTCATCAGGATACGGGCGCGTTCTTTGCGCGCGAAACTTTCGGAGAGAAAATAGTTGACGATACGGTATTCTATGCGATAGCCTCGCATACCACCGGCAGAGAAGGCATGACAAATATCGACAAGATGCTTTTTCTTGCCGATTATATCGAGCCGCGCAGAAAATACAAATCCTGTGCGGAAACAAGGGAATATTTATATTCCGAATGTGCAAAAATAAACAAAAACGATAAAGCGGCACTTTTCAGGCTTCTGAGTAAAACGGTAGTTGACGTTATCGCTTATACGGTGGATTATCTTATAAGCAAGAGACGGATGATTGACCACAGAATGATAATAGTTTGGAACAGCCTGATCTGACTGTCGCGGGGCAGGTAAAATTGAACGGCAAAAAATTTGATGATAAAAATGAAAATCAGCACCTTTCGGGCAAGCTTGTCACGATAGTGACGCTCGGCGTGCTTGCGGTGCTTATAATAACCGTAGCGCTTTTTATGTCTCTGTACAAACCGGGAGTTGAGGAAAAACCTCACTTTACAACGGATGAACAGACCGAAACCACAACAACATCGCAGGACACGCAAATATCGACCGATCCTTATTCGCGAAAGAAAGGGTATTATACTTTTCTTATAGCCGGAACGGATGTTATTTCAAACAATACGGACGTGCTTATGATGGCTTCTCTTGATACGGTAAAGGGCGAAGTCAATATAGTTCAGATCCCGCGCGATACGTTCGTGAACAAGACCGTAGGCGGATATCAGACGGTGACGAGAGTAAATTCCGTATATGCGGCGGCATATAACAGAAGCACGGCATCCGGCTCACGCGGTGCGACGGCAAGGCATGTGGCAATGAAAGACCTCAAAGCAAGACTTGAAGCAAGCCTTTGCGTAAATCTTGATTACTACGCGCTCGTCAGCACTTCATCCTTCCGCAAGATAGTTGACGCAATAGACGGCGTGTGGTTTGACGTTCCTGAGGATATGGACTATGACGATCCCGAACAGGGACTTTCGATACACCTGAAAAAGGGCAATCAGCTCCTCGACGGAAAAGCCGCAGAAGGGCTTATTCGCTTCAGAAGCGGATATGCACAGGGAGATCTTGATCGTGTTTCCGTCCGTGCGAATTTCCTGCGTGCGATGATGAAACAGGTAAAGGAAAATCTGACTGCCGATGCGCTTGCCACGATTGTGAGCGAGCTTCTCACTTCGGTGGATTCCTCTGTTTCACTTACGGACGCGGTGTATTTTGCAAAACAACTGTATTCGGTCTCTTCAGAAAAGTTTACGGTGACGACGCTTTCCGGTTCGTCTGTTATGAATCCGCAGACGGGAGCATGGAGCTATTACGTTATAAACAAAAATAATGCGCTCGCCGACATAAACAAATATCTCAATGTGTTTTCCGGAGATATTGCGGCAAACTTATTTGACAGTAAGGGCTTCTTTACGGATTCCGAAAATGAAGCTCACGCATATATAAACAATTATTATTTATCATAGGAGAGAACAATGGACGAAAGCAAAAACGAGAAAATGACGTCGCTTGCGGGCGCTTCGTCGGAGGAGATAGCGCGTGCGATAGCGGATGTGCTTGATTCTATGAAGGCACGCGACATAAAGCTTCTGCGCGTTTCGGACAAAACGGTAATGACCGATTACTTTGTTATCTGCTCGGGAACATCAAACACGCAGATAAAAGCCCTTTCGGGAGAGGTTGAATACAAGCTCGGCGAAAGAGGCGTTTCGCCGCTTCATATCGAAGGATATGAAACGGGTACATGGATAGCAATGGATTATGCCCACGTTATGGTGCATATTTTCAACAGAGAACAGAGGGATTTTTATAAGCTCGAAAAGCTCTGGGGCGACGCTTGCGAAGTGCCGCTGAATACGGAAAACAGTGAGCAGGAGGACTGATATGACATACGATTTCAAAGCGATTGAGCCCAAATGGCAAAAGATATGGGATGAAAAGAAGGCTTTTGCCGCAGTTGACGGTTCCGACAAGAAAAAATTCTATGGTCTTATAGAGTTTCCGTATCCTTCGGGAGCGGGAATGCACGTCGGACATATAAAGGCGTACAGCGGACTTGAAGTAATTTCGCGCAAAAGAAGAATGGAAGGATATAACGTTCTCTTTCCGATAGGCTTTGACGCTTTCGGACTTCCCACGGAGAATTATGCCATAAAGACAGGTATTCATCCGAGAAAAGTAACGGATATGAACATTGCCAAGTTTACTTCACAGCTTCGCCGCGTAGGGTTTTCCTTCGATTGGGACAGAACCATCGACACCACAGACGAAGACTACTACAAGTGGACACAGTGGATATTCCTTAAAATGTTTGAACACGGACTCGTTTTCCGTGATACGGCACTTGTAAATTATTGCCCATCGTGTAAGGTCGTGCTTTCAAACGAAGACTCTCAGGGCGGAAAATGCGATATCTGCCACAGCGATATCATCCAAAAGTCAAAGGATGTATGGTATCTTCGCATAACAAAATATGCGGACAGACTGCTTTCCGGTCTTGACGAGGTCGATTATCTGCCGAACATCAAGCAGCAGCAGATAAACTGGATAGGCAAATCGACAGGTGCGTTTGTAAACTTCACGCTTGCCGGCATTGACGAAAAGCTTCGCATCTATACAACGCGTCCCGATACGCTTTTCGGGGTTACGTTCATGGTTATGGCGCCGGAACATCCGATAATAGAAAAATATAAAGACAGAATAAAAAATATCGACGCCGTTGAAGCTTACAAGACGGAATGTGCAAAGAAGACGGAATTCGAGCGCACACAGCTTGTAAAGGACAAAACGGGCGTCAGAATCGACGGAATCTGCGCCATAAATCCCGTAAACGGAAAAGAAATTCCGATATACATAGCGGATTATGTTATGATGGGCTACGGTACGGGCGCAATTATGGCTGTTCCCGCACATGATCAGCGCGACTATGACTTCGCAAAGACGTTTGGGATTGACATAATTGAAGTAATAAAAGGCGGAGATATAACAAAAGAAGCATATACCGAAAGCGGCGAGATGGTAAACTCAGGCTTCCTTAACGGTATGACGAATAAAAAAGACTCCATTGCAAAGATGCTTGAATATCTTGAAGAGAAGGGCATAGGCGAGGCAGGCGTTCAGTACAAAATGAAGGATTGGGCGTTCAACCGTCAGAGATATTGGGGCGAGCCTATTCCGATAGTTCACTGCCCGCACTGCGGAATGGTACCCGTACCTTACGAAGAGCTTCCGCTCCGTCTGCCCGATATGCAGAATTTCGAACCCGGACAGAACGGCGAAAGTCCGCTTGCAAAGATAGAAAGCTTCGTAAACTGCAAGTGTCCCAAATGCGGTGGTGATGCAAAGAGAGAGACCGATACGATGCCGCAGTGGGCGGGCTCATCGTGGTATTTCCTTCGTTACATTGATCCGCACAACGAAAATATGCTTGCCGATCCCGACAAGCTGAAATATTGGATGCCCGTAGATTGGTACAACGGCGGAATGGAACACGTTACCCGCCATATGATATATTCACGCTTCTGGCATAAGTTCCTTTACGATATAGGAGTTGTGCCTTGCGACGAGCCTTATGCCAAGAGAACCGCGCAGGGACTTATCCTCGGACCGGACGGAGAAAAGATGTCAAAGTCAAAGGGCAATGTAGTCGATCCCAACGACGTTGTAGACGAATACGGCGCGGATGTTCTCCGTACTTACGTACTCTTTATGGGCGACTATACAAGCGCGGCTCCGTGGTCGGAATCGAGCGTAAGGGGCTGCAAGCGTTTTATTGAAAGAGTTTGGGGAATGCTCTTTATGACAAAAGGCAAGGGTACGACGGAAAAGCTTGAATCCTCATTCCACAAGACCGTGAAAAAGGTTTCTTCGGATATCGAACAGATGAAGTTCAATACGGCGATTGCATCTATGATGTCGCTGACAAACGATATTTACGAAAACGGCAGCCTCACGACGGATGAGCTTGGAATTTTCGTTCGTTTGCTTTGCCCGTTTGCTCCGCATATATGCGAGGAGCTTTGGGAAAGACTCGGAGGCAAGGGACTCTGCTCGCTTGCTCCGTGGCCCGAATATGACGAATCAAAGACTAAGGACGATACGGTTACGGTCGCGGTTCAGATCTGCGGTAAGCTCAGAGACACGGTTCAGGCACCTGCCGACGCAGACCAGGCAACGGTGGAAGCGCTCGCAAAGTCCAGCGAAAAAATAGCGAATGCAATCGCCGGAAAGCAGATAGTAAAAGAGATATATGTAAAGAACAAAATTTTCAATATTGTGGTTAAATGACGACTTGGCTCGGATATTCCCGCGGAAAAACGGAAATATCCGAAAATAATGAAAATAATTATTGACAAAATACTTTTCGGACTATATAATATAAGGTGCTGAATTATGGCGCAACATTTAAGCAGGTGGTGCAGAGATGTATTTGGATCTTAAGCCGATTTTATGCGGCGAAACGAAGAAGATAACGTTTGAGCTTCCGCTTGAAACCGCCGATATCGAGGAGATAAAAACATTGTTCCCCGATATCACGGAGGTCGCTCCCGCAAGCATTTCGGGAGAGGTTGTGAATATGTCGGGGTATATGGTTTTAAGGGAAAATGCCCTTATTAAATTCTCGGCTCCGTGCGCCAGATGTGCAGAAACGGCAAATTCCGAGCTTTCTCTCTCTTTTGAAAAATGTGTCGCTACCGGAGATGTCTCAAAGGATAACGACGATTACATTTTTCCGGAAGATACGAAACTCGATATAACGGCGCCGCTTTTCGAGGAGATGCTCCTTGAAATGCCGTCGAAAATCCTCTGCCGAGAGGATTGTCGCGGTCTTTGTCCGCGATGCGGAAAAAACTTGAATGAAGGCGATTGCGGTTGCAAAAAGTCTGAGGGAGACCCGAGACTTGCAATACTCAAAACGCTTCTTGATAAGTAAATACGCAAGGCAACAGATAAGAAAAATAATATAGGAGGTCATTAGACATGGCAGTACCGAAGAAAAAAGTCTCTAAGGCAAGAAGAGACAAAAGACGTTCCAGCGTCTGGAAACTCGATCTTCCCGGCATGACAAAATGCCCCAAATGCGGTGAATATAATCTTGCACACAGAGTATGCAAGGCATGCGGAACATACAACGGCAAGGAAGTTATTAAAACAGACGACTGATTGCAATCGGGGCAGGTATGAAGCTTCATACCTGCCGAAATTGTTTTATTGAGGATTTTTTATGGTTGAAATAACGGGCGTTGAAAAAGGTTCTCCCGCCGAAAAAGCGGGAATAGCCGCAGGCGACAGACTCGTGAGCATAGGCGGCAAGACTATTGCGGACGTGCTTGACTATCGTTTTTATATGTGCGAAAAGAATCTTACTCTTACGCTGCGTCGCGGCGAGGAGGAGTTTTCCGTAAAGATAAAAAAGGGCGAGTACGACGATATAGGTCTTGATTTTGCCACCTATCTTATGGACGAGAAAAGGCGCTGTGCAAACAACTGCATATTTTGCTTTATAGACCAGAACCCTTGCGGAATGAGAGAAAGCATATACTTCAAGGATGACGATTCCCGACTTTCTTTTTTGCAGGGAAACTATATAACGCTTACAAATCTGGGCGAAAAGGATATAAAGCGAATAATAGATATGAAAATGTCGCCCGTGAACATTTCGGTTCATACAATGAATCCCGAGCTGAGGGTGAAGATGCTTCGCAACAAAAACGCGGGGAAGGTGCTTTCCTATCTTAAAACGCTTGATGACGGCGGAATAAATATGAATTGTCAGATAGTGCTTTGCAAGGGCATAAACGACGGTGCCGAGCTTGACCGAAGTATGCGCGAGCTTGCTGAATATCCCCATATCCACAGCGCGTCGATAGTGCCGTCGGGACTCACGTGTCACAGGGAGGGGCTTTATCCGCTCAAGTTGTTTTCGCCCGAAGAGGCGGGCGCAGTGATCGATCAGGTTGAAAGCTTTGCCGCAGAGTGCGAGAAAAAGCGCGGAGAAAAGATTTTTTATTGCGGAGACGAGCTTTATATCCGCGCGGGGAGAGAGCTTCATTCCGGTGAATATTACGGCGATTACACGCAGATAGACAACGGCGTCGGAATGATAACATCCACAAGAGAAGAATATCTTGAAGCGCTTGAATTTTGCGATGAAAATCCGCCGGCGGCAGAAATATCGATGGCGACGGGCGTTGCGGCATACGGGCTTATACGTTTTCTCGCAGACGAAACGATGAAAAAATTTCCGCAGATAATAATTCACGTTTATAAGACAATAAATCACTTTTTCGGCGAAAGTGTAACCGTTGCGGGACTTGTAACGGGGAAAGATCTCTGCGAACAGGTAAGCGGCAAGCCGCTGGGAAACAGACTGCTTATATCCGAGCATATGCTTCGTCACGGAGGAGATCTTTTCCTTTGCGGAATGAGCATAGACGAGCTTGCGGAAAAGCTCGGAGTGCATATAACCACTTGTCCGGACGACGGGTACGAAATTCTTGAAAGAGTTATAGGAAATATAAAATAAGGAGGAATATATGGCTAAAACCACAGTTGCAATAGTGGGCAGACCGAACGTAGGAAAAAGCACGCTTTTCAACAAAATAGCCGGAGAAAGAGTTTCCATTGTTGAGGACATTCCCGGCGTTACGCGTGACAGAATATATTACGATACCGAATGGAACGGCAAGCCTATTATGATGATAGATACCGGCGGCTTTGAGCCGACCTCCGGAGAGACGATAAAGGTCAAAATGCGTGAGCAGGCACAGATAGCCATTGAAACGGCGGACGTTATCGTTTTTCTTTGCGACGTCAGAGCGGGCGTCACTGCCGACGACAGGGATATCGGCACGATGCTTATGAAAAGCGGCAAACCCGTTATAGTTGCCGTAAACAAGGTGGACTCAATAGGCGCGCTGCCGATGGAATATTACGAATTTTACGAGCTTGGTTTTGATGGGGATCCCATTGCGCTATCGTCGCTTCACGGCACGGGAACGGGCGATCTGCTTGACAGGATTCTTGAGCTTTCTCCCGTTGCGGACGAACCCGAAGAGCCGGATGACGACACTATAAAGGTAGCTGTAATAGGAAAGCCTAACGCAGGAAAAAGCTCGCTTGTAAACAGAATCTTAGGCGAGGACAGAATGATAGTTTCCGATATTGCCGGAACTACGCGTGATGCGATAGACTCAAGAGTCGAAAACGCTTACGGGAAGTATACCTTTATTGATACAGCGGGTATACGTCGTCAGAGTAAGGTAACGGATAAAATCGAAAAATTCAGTGTTCTGCGCGCTCATTCCGCAGTTGAAAGGGCAGACGTCTGCCTTATAATGATAGACGCCTCCGAAGGAATCACGGAGCAGGACGAAAAAATCGCCGGACTTGCTCACGAGGGCGGAAAAGGGTCTATAATAGTTGTAAACAAGTGGGACAAGATAGAAAAGGACAACGGCACCGTAAAGAAATTTACTGAGGATATCTATACCGCACTTTCGTATATGACATATGCTCCGCTTATGTTTATTTCCGCAATGACGGGACAGAGAACCGAAAAGCTGTTTGAAAAGATAAATTTTGTTGCCGAAAAGAACGCAATGAGAATCTCCACAGGAATGCTCAATGATGTTCTCAGCGACGCGATATCGCGTGTCCAGCCGCCTACGGACAAGGGCAAGCGCCTGAAGATATATTATATGACTCAGGTATCGACAAAGCCGCCCACATTCGTGATCTTCTGCAATGACGCAGAGCTGTTCCATTTCTCGTATCAGAGATATATAGAAAATAAGCTGCGTGAGGTTTTCGGATTCGAGGGTACGCCGATAAGATTCATTATCCGCGAGCGCTCGGACGAGGATAAGGATTGAGTATGGAAAAGCTGATAGCATCGGGTGTTTTCGGTATGATGAACAGCGGCACAGCGTATATAATAGGAATGATTGTATGCGCGGTTCTTTCATATCTTATCGGAAGCGTGAATTTTACGGCGATATTCGCAAAAAAATACGACGCTTTTCCCGACACTATGGGAATATACAAAAAAGCCGGCGCGGGAGTTGCGTTCGGAGTTGCCGCGCTTGACGGTGTAAAGGGATTTCTCTGTGCGCTTATGGGACTTTTGCTTATGCCGGGCGACGGATATGCCTGCCTTTGCACGCTTGTGTGCCTTATCGGGCATGCTTTTCCCGTTTGGCTTAAATTCAAAGGCGGAGCCGGTTGTGCGGTTTATATAGGGGCGGCGATAGTTATGAACCCCTTGATGGCGCTTGCGGCTTTTATAATCGCTTTTCTGATGTATTATATGAGCGGATATCTTGCGCTCGGATCGCTTTCGTTTGCGGCATTGTTCCCGATAATCGTGGGCAGAGCGCGCCTGTGGGAATTTACGGAGGAAGCAACGAGAATATTTCTTATAAATAAAATATTCCAAACGTTTATTCCGGTTGTGATATCGCTTGTAATAGCGGTGATATATGCTTCGTCGATAGGCAGAATGATAAACGGCGACGAACCCAAACTTCCGCTGAGAAAAGAAAAATCAAAATAAATGCGGATATTTTGCAAAAAACTCTTGATATTTTATAATATTGGTGATATTATTATTTGGTAAGTATTGATTTACGTGCGGAAGAAGCACCCTCTCATGCGGAAACCGACGGAAATCGAAGTATTTTAAGGAGGTGAACATATGGCAAACATTAAATCGGCAAAGAAGCGTATTCTCGTTATCGAAAAGAAAACGCTTAAGAACAAGATGTATAAATCCGCTCTTAAGACTAATATAAAGAAGTTCTTTGCAGCGGTTGAAAGCGGAGACAAGGCAGTTGCAGCTGATGCTTACAAGGTCGCAGTTAAAAACGTTGACCAGGCAGTTGCTCACGGTATTCTTGCAAAGAACAACGCGGCAAGAAAGAAGAGCAGATATACCCGTATGCTCAACGCAATGAACTGAATACAAATCAAAGCATCTTCTCACCGGATGCTTTTTTGTTTGCTCTTTATTTACTTTTTTATTATATTTATTACTTGACAAATTGCTGTCGCTATTATATAATGTTAAACGTCAAACAAAAAGGAGGACTTTTTATGGAAAACGCTATTGTAAGAACAAATGAAAAAATCGTTTGGTATTCAAAAGAAGACAAAATAATGTCTTTCCACTTCGTTGTCAATTACACAAAAAAGATATTTCAGTCCTCCCGCGATATGTTCCGCTTTGTGCTCGGACTTATCGATGTGGGCTTTAAGATAATGTGAGGCGGATATTATGAACGAATCTCAGGAATGTCATTTCGGCAGGGAAATACGAATAATATCCAACCTTATGAGGCGAAACCTTGATAAATCGGTGGCGCTTACGCGTTCAAAAAATATCACCGGCACGGGCGGATGGCTACTCGGTTATCTTTATGCCAACCGCGACAGGGATATTTATCAGCGCGATGTTGAAAGAGAATTTTCAATAAGGAGAGCCACATCATCGAAGGTTATAACAAGACTTGAAGAAAAGGGCTTTGTCCGCAGGGAAAATGTTGAAAGCGACGCGCGGCTGAAAAAGCTTGTGCTTACGGAAGAAGGCGAAAAAATTCAGCAGGGAGTATGCCGTGAGCTTGACAGCTTTGACCGTAAGCTTCTTTCGGTGCTGACGGAGGAAGAACAGAAAACGCTTTTCGAGCTTTTGGATAAAATAAAAAACAGTATGGAAGAATAAAACCGAAAACCGCACCCATTGGGTGCGGTTTTTGTTTGTTTTTGCAAGGTTCGATAAAAAATTCGAACATTTTGTGAATTTTTTCAAAAAGATGCACCCGAATGCATTATTTTAACACTTATATATAAAGGCCTAAATTAAAATTCAGAAAGGAATACATATTATGAAGAAAAAAACAATTAAATTGATAGCCGCAATAGTCCTTTCGGTTATAGCGGTTGGTGTGCTTACGTCCGGAATAGGTTCGTATGTGGGAGTGCGTACTGCAAAAGCTGCATATTATGATAATTCAAAAGAAAAGGTTAAAACATGCGAGCTTGACGGAATAAAAACGGAGCTGACATATGTCAGGACAAAAAATAACGCAAATACATTTTTCGGAAAGCCGAAAGACAAATACGGCGCAGTTGACACATATCAGGATGAAAGCGGCGATATAGAATACAGATTTTATTACAATACAAATGAAATCTGCGGATATATAAATCATTCGCTTACAGGTACAGAGCCGCTGGATTCAGCCGAAAAAGCGCGTGATATAGCAGACAATTATGTGGAAAAGGTTCTTGGTTATTCGCTTAACGAATACAGGAGAGATCCCGACGAGCCCGAAAATGATTATTCCGAGTGGACAGGTCCGGAATACAAGTATCACTATTCAAAGTATATAGACGGTTATAAAACCGATGATGAAATATTTGTATCGGTTGACGAATACGGCAATGTTGAATGGTTTACGGCAAGAAACAGAGGCAGATACGATTCGGAAAAGTTCAATGCGGAAAGAATTTCTTCCTGCCGCGAAAAGCTGGTAAAGGAAATAGATAAAGCCGTAGGACAAAGAGACGGAACATGGACTGTAAATGACGAATATTTAGCCGCCGATGACGATGGAAAGATATGCTATTTTATAAAAGCGCAATGCTCTTACGGTACAGGAAGCGATCGATATGCTACGGGGCAGACTTTCAGCAGAAAAATAAAATAATATAAAATACAAAAACCCGCACCTGTTTTCAGGTGCGGGTTTTATGTTAGTCTTTTACGGCTTCGGCAAAGATAAACGCAAAGAATTCAGCAGTGTTTTCAGCCGATGAATAGGTATTTGCGCAGGTGCCGATGTCAAGCGTTATCACGGTAGGAGAAAGCTGTTGATTTAATGTAGCTTCGCTTATCTGCGTGGGCATAAGAAGCGAAGGAAAACGTTCTGATATTTTTTCGTATAAAGTGTTTACCGAAGGGAGCGATTTTGACGCGGACTTATTTTCGGTACCGACGGAAAAGCTTATCTGAGCATAGATGTCACCGTCTTTTTCGGTTATGGGAGAGAGCAGATTTCCGTCGCTGTCCGCTTCTATTCCGCGATGAAGATCTATTACATAAACTATGTCCGGATGTTTTTTCAGATAGTCTTCAATTTTTATTTTTGCTTTTGAATAAGAATTTTTTGCCGAAGTTATTCCGAGATCGAGATATTCCGCACCTATCCCGAGTCCGAGCAGGGACACCGTAAGCTCGCGTGCAAGTGCGTCCACCGTATTTTCTCCGCCTACGGCTGAAAAATCATCTCCGTAGCATAGCAGTTTTTCATTGCAATAGCTTTCATACGGATGTGTGCAGATTATAAGAACGGAGGTTTTGCCCGTCGGAGTTTTTGCAAGCGCTGCCGAGGTATCGCTTACGGAAACGTCTATATCCGATGTGTAGCGTTTGCCCTGTTTTTCTGCGGAAAGATCGGCAGGAATGATGGCTTTTTTGCCTTCGGGAAGGGTTGATATATCGTAATCGTAAATATCTTCTTTTTCTGAGGGCGAGGTGGTAGTTTCTTTGTCTGCGGTGGTAGAGCTTTCTTTTCCGCCCAAAAATCCAAACAGGCCGGAAAGGTTTCCTCCCGACGATTTAAGCAGTGTTATACATATCGCGGCGACTATGCCTATTATGGCGAAAAGGAAAATTATTCGTGACACACCGGATTTTTTGCGTTCTTTTATATAAGGTATCATCTGTTCGCTTTCTGCTACGGGAAGATCGTTCATCTTTCAAAACCTCGCTTTGTGTATTTGTTTTCATAACAATATATACTGCGGCAAGTCCCGTTTTATTACAGAAAGAGCATTTCTTCATATGAAATTGCGGGCTGAAACGCACGATTTACGGCACAGCCGATAAGCGTACCCAAGTTTTTTGCTATTATGTCTATTTCTTTCGGAGAAACGAAAAACGTATCGCCTTTTTCGTTTTCGTCCCCCGAAAGAACGGAAGTTGCAATTACCGTCGGCGTGCCTATCGAAAATACGGGAACGCCTACCGTGTCAAGGCTGATTTCTTTGTGCGATCCGCCGATTCCGCTGCCGGGAGAAATTCCCGTATTGCTTATCTGAACGGTTCGGGCGAGCCTTTCCTTGCTTTTTGCCGCGAGGGCGTCGGCTACTATTACAAGATCGGGCTTTTCCGATGCGATTACCGATTTGATTATATTGCAGGCTTCTATTCCTGTTTGTGCGGTTACGCCGGGAGAAACGGAACTGACGTCAAAAAGAGAAGCCTTATCAAAAACTTCGGGGTTTGACAGCTTCAGATGTCTTGTGGCAATAACGCGGTCAAATGCGGCGGGACCGACAGCGTCCGCCGAAAGAAGTCTGTTTCCGAGTCCGCAGAAGAGCAGGCTTTCCGGCTTTTCCGAAAGCTCGCAAAGGAGCGATCTTATTTCCTCCGCGACGGCATCAGCTGTGTTTTTCAGCATTGCAAAGTCCATTTCGCGCGCAGTGGGGAATGATACGGTTATATATTTGCCTACGGGTTTTCCGAGCAGGCTTGCCCCATGCTCGTTTTCTATTTCTATTTCACTTACGGTTATGCCGTCTCCCGCATCTTTTTCGGTTTCTTTTATACCGTCGGGCTTTCCGCGATTTTCCTCTGCGTATGATTTCAGCTTTTCGCCGTAAAGCTCTGCGGCGAGATCGGTTCTTATCTGTGACATTTTCTTGTCCTTTTTATTTTTTAGTTTTTCTTTCCGAGCCGGTTTTTATGTGTGGTTGACTGCCGATATTATTTTTATGCCGATATAAAACCGAAATAAAAAATTCCACGCTTGGCGGGGAATTTTTTGATAATGTGATAAATATCCTTATTCCGGAGGGATATTTATGAAAAAGACAGTTTGTTTTGCTTTGGCGTTATTTGTCATGACAGTCTTTGTCGGGTGCGGCTCTGCGCAGGATGGCTCTGCTTTGCGCAAGCTTAATATGATAACAGATACATTTTCGCTTTCGGGAATGGGTGCTGTCTATGCACGCGGAGAGAAGTGCGAAAGAGAGCTTTCCGACGAGCTTGTTGCAAGAATGTTTTCGGAGGGAGGAAACATAACCGCGTTTGAAAACGTAAAAAGCTGCGCGGTATTTCTGTTCCAAAACTTTTCGGATGGGGAAATAGACGTTATAGAGCTTTGCGATGTATCGCACAAGCCGGAAATGCTTGCTGTTGTAAACCGTCGCGCAAGAAAAAAGTCGGGCGCCGTTGTGCTTTCGCGCGGAAGATATATTTTTCTTATAAGTTGCGACGATGCGGAGAAGATAGCAGACTATATCCGAAAGCTATGAAAAGTATTGAAAAAAATTCCGTGCTGTGATATTATGTTTCTTGTAAAAATCACAGCGGAGGAATAAAATTATGATGTTTGAGCTGAAGCCCGTTACAAAGCATATAATCTGGGGAGGAGAACGCCTTTCAAGAGATTACGGAATGGGCGAAAATGGAGAAAAAATAGCCGAAGCATGGGAGCTTACCTGTCGCGGTGACGGCGATAATGAAATTATAAGCGGAAAATATACGGGCAGGCTTCTTTCGGAATTTGTGCGTGAAAATCCGCAGGCACTCGGAACAAAACAGAAAGGAGATCGCTTCCCGTTGCTTATAAAGCTGATAGACGCTGAAGCCGATCTTTCCATACAGGTGCATCCAGATGATGAATATGCGCTTTCTCATACAGATGACATGGGAAAGACGGAGATGTGGTATATAGTTGACGCAAAGCCCGGCGCAAAGCTTATCTACGGTCTGAAAAGAAAATACACGAGAGACGAGCTGAAAACAGCCATAGCCGCCGGCACGCTTGAAAGTCTTATGAATTATGTAGAGGTAAAATCGGGCGAAACGTATTTTATCCCGTCGGGACTTGTTCATGCGATAGGCGCCGGAATTCTTATAGCCGAAATACAGCAGAACTCCAACATAACATACCGTGTTTATGACTATAATCGCCGCCAGCCGGACGGCTCGCTTCGTCAGCTTCATATAGAACCCGCTCTTGACGTTATAGAACGTTTTGATCCCGAAGCTGTAAAAGTCGAAAAGACGGGTGATGTGATAGCCTCCTGCAAATATTTTGAGGTTCGCGCGATCGCCCTTGACGGAGAAAAGACTGTTTGCGCGGGGGAAGAAAGCTTTCTTCATCTGATGATAACGGACGGCGAATGTGAAATAATCTGCGCCGGAGAAAAAATAAGCACAAAAAAAGGCGGAAGCGTTTTTGTAGCTGCCGCCTCAGGAAATGTGACGCTCAAAGGAAACGCAACCGTTATAGTTTCCTCGATCTGATATTATTTTTTGCTTACAAAAAGGTTTATGTCCCATGCGGGAAAACCGGACAGCCGCCTGAGACAGAGTTTTCGCTCGGGCATAAGTTTGTGTGCAAGCAGGATAAGAGAAAATATATCTTCACTTCTGTGATACAACGACACCGCAAGCTCGGTGTCGTTGTCTTTTATAAGCGAAGCCGAGCCGCAAAGTGCTTTTTCCTCAGCTCCTTCAACATCGTATTTTATAAGCAGCTTTTCGCCGTAAAAATTGCACGCATCGTCCGGTGATGCGCATACTACGGTTTTGGTTTTGGCACCGGAAAGCGACGCCGAAGATGAAATATGCGATCCTCTGCCTCCGCCGTCGGATATCTCAAGGCTTTCGGTTTTATCCCACGCACATGCCTTTACAAGAGTAAAATCCACACATGGTACGGACGCGCAATATTGTGAAAGCTTTTCAAAAGGCTTGTTTGCTGGTTCAAAGGCACAGACCTTTTTTATCGAAGTGCATAGCGAAAGCGCTTTTTTTACGGTGTCGCCGATGTATGCTCCGAGATCGACATAGGCGCTGTATCCGCCGGAGAGCAGAGAAAAGGTTTCTTCCTCCGGACATTCGCTAAAATAAAGATATTCGGGTTTTCCAGAAAGCTTGAATTTTATGATGTCGTCGTACACATCGACGGAACGCCCGTCGCAGAGGAGCTTACGGGCTTTGTCGATCCTGTCGAGATTTGAAAGGTAAAAGTCCGCGTCAAAAAGATTTTCTCCGCAAACGGGAACGTCCGGAATGAACAGTCTGTGCCGCGAAGCTATATGCTTTACATTTTCAATTACTTCGGGGCGGGACGATCCGAACGCCACAAGCACGGTAAAATCACCGTACTTTTCTTCCGCTTCGGAAAACGACATGACGTGTGAGTCATGAAAATATCTGTCCCTGACAAAACCGTCGGAGGCAAAAAAGCCGCTTGCTTTTATGCCTTTTCGCTCCATTACGGAAAGGATCTTGTCCGCGCCGTCGCCCGTGCCGTAGAGCAGAATGGGAGAAGAACTTTCTTTGAGAACAGACCAAAGCTCCTCCGTTCCGAAAACGGATTTTATCATTGATCTATTACCTTGCGGAAAACGGGATGTTCAAATATTGTTCTTGCTATGAGACTTACGCCGATAGCCTTAGGATGAACGCGGTCTTTTGAGAGGATATAGGAGCTTGCTTTCGATATCCAATTGTCTATCGCGCTCTGGACGTCTATATATCCTACGGAATATTTTTCAGCGAGCTTTTTGTAAAGACCGTTTATCTCATCGACGTGATAACGCATAAATTCTTTTTTATCAAGATCCATGAAGAACGGCGAGATTATTATCGGCTCTGCGCCTTTTTCTCTGGTCTTGAGAATCATCTTTTCCATATTTGAAGCCGTTTCTTCAGATGATATGTGAACTTCTGTGTTTACGGGAAGCTCGGCAATGCGCCACGCATCGTTTACGCCTATCATAATGAAAAGGTAGTCGGGATCGTATGCAAGAACTTCATCGTCAAAACGGGCGAGAAGCTGACGGCTTGTGTCGCCAGACGTTGCGGAATTCATAAAGCGAATTTTGCAGTCCGGCTTTTCAGCCCATGTCATACAGAAAAGATTGCCGACGTAGCTGTTTCCGAGCGCGCCTACTCCGTCTCCGACGGGGCGGGCTCTTTCGCAATCCGTTATGCTGTCTCCTGTGAACATTGCGCGTATGATTTTTTTCTTCATAATCAAAAAATCCTCCCTGAGAAGTGTTTTAACGGCTTTGATTATACCCTAAAAGCAATTTTGTGTAAAGAGTTTTTAACAATTTTGATGTTTTTGTTTACAAAAGCGGCGGGAAGGTGTTATAATTAGACGAAAAACAGCTTTTGCGGAGGATTTTTATGAGCGACGAAAAAATGGTTATGCTTAAAAGCGCGCTGGGCGGATATTCCAAAAAGGACGTAAACAAATATATAGAAAAAATAAGCCTTGATTTTGCGCGCAGGGAAGATGAGCTTAAAGCCGAAGCGGAAAATCAGCGCAGGGCGGTTTCCGACGCAAAGCAGCGCACGGAGGAGCTTTCTCGTATGCTTGACGAGCTTGCGTGCGAGGCGTATTCATCGGAGAATGTTGCGCTTGAAGCAAAGAAAGACAAAGACTCTGCCTGCGAGCGCGAAAAAGAGCTTGCGCAAATGCTTGACGAGCTTGCCTGTCGGCTTTACGCCGCAGAAAAGCGCGAAGAAGAGCTTAAAGCTTCGCTTGCCGGAATGGCGTCACGAATAGCGGAATACGAAAATCGTGAAAACGAAGACGTGCTTACAGGTGAGGTAGTGGAGAAGATCCGCACAAAAACCGAAGAGATGATATGCATGGCGGGAGAAGAAGCAAAGGACATTATTTCATCTGCTGAGAGCAAAGCGGAAGAATTGATTTCACAGGCAAAGCTCAAAGCTGAAAATATAATAAGCGAAGCCAATGCAAAAGCCGGCGCTACCGAAGGCAAAATAAAGAAAATGTACAGTACAGCGGCGGAGGACTATTGTGAGCAGATAAAAAAGCTGACGGAAGAAATGACTTCTTCCGCCGACAGGGCGCGGAAAAAGCAGGAAGAAAGACCGTTGCAGAATGAAAAGACATCGACAATTGACGACAAAATAGATACGTTTTTCCGTGCGCTGTTCTCACAGATAAATCCGAAAAACAAAAACCGCAGCTGAAAAATACCGCAAAATTTGTCGTGCAGTGAGAGTTGACACGGGATATTGATTGTGATAAAATAACTAAGCATTGAAGAAAGGGGAAAATCGTTTATGGCGGCTGAAAATTATGCACATAAAATAATAGCACAGAACAAAAAAGCCCGTCACGACTATTTTGTCCTTGACAGCTATGAAGCCGGAATCGAGCTTCTCGGCACGGAAGTGAAAAGTCTGCGCGCGGGCGCGGTAAATCTTAAAGATTCGTACTGCTATATTGAAAAAGGCGAGCTTTTTATGACGGGCGTGCATATAAGCCCGTATGAAAAAGGAAACATCTTTAACCGCGATCCCGTTCGTGACAGAAAGCTTTTAATGCATAAAAAAGAAATTATAAAGCTGCTTTCGAAAATAGGGCAGGAGGGACTGACTCTCGTTCCGCTTTCTCTTTATTTTGCCGGAAGATATGTAAAGGCTGAGATCGGTCTTTGCAAGGGTAAAAAGCTTTATGATAAGCGCGAGGCGGAAGCAAAAAAGGCGGAAGCGCGCGACATCGACCGCTATGAGCGGCAGATGAGAAAATAAATAAGGGCCCGTAAAGGTTTCGACGGGGAACATGAAACGGGGTAAGCGAGCGGAGCCGCACAAGCTCCTTAAAACTGTGCAAACTTAAAATTAAACGCTAACTCTAATAAAGTAGCTCTCGCTGCCTAAGTGCGCGGGTGTCCTGCCGATGAGTATCGCGGCTTCGGTTTGGGCATGACACAGCGATGAACGTGAACGGCCTTTTAGCTTTTGACGTCGTCACGCATTAAAAAGCTACCGAAGCACAGAGCCTGTTTGCCGGCGCTGTGCTAAGGGAATCTCAAATGACAAAATGCGCTCGGAGAAAGCCCTGCGGATCGTTTTTCGGACAGGAGTTCGATTCTCCTCGGGTCCACCAAAAAGAAAAGCACCCTAAACGGGTGCTTTTCTTTTTTGCGCTTTTTCCCACTATTTCATCATCTGATAAATGATTTTTGCGGCGTCGGCACGGGTAAGAGTGCCTTCAGAGTTCATACCAGAAAAGTAACCGAGAGATGACATTGCGGCAAGACCTTCATCGGTTATTTCATCACCGCAGGAAGCGGCAACGGGAAGCGAATCCGAAAGGGAGGGCGAAGTTTTTGACATTATTCTTGAAACAATGGTTGCGGCTTGCTTTACGGTTATGGGAGAGGCGCCGTCAAAACGTTTGCCTTCTTCCGAGTCCACGCCGAAGATGATTCCGTCAGAAACTGCGGCAGTAACATATCTGCGCTGATATGAGGATATTTCACTGTCGTCAATAAATGCGGTAGATTCTGCTTTTTCGGACGACGGCAGGTTGCATGCGCTCATCGCCATAATCAGAAAATCACCGCGCGATACAGTCTTTTCGGGGTAAAAATAACGCTCGCCGCCGATTGTCTCCCCAAGAAGAATTTCTTTTCCGCCAAGCACGGATGCGGCGGTATATGCATCATTTTCCGTCATATCGGTGTATTTTATGCTGTCCTTTGAAACGGTTATTTTAATTTCGGCTTCTTTTGAAATATTGCCGAAATAATCTTTTGCGACAAATTTGAACTTATCTTTTCCGCTGAAATTTTCGTCGGGCGAATAAACAAACTTGCCTGTGATGTTATCAAGGGTAAGCTCGCCGTGTTTGGGCTCGGATGTGATAAAATATGTCACGGCGTCGCCTTCGCCGTCGGTAGCGGTAAGCGCACCGAAGCAGGGGATTTCTTTTTCTGCGGAAAGTGTATCGCTATTGGCTGTTGGTGCGAAATTGAGAGAAGCAAGTGTGCTTACAGAGCATAAAAACGTTTCGCTGTTTTCTCCTACGGAAAATTCAAATCCGGTTGAAACTTCCTTTGCGGCGGGAACGAAACGCAATGCCGAAACCGACGCTGCTTCTATTTCGTCTCCCGCAGCGACCTCTTTTTCGCCGAGCATAAGCTTTCCGGCTTCTTCTTTCGGCAATGACGTTATTTTGATTTTTGATACTTTTGTACCGATGAAGTTTTCAAAATCTTCTGCTGTAAAGCTTATTGAGTTTTCTCCGACGCTTGTTTTTACCATTTTCATGGATGAACGTATTACGTCAAGTCCCGGTGAAAGAGTCGCGGCTCCGATTGTGAGCGAAATACAGAATAACAGACAAAGTGCATAGCATAAAGTGAATATTTTTTTCAAAACAGGTACCTCCCGAAAAACAAATATTTATGTACTTGCATTTTCGCCGTGAAAAATCCACCTTATTCACCGTCCTTTTCTTCGAGGAGAAAAGAACGCAAAAGAAACTTCAATAATTGGTTTACAAAGCTTCTCGATTATCCGAAAAACTTGTTATTTCATTAAAAAAACGCCCCGAAGGGCGTTTTTTACATATCCATAACTATCGGAAGTATCATCGGACGACGTTTTGTCTGTTGATAAATATATTTTGAAAGATCGTCCTTTATCTTTCCTCTTATCTGCGGGAAATCGCAGTTCTTGTGGTCAAGAGCATCATATACGGAGCCGCGCACGACTTCTTTTATCTGTTCAATAAGCTCTGCCGAGTCTTTTTCGTACACAAAGCCTCTTGATACGACTTCGGGTCCGGAAACAAGATCACGGATATCAAAATCTATCGCTACGGAAACAACTATAAGTCCGTCCTGTGAAAGATGACGTCTGTCGCTGAGAACGACGTTGCCTACATCGCCTACGCCGCTGCCGTCCACCATAACGATACCGCTCGGCACCGTGCCTGAAAATCTTGCGCCGGCTGAGTCTATTTCAAGTACTCTGCCAACGTCCATAACGAAAATATTGTCGGGCGACATACCCATCTGTTCGGCAAGCTCTTTGTGGTGGTAAAGATGACGTGCCTCGCCGTGTATCGGAACGAAATACTGCGGTTTTACAAGTGCGTGGAAGATTTTTATCTCCTCCGCGCAGGCATGACCGGAAACATGTACTTCGGCTATTGCGTCGTTCAGAACGGTAACTCCTCTGCGGAAAAGCTCGTTTATTATGTTCCCCACAAGCTTTTCATTGCCGGGAATTGCGGAAGCCGAGATTATTACGAGGTCGGAAGGGCCGAGTTCTATTTTGTCATGCATACCGAAGGTCATTCTGTAAAGCGCAGACATCGGTTCGCCCTGGCTTCCGGTTGATATTATAGTCGTTTTTTCCGGCGGATATTTTTTGATATCCGCTATATCCACAAGTACGCCTTCGGGGAAGCTCATATATCCGAGCTCTACTGCCGCGCCGACGACGTTTATCATACTTCTGCCGGTTATGGCGACCTTTCTTCCGTGCTTGTGAGCGATATCTATCACCTGCTGAACGCGATGAACGTTTGATGAAAACGTTGAAATTATTATACGTTTATCCTTATATTCATCGAAGAAACGTACAAGCGACTGGCCGACCTTCTTTTCCGAAGGAGTAAAACCGGGACGTTCAACGTTGGTTGATTCACACATGAGAAGCTTTACGCCTTCCTTGCCGATCTCGCCGAGACGGGTAAGATCGGTCATTTCACCGTCAACGGGGGTTGCATCTATTTTGAAGTCACCGGAATGAACGACAGTGCCTACCGGCGTTTTTATAGCGACGCATACGGCACCGGCTATGGAGTGATTTACATGAATGAATTCGGCTTCAAATATACCGAGCTTTATTTTTTCTCCTGCCGAAACGCAGTGCATTTCGGGTTTGAAATCAAAGTGGAATTCCTTGAATTTGTTTTCGAGAATTCCGAGAGTAAGTCTTGTGCCGAATATCGGCACGTTTATTTTCTGAAGAAGATAAGGTACTCCGCCTATGTGGTCCTCGTGACCGTGAGTAAGAATTACGCCTTTAATTTTTTCTTTGTTGTTTACAAGATAAGTTACATCCGGAACGACGAGATCAACTCCGAGCATATCGTCGCTGGGAAAGCCGAGACCGCAGTCTATAACGATAATGTTGTCGCTGTATTCAAGCACGGTAAGGTTCTTTGCTATCTCGCCGAGTCCGCCGAGCGAAAATATTTTGAGCTTTTTAAGTTTTGTTTTTGCCATAACGCACCAAAGCCCGCCTTAAAAAACGGGATCCTTTCAAATAATAATTATGTAACCCGGACAAAAAAAGTCAAAGTCCGCCACCGAAAAACGAAAAAGTCCTCTTCACGATTCCGTCTTTGAGTGGAAATATTAAAATAGAGTTTCCTTTTGTCTTGCCGCCGCCGACCGGTTTGACATAGGGAAAAAATATATATAAATAAAATTACATTACAAAATAATCAAGCCTTCAGGCTATCGAATATTATTATAACACAATAAAGAAAATCAGGCAATAGTTTTTTGAAAAAAAGGACGCGCAAATTTCATTTTACCCCGAAATTATCATGCAGAGCCGTTTTTTGCATAAAAAATATTTTGGGGGTAAATAATCTCACCGATATAAAATATTCGGGAGAAAGTGTTGAAATGATAACAAGAGCTTATAAAAAAAATATGGTGATCGTCCGTAATATCGAAAGCGATACGGTCGAGGAAGCATATCTTTTCATACGGGAGGATGCGCCGATGCCTGATGAAAGCGAGCTTGTGCGGGAGGCGGGAAGAATAATCCGAGCATGCGGAAGCACAGGTAAAAAAGGGCTGAGGATTCCTTCGGCTGTTTTTTGGTTTTCGCTCGGAGTCACTTTTGCGCTTCTTTTTGCCTCGGCAGTGTATTATTTTCTGCTTTGACATTTTTATTCGCCGCCTGACTGTGCTCTGCATATTATAAAAACAGAGGAGGAAAAAATCTTCTTCTTATTATAAAAAACAAGGGCGTGAAAACTATGGAAAAACGCGTCATTACAATACCGTCGCCGACTGCGGCGACAAAAGCGGCACGACTGCTTATAAAAAACGGTGTGGGAGCAAGGTCTGTAAGGCTCAGTCCCGAAAAAAACAAGCGTGGATGTACTTCAGGGGTGGCGGTAGATGAGAGAGATCTTGACACTGCCAGGCTGATACTGAAAAGATACGGAATAGCGTATTCCGGTACCGCAACGCTTTAGCTATTCGGAGAAAACTGTATGATATATCTTGATAATGCCGCAACGACTTATCCAAAGCCGCCTTCGGTGGCACGGGCAATGACAAAATGCATAAAGGAATACTGCGGAAATCCGGGCAGAAGCGCGCATCCGCTCGCGCTCAGATCGGCGGAAGCCGTGTTTGATACGCGAAGTGAAATATGTGCGCTTTTCGGTACCGGCAAGCAGGAAAACGTTATATTTTGTTATAACGCCACACACGCTATAAATAAAGTCCTTTCGGGACTTGTGCGCCCCGGCGACGGCGTGATAACGACAAATATCGAGCACAACAGCGTCCGTCGTCCGGTAGCTGCGCTTTGCGCTCTTCGGGGCGCAAGCTATGATATGGTAAATGCGCTCCTGCCGGAAGAGGAGCTTATAGCGGAGATAGAATCAAAAATAACATCGCGCACAAGGATAGTTGCAGCACTTCACGCTTCGAATGTGTGTTCGGTTGTGTTGCCCGTGCGCAGGATAGGAGAGCTTTGTAAAAAGCATGGACTTATATATGTTCTTGACGCTTCGCAGAGCGCCGGAATATATGATATAAACATTCCGCGCGACGGTGTTACCGTCCTTTGCGCGCCCGGTCATAAGGGACTTTTCGGTCCACAGGGTACGGGTTTTGCCGTATTCTGCGACGATTTTGACTTTTCTCTGCTTTCTCCGTCGGAGTTCGGAGGGAGCGGGTTTGCTTCGGCGGATATAACAATGGGGCATACCGCGCCCGAATCATATGAGGCGGGAACGGTCAACGTTCCCGGCATCGTCGGACTCGGAGAGGGAATAAGATATGTGCGCTCGCTCGGAACCGACAGAATACTTTCGCACGAAAAGGCAATGTTTTCTCTTGCGAAGAAAGGTCTGTCCGATATCGACGGCGTAAAGATATACCTGCCCGACAGAGAAGGAGGGGTTCTGCTTTTCAATTTTGAAGGTATGAGCGGCTCCGCACTTTCGGCACAGCTTGCAGACGAGGGGATATGCACCCGTCCGGGACTTCACTGTGCACCTACCGCCCATGAGGTGCTGGGTACGGGAGGCGACGCTGTAAGGATAAGCTTTTCGGCGTTTACATCTCCGGAGGATATTTATTCATTTTGCTCGGCAACAAAAAGGCTTTGCAGACGATAGCTTCCGAAAAAAATATGACGACGCAGGCAAAATGGCCTGCGCCGTCTTTTATGGTTATAAAAATTTATTACTTGGGATGATAAAGCTTTTTGGTTTGATATTTAGGCTCGCAGGTGAGATTTACTCCGAGCTTTTTGAAGACACTCTCGTCAACCCTTGAAAGGATGACTGTTGAATGTGCTTCGGTGCATTTGAGCTTTTCAAGTTGCTCAAGCGCTTTTGCGGCAACGGGAGCCGTTACGGCGCAGATCGCAAGCGCTATGAGAACCTCGTCCATATGCAAACGGGGATTTGTATTTCCCATGTTATGTGTTTTCAGCTTCTGAATAGGCTCTATTACCGCAGGAGAGATGAGCAGAATATCGTCATCTATGCCGGCGAGCTTTTTGAGTGCGTTCAGAAGCGCTGCCGAAGCAGGGCCGAGCAGGGAGGAGGTTTTTCCCGTAACAATGCTTCCGTCCGGAAGCTCTATTGCAATGGCGGGCGCATTTGTTTCTTCGGCTTTGGCGTTTGCTGCGCTTACGCAACTGCGGATGTCAGGCGTTATGCCGAGCTTGCTCATTATAAGCTCAAGACGGTATATTTCATCTTTTCCGCCCATTCCCTGACGAGCGGCGCACTGAGCGCTGAAGTAACGGCGGACAACCTCCTGACGGGAGGCTTCTCTTACCGCCTCGTCGTCGAAGATGCAGTTTCCTGCCATATTCACGCCCATATCAGTCGGACTTTTGTAAGGTGACGAGCCGTATATTTTTGTAAATATCGTGTTGAGCACGGGGAAGATTTCAATATCTCTGTTGTAGTTTACGGTGGAAACTCCGTAGGCTTCGAGATGGAAAGGATCTATCATATTTACGTCGTCAAGATCGGCTGTTGCTGCTTCATATGCAAGATTTACAGGATGGCTGAGCGGCAGATTCCATATCGGAAACGTTTCAAATTTTGCATATCCGGATTTAATTCCGCGCTTGCTTTCGTGATAAAGCTGTGAAAGACAGGTTGCCATTTTGCCGCTTCCGGGACCCGGCGCGGTAACGACGACAAGAGGACGGGTAGTTTCGACGTATTCGTTTTTTCCGTAGCCGTCATCGGAAACGATGAGCGGGATATTTGCCGGATAGTCGGGAATTATGTAATGACGGTAGACCTTTATTCCGAGCGCATCGAGACGTTTTGAAAAATTTATCGCGGCGGGCTGTCCCTTGAAATGGGAAATGACTACCGAACCAACATAAAGTCCTATGCTGCGGAACGCATCGATAAGGCGAAGCGCATCAAGATCGTATGTAATTCCGAGATCGCCGCGTATTTTGTTCTTTTCAATGTCGTCTGCGGAGATAACGATTATTATCTCGGCGCTGTCCTTAAGCTTGAGGAGCATCTTTACCTTTGTATCGGGAAGGAAGCCCGGAAGCACGCGCGCCGCATGGAAATCGTCGAAAAGCTTACCGCCGAATTCAAGATACAGCTTGCCACCGAAATATTCGATGCGGTCGCGGATATTCTGCGATTGCATCGCAATGTATTTGTCATTATCAAAGCCTATTGTCTTCATAAACACCCCGTAAGAAAAAATATTACAGCGACAATTATATCATATATTCCGACTTGTTTCCACATATTTTTTGTTTTTTATAAAAAATTTTTCCCGCCTTTGATAAGGCGGGAAAAGTTAGTTCTTCACTTGAAAAATAAATATGCTCACTATGCAATAACAATAAATATTTGTACAAATCACTCTTCGACGCACATCGTGCGCCATCGCCCTCAAATGGTGAGTCTAAAAAGGACAGCACAAATCAATTTGTCAAAATCTCTTTTGTTTTTTGTAATATCTGTCTGTGCAGTTATCAAAAAATCTGCATATCATTATCGATAGTTGGAGTTTCCTTTGCTTTTTTGTAATGCCTGTCTGTGCAGTTGTCAAAAAATCTGTATATCATTGCCGATAACTGAAGCTTCTTTTGCCTACTTTTCTTCTCGAAGAAAAGTACGGTCGAAGAGAAGTAGGTTATTTCAGTAAGGGAAGTATGTCGAAAATGCTCTTTATGGGGATAAGCGAAACATTTTCGGGGACTTTGCGCACGGATTTTGCCGAGCGTGACGGAAGAACTATTTTCGTAAATCCGAGCCTTGCCGCTTCCGAAACCCTGCTTTCTATGTGCGATACGGCTCGGACTTCGCCCGAAAGTCCGAGCTCGCCTATGCAAAGAAGCTCGTCCGGAACGGGAATGTCACGCACAGATGAAATGAGCGCAAGCGCAACGCCTACGTCCGATGCCGTTTCATCTATTCTGATTCCGCCGATGACGTTGAGATAAACGTCTACGGAAGAAAAACGCAATCCGAGCCGCTTTTCAAGCACGGCGAGTATCAGTGCCGCACGGTTGTAATCTATACCGTTTGAAGTCCTTCTCGGAGCGGGGAAAACAGTGTTTGTCGCAAGCGCCTGGATCTCGGCAACTATGGGTCGGGTTCCTTCCACAACGCATACGGCACAGTTTCCCGAAACGTTCTGCGGACGGTCGGAAAGGAGCATCGCAGAAGGGTTGTCCACCTCGCGCAGACCTTCGTCCGTCATTTCGAAAACACCTATTTCGTTTGTCGAGCCGAAACGGTTTTTTATCGCACGGATAAGGCGGCAGTTCTGACGTCGCTCGCCCTCAAAATACAGAACGGTATCAACCATGTGTTCGAGCACTTTTGGACCCGCTATGCTGCCTTCCTTTGTGACGTGACCTACAAGAATGACCGATGTGCCTGCGGTTTTTGCCGTATTTATAAACATCGCGGCACATTCGCGTATCTGCGTGACGCTGCCGGGTATCGTTGTGCTTTCCGTGTGGTACATTGTCTGTATCGAGTCAACAACTATAATGTCGGGGGCAAGCTTTTTTGCGCTTTCAAGTATTTTTTCAACGTTCGTCTCTGTCAGAAGATAGACGCTTTTGCTTTTTATTCCGAGTCGCTTTGCACGCATTGATATCTGCGCGGCGGATTCTTCTCCCGAAACATAAAGCACTGTCTTTTCCTTTGACATTGCGGCGCATATCTGCAAAAGTAAAGTAGACTTTCCTATTCCGGGCTCGCCCGAAAGCAGAATTACCGAGCCGCAGACAAGCCCTCCGCCGAGAACTCTGTCAAATTCGCTTGTGCCGGTGGAGGAACGCATATATTCGGGAATGTTGCCGTCGCCCAGCAGCACAGGCTCGCTTTCTTCACTTGTGCGGACGAGAATATTCTGCTTTCCCGCACCCTTTTTGGGTTCGGGCTCCGGCGACTGATATGTTTCTTCCGTCATGGTGTTCCACGCTCCGCAGGACGGACAGCGACCGAGCCACTTTGCGCTCTGATAGTCGCACTCGGAACATACATAAACGGTTTTCTGTGTTTTCATTTGACTTCCTCCGTATTTGTCGTTTTACAAATGTAGTTTACTGCGGCGGCATAAATACACGCCGCTGTCTTTTGCTGATATGAATCTGTTTTCAGAAGCGCACATTCTTCGGGATTTGAAAGAAATCCGCATTCTATAAGTATTGCCGTGCAGGGAGCATTGTCAAGAACGTATATTTCGCTGCCGGCAGCCTTTACTTCGCGTTCGTTGTTTTTCTGAAGATAATTGCGGACTGTATCTTTTACAGACGCGGCGAGCGTCTTTGAATTTTCCGTATTTTTTGAATAATAGACAGTAAGCCCCGAATACTTAGCAACGGGAAATTTGTTCATATGTATGCTTATAAATATTGCGTTTTCATATTTTTTTGCCGTTTCGGTACGCGCTTTCAGATCGCCGAGCTTTTTGTGCGACGAGTTTTCATCGCCGAGAGCCACATCCTCAGTGCGCGTCATCACGACGGTATATCCGGCACTTTCAAAAAAGCTTTGCAGTTTTTTTGAAACGGCGAGGTTAAGATCTTTTTCAAGCGTGCCGTCGTCGGCTGAGGCGCCGCCGTCTCTTCCACCGTGTCCGGCATCGATTATTATTACGGGCAGAGCAGAGCTTTTTGCCGAAGTTCCGGCGCTTTCGGCTTCGGAAATGAATATTTTTGCCGATATTGCGGATGCCGCTATAAGAATAGCCGAAACGAGCAGAAAGCACGAAGCGAAAAATGCAGATTTTTTAATACCGTATCTTGTCACAATATGTCCTCCGGTAAAAATCGTTTATGCTTTGATTTTATGCGCGGAGACAGGGAAATATGTTGAAGAAGTTACTTTTTGGGACGCGGAATAAGCGTAAATTCTCTTGTCCCGCAATAGTACGAAATGCCTGCGAATGCTGCGGCGATAAACGGCGTCAGAAGGTAGAACCATCCGCCCGAATTTCCGCCGAAAATGACCATCTTTATCCCGAAAAACATAGCTTCCCATGTTTGTGAGAGCATTGAAAACACGGTATTGAGCGATGTCATTGCCGTGCTGTACTCTCTGAAATAGTTGAAAATAAAATAAAGCAAACCGAAAACAAAATCGGGAACAGCGGCGAAAAGTCCTGTGACAAAGCCTTTTACAAGGATCGGATTTTCACCGTTTCCTTTGGCGGATATACTGTCTTTCGCGCCTACATCCCACATATACAAATCTATCAGGTAATAATAAAAAATTATTGTACAGATGCTGAATATGAGAGTAAGCGTGCGTTTTGTGGGCGTTTCCACTCCTACGGGAAGATACACCATAAGCCCGAAAATCATCATGATTATGTGTGTCTGAATAAGCTTCCAGACATCGCCGCCTATATTTTTTATAAAGCTTTTACTTTCCATTTTATATCCTTCCGGAACGTCTTTTTTAATATTATAGCTGTTATTTTGCGGTTCTTCAATAATAAATAATATTTTTTCGGTGAAAGTTTACATTTTTCTTTTTTAGTGATATAATTTTCTTGTAGAATTCAATATCCCGCACGAAAGGGGGGGAAGCGAAAAATGGCAGAAAGAAATCCAAATGAGACATCGCCGCTTATAGAAAGATTTTTGCGCTATAAGCTTGTAATACAGGGGCGTTCGAAAAAGACGGTTGACGAATATCATCTTGATCTGCGGTTGTTTTTCAGGTATCTTATAGCGAGAGAGAACGGAATTTCCACGCAGAGCGATGAATTTGAACAGATAGATATATCCTGTGTGAACGAGGAGTTTTCCAAAAAAATAAAAACGCTTGATATACTTGAGTTTATGGCGTATCTTGCTTCGGAACGAAATTGCGGAGCTTCTGCACGAAGCCGTAAGCTTTCGTCAATAAAGGCATATTTCAAATACATAACGGCGGTTGAAAGAATAATAGATAAAAATCCTGCGGCAGATATAGAATCGCCGAAAATAAAAAAATCGTTGCCGAAGTTTCTTTCACTTGAAGAAAGCATATCGCTTCTTGACAGCGTTTATGCCGATGAAAATTCAAACACAAAAGAACGCGATTATTGCATACTTACGCTTTTTCTCAACTGCGGAATGCGACTTTCCGAGCTTGTGGGAATAAATCTTTCGGATATAGATCCGCAAATGAGATCGCTTCGTGTTGTGGGAAAAGGCAATAAAGAACGAATAGTTTATCTTAACGATGCCTGTCGTTCCGCGATAAACGATTATCTTCCTGTGCGCGCCGGCGGAAACAATGAAATAAAGGATAAAAACGCGCTGTTCCTTTCACGTCTGCACAAGAGGATAAGCGTAAAGACGGTACAATGGCTTGTTTATAAATATCTCGGAGAAGCGGGACTGAAAAACAAGCATTATTCAACGCATAAGCTTCGTCACACAGCGGCTACGCTTATGTATCGCGACGGCGGGGTCGATGTGCTTGCGCTGAAAGAAATACTCGGTCACGAGCAGCTGAACACCACGCAGATATACACCCACGTCAGCAACAAGGCGCTTGAGGAAGCCGTAAGCGCGAACCCTCTTGCAAAGGTGAAAAAAGAGAAGAAATAAGTTTTTAGCCAAGAATATAAGGAGTGTACATTTCTATGACTATAGATAAACAAAAAATTCTAAAATTCATCCCGATAATTCAACTAATAACTGTATTTTATTGGTTAAAATATTATTTAACAAAAAAAATCCCTTGGTCGGATTTTGCTAAAGCTTTGCTAAAAATTTTTGCCGTCTTATTGTTTATTCATATTCCAAGAATGATTTTGCACTTTGTTTTCGTGAATGACATTTTAGACAATGTTCTTTACTATGTTTCTCTGTATCCTACATTTTTGGGCATCGCAGCAGTTGTAGTTGCTGATCAAGAGAAACACGCGCTCAGCGCAGATGAAGACTAAATTAAGGAGAATAATGTGTCATGAATAAAAGATGACAGCGTTTATTTAATATGAACATAACAAAAATCGTCGATTTTTTAGGAAGAACAACTTTTGAAAATATTATATCTTTAATTCTGGTGTTGCTTTTTTGGAAAAACATATATCTTGTTTTTATATTTCTTCATATTGCTCTTATGTGGATACTTATCCCCGCTGCGTGTAAATATACGGCGTCAATTGATATGTATCTGAAAAAATTGCAGGAAGAAAAAAAGCTGAAGTCCAGATTTCTGAAGCAGGTGAATGTTCCGGCTTCTGTACAAAAAATTTTCTATGGATGCAGCGATGGTAAATTCTTATGGATATCGTTTGCATTTCAGATAATTTTATATTTATACACAATATTTTCTGTCATATTTTACGGTTTTCTTATCAGAGAGTTGCTGATCGGAAATCATGTTACCGTTATAATGTACAGGTGTATATGTTTTTGGCTTATATTTCATATAATGTATACGCTCGTCCTTCGCATAAGTTGCTTTATTATCAATCTGTTTTTCAAACGCAAGGATGGGAAACCCATAAAAGAAGATTTGGTCGACTTTAGAGATTTTTCGGCAATAGACCATAATGAAAGCAGAGAATTAAAAGCATCGGTCGATAAAATAAACCGACAGGCTACTATAATAAAAAAGCTTAAAAAAGTGGGACTGCGTAGTTATAAAAAGGGATATTACATAAAAGAAAATGAACTGACGGGCTTTGAAAATATAGTCAAGTCCGAGTATCCGGAGCTCGGATATAACATATGCCGTAGCTCAAAGAAAGCGTCTATAACTGTGTATGAGAAAGAAAAAGAAGACGTTTTATTTCATGCTACATTAAAAAAATAATATAAAACAAATCTACGCAAACAGCCGCACTTTCGGGTGCGGCTGTTGTTTTGTGATTTTCTCTTGCAAATAATACCGGATTGCGTTATTATATAGTAATACTCGGTGATAAAAACACCGAGTATTACCATTGCTAACGTGAAAAGAGGAATGGCTTATGAATTCACATTGCAAACAAGCAATAAAAAAATACTACATATCTTGTATTATTTTAGGTGTTATATTAATTTCTCTTTGGGTCCTCTATAGTTTACGTACAAACAGCCTAATTGGTATGATTCTTCTTTTGCTTGCCGATCTGATCATTATCAAGGTTTCCGTTGTTATTATTGCTAAAAAAACATTGCTTCCTGTACTGTATGATGATCTTAATGCTATTGAATTTCAAAAAATTGTAAACAATAAACATTTTGTAGCACCATTGATCTTTAGAGCAAATGCTGCTGTGGCGAGTGGTGATTATCAAACCGCTATCAATATTGCTTCCAAACAGATTGTCAATAGCGATTCTAATCTAAACTGTAAATATTACTATTTAAGTCTATTAGCCCGAATATACTTTGAGCTAAGAGATTTTGAAAAATTAAACCTTCTGCTGAAGAAGTATGATGAGCTTAAAGCATTAAATCCTTCAAAAAAGATCTTTAATACTTCAAACTCAATCTGGGATTTTTTTCGTGATTTTTTGAATAGTGACTTCGAAACCTGCAAATTAATATGTAAAAACATAGAGAAAACTTTACAAACTAAAGCTAATAATAAAAATAGCAGATATGCTGCACTTATTAATAAATTTTACTATGCTGTTGTATGTTATTCAGATGGAACCATAGAAACAGCACTGCAAATTTTTAAAGATATTATTCATACGGCACCACAAATGCATTTAGCTGATGTATCTCAAAAATATGTCGAATCAATTGATACTTCTTCAGAAATGCCCGTGCTTGAAGAACTGATTCCTCAAAAAGATTATCAACTTTATGATGATGAGACAAAAGAAAAGCTGCATCGCCATAAAGTTCTCTCGGTTATTCTATTGATCATAATTTGCGTTTCGGTAGTTATCGTGTCTGTGTTGAACTTCGAAAATAAACAACAGCGCAGACATGAGTCCGAATATAATTCCTCGATTGCTGAATTTGAAAAAGGTCTAAATAATGCCATTGAAAGAAGTTACGACAACGCTAATTTTGTAAAGTATTTCAATGTCGTTTATAGAGAACAACATATTGATACATTTTGCTTGATTGAACGTAATGGCAGTCTTGATTTGGCAAGTATTGTGACGTATGACGGTGGCGAATCGCTGAATTTGGTTCTTCTCATCGAAAACATTCAAATTCCATATGATTATTCCGTAAAGAGTGCTGTAAGCGATTATAAAATAGCATTTTATATTACTGATGAGCAGATTCCTACTTCGAATGGCACTAAAATAGTTGAGTTTTCATTAAACAATAAATCCTATTGGATTGAAATAAAAAGCGTAACTCCTCTTAATTAATTTTTATTTAGTCCTTATTTTAACAGCCGCACTTTTCAGTGCGGCTGTTGTTATAAAAGTAATGAGTTAAAGCATGTTTACCGCTTTATCAAAAAGAGAAATAAGCTGTGCTTTAAGCTTTTCTCCATCCGTTTTCAGGAAGGCGACCTTTTCCGTCGTCAGCTTTTTTACTTTTTCGAATACGGTTTTATTTATAACACTTTCGGCAAGCGCCGAAAGAAGCTCATCTTCATCGAAAATATAGATTCTGCCTTCCGCTGTATAAACAATATCGGAGAAGAGATCGTCAAAGCAGGCGGTTTCTGCGCTTTTGCAATCGTTTCCGCCCGTTATGTCGATATATACCTGACGGAAGTTTCCGCTCGGATCAAAATAAGCGGTGTACCAATAATCGTCGCCGTCGTAGGCGAGCTGAAGCCAATATCCACCTTCCTCTGCCACTGTGCCGAGAAGTCCGTCGCCATAGTCGCGGATAAGCGATGAAGTCAGCTTGTCAAACCGAAGAAGCGATACGGCGCCTCCGTCGTCGGCAGAAAAGAACACTTGTGTCCTTTTCAGAACTCTTGCCCAAGGCTCGCGACGGATGCTTTTATGTTTTATTTCCATAAAGAATTCCTTTCGCTGCGGTTATTCTGCTTTTCCCGTAAGCCGGGAAATGCGTTTACCGTCCGAAACAAGGCCTGCAAAATTTTTCTGCCGCAAGACCTCGTAAACTCCGATCGCTACACTGTTTGAAAGATTGAGACTGCGTTTGTTTTCTCGCATGGGAATTCTTACGCATCTTTCGGGATGGGCGCAAAGCAGCTCTTCCGGCAAGCCTTTCGTTTCTTTGCCAAAGACAAGATAAACGTCCTCGCCGTATGTAATATCAGAATAATTTCCCGACGATTTCGTTGAAAAATACCAAAGCTCGTCATTTCCGTGCATCGCCATAAATTCATCAAGATTTTCGTAGTAATGAATGTCAAGCTCGTCCCAATAATCAAGTCCGGCGCGCTTCATTTTTCTGTCGTCTATTTCAAAGCCGAGAGGCTTTACAAGATGCAGCGACGCTCCCGTCGCGGAACAGGTGCGCGCAATGTTTCCCGTATTCTGCGGGATCTCCGGCTCAACGAGAACTATATTTATCAAATGTGATCACTTCTTTCGGAAACCGATTTTTTTATTTATTATATTATATAGCTTTGCTTTGATTTTTTCAATAGCGGAGCGGATTTTTGCCGTAAAGGAAGAAATTTCAGGTATTAAACCGCTTTTTTCTGCGGAAATTAAGGAGGTAAAAACCGAAAGGAGAAAAATATTTATGAAAAGAAATATAAAAACTTTTCTTTGCGTGACAGCGGCAGCGGCGTTTATCTGTTTTTCAGTTATATCTGCCGTTTGCGCAGGGAATTCTTTCAGCTGGTATTGCAAGCGTTGTAAGGATCACGTTCGCCCGACAGCCGAAAGCAATATGGCGTTCATTGAAAAATACGACGGCGCATATATAGGCAAAGATCCCGATGACAAGGTGGTTTATCTCACCTTTGACGCAGGTTACGAAAACGGAAACGTGGAGCGTATTCTCGACGCGCTTTCAAAGCATAACGCAAAGGGCGCGTTTTTTATACTTGACAATCTTGCAAAGCGCAACGGCGAGCTTGTAAAAAGAATGGAAAGCGACGGACATTTTGTATGCAATCATACGGCGCGGCATAAGGATATGACGAAGCTTTCAAAGGAAGAGTTTGCTTCGGAGCTTGAAAAGCTGGAAAGCACCGTGTCGGAACAGACAGGCGTTACCGTGAAAAAATATTATCGTCCGCCGGAGGGCAGATTCTCGGAAGAAAATCTCAAATGGGCGCAGGAGCTTGGGTATAAAACGGTACTTTGGAGTCTTGCTTATGCCGATTGGGACAATAACCGTCAGCCCGAGCCGGAGAAGGCAAAGAAACTGATTCTGGACAATGTTCATAACGGTGCGGTGATACTTCTTCATCCTACGTCAAAAACAAACGCCGATATTCTTGACGATCTTCTTACAACGCTTGAAAATGACGGCTATCGTTTCGGAACGCTCGACGAGCTGTTTTCATCAGGCGAGACGGATAGATAATTATGAAAAATTTATTCAAACGAATATTTTGCATTTTTTTGGCGGTCATCTTTACGGTGCTGCTGTGCATTCAGGCAGAGGCTTCCGGCAATGTGATATACTCCGGAGCCGACGGTTGCGGAAAACGTATTGCCATAACCTTTGATGACGGTCCTCATCCGAAAAAAACGGCGGAAATACTTGATTTTCTTGCTGAAAATTCAGTTCGCGCCACATTTTTTGTCGTTGGCGAAAACGCAAAATATTATCCCGATCTTATAATGCGCGAAGCGGCGGAAGGGCATGAAATAGGCAATCATACCTATCATCACAAGGCTATGAGAAAATGTAAGGACGGCGAAGAAAAGTGCGAAATAACGGAGGCTTCCGATATGATAAAAAGCATAACGGGAAAATCGCCTGTGCTTTTCCGCCCGCCCGAAGGCTCGTATTCTTCATCCACCGTCGAGCTTGCGCGCTCCTGCGGATGCGACGTTGTTTTATGGAATGTCGATACACGCGATTGGGCGATGTCCAAGACCGATGAAATAGTTGCTAATGTAAAGAAAAACGTGCGCGACGGGAGCATAATTCTTTTTCACGATTTCACACGCGACGGTGCGCACACGCTTGACGCGCTTAAAATTCTTTTGCCGTACCTTATTTCCAAAGGATACGAATTTGTAACGGTTTCGGAGCTGATAAGAGAAAAAAGCCTCTCGTGAGAGGCTTTTTTCAGTGATGAGCGGGGGAGAGGTTTACAGACTTGACACAAAAGGAAAAATATGATATAATAGTAAAAAAGAAAAGTGTACATATAATTGGAATTTATGATTTTCATCATTTTGAAGAAAAAATTTGCTTATCGGAAAGGAGAATACCGTGAAAAAGATATTTTTCAGAACAGCTGCGACGTTGTTGTGCTTTTTGGCTTTGTTTACTTTAACTAGATGTAAATCGGATGAGACCGAAAAAACGGCAAAAAAGCTTTTTTCGGAAAAATGGAGCGAAATAACAAGCGGCGAGACGGTTCCTGCAAAAATATGCGTTAAAGGTTATGATTATATGACTCCGTCGTCATTTTCAAAAGATGTTGAAGTATTTGGGTGGCTTTGCAGATTTGAAACCAAACAAACGCTTATTGACGAATGTAAAAAACTCAATATAAAATCCGTAAGCGCCGGAGGCTCTGTTTTTATACCTAAGTATGTTGACGAAAGGAATTATAATATTACATTTTACGATACCGACGATGTTGTCATAATGGAATTGAATGTTGACTATACCGGAATCGTTACGATTAAAGTTTATGGCGGTGACGGCTATGTTTATGTTCTTAACGGAACGGGACTTGACTATGACAGCTTTAAGCAATTTGTAAAGACAGACGAAAGAGAGGGCTGATATGAAAAAAGTATTTTCCGCAATTTTTGCACTTGTACTGTGTTTCTTTACGCTGCTCGCTTTTGTCGGATGCGGGAAAAAGGAAGCCGAAAAGACAGCGAAAAAGCTTTTTTCGGAAAAGTGGGATATAGTGATGAGCGGGGAATCTGCAATTGAAAAAATATATGTTCTCGGGTATGATACAACGACGCCTTCATCGTTTTCCGACGATTTTGAAACTTTTTCATGGCTGTGTAAACCGAAGACAATACAAAGCGCCGTTGAAGCTTGTAAAAAGCTTGACGCAGATTCCGTATTGCCCGGAGGTCCGGTCAAAATCAAGGATGACGTGCATTACAAAAACTACACATTATCCTTCTATGATCATGACAATGTAAGGATAATGTCGCTCAACGTTGACTACACGGGTATAGTTACAATAAGCGTTTACAGCGAAGAGAAAGATGTTTATGTACTTCACGGCAACGGCATTGAATACAATGATCTTGAAAAATTTATGGGAATATTTGAGTCGGAAACTTCTTCCGCCAAGTTGTTTACATAAAAAACAAAACCGCACCCTTTAACGTGGGTGCGGTTTTTGAATGATGGATTTAGTTTTACAGGCTTGGCAGTCGTGACGGCGCTTTATTTTGTGTATTCTTTTGATTTGGATTTTTCGGCTTTTGTCACAGCCTTTGAAACAGCAGCAACTATCGCCGTGTTTGCAACAAGCTCTACCGCGGCGTTGAGAAGAAAAGCGGTTGCTATGAACGCAAGCGGAGAAAGTCCGTTATCGCTTGCCATGCCGAGCATGGTGTCTTTGAAAAGCAGGCAGAATCCGCCGACAAAAAGAACAGTGTTTGTAAGAGAGCCAACAGCCGCAGATACAAAATATGCGGCGATGTTATCCTTTTTCTTTGTCATTGCGCGGAAGATAAGCCCCGGAAGAAGTCCGGCGAGGATTCTCGGCACAAAGCAGATAAGCACCGTAAAGAACGGATTTACTCCGAAAAGGAGCGTTCCGAACGTGCTTTGTCCGAAACACTGCCAAAAGCTTGCTGCGCCGAAAAGTGCGCCCAGAAAAGCACCTGCGGCGGGACCGATAACTATCGCGCCTATGACAACGGGTATCATATTGAATGTTATTTCAACTATGCCTATCTTCAGAAAACCTATCGGAGTGAAGCAGAATATCATAAGCAATGCCACGAGCATTGCCAGCTTCACCATTGCAAGCAGATGTTTGTTTTTCATTTTTACATTCCTCGTTTTATAAGTTTTGCGTAAAGAGCTTTTATTGCGCGATCGAGGTTGTCTTCATCTACGCCTATGGTTATCCCGCCGTCGCCGGAGCCTGCGTCAACCGATATGACGGCAATATTTTCTTTATTCAGCGCGGAAAAAATATCGGAAAGGCGGCTTTGAGGATCGGCGCCGACTATTGTTATAAGTGCGCAGTCGGGTCCTTTTGTCACGCTTACCGGTTCTATGCAGGCGCATATCTCGCTGCGGATGTAATCCTCTCTGCCGATTATAGCGGTTTTGGGAAAAGTAAAGGATATGCAGTCTATACCGGAAGAAATACTCACGGGAGAGACTCCTCTTTGCGAAAGCACGCGGAGAATATTAGTTGTGTCCGCAGTGTTCGTGCCGATCTTTGTTTTACATATTCGCAAAATGCAGAAGCCTTTCTTTCCTGCGATGCCGCATATTCCGTCGTTTTCTCCGTTGCGGACGGAGACTACGCGCGTTCCCGGCGCTTCCGGATCGAGAGTATTTTTTATTATCACGGGAATTCTGTCGCTCATAAGCGGAATAACGGAATCCTCGTGAAGCACTCCCGCACCCATAAACGAAAGGCGGCGAAGCTCTTTATATGTTATTATACTTATAGTTTTCGGATTGTCAACCGTTTTCGGATCTGCCGACATAAATCCCGACACGTCCGTCCAGTTTTCGTATTCGTCGCAGCCTGCGGCAGAGGCAAGTATAGCGCCCGTTATATCCGAGCCGCCGCACTCAAACGTTTTGAGCGTTCCGCCCGGCATACTGCCGTAAAAGCCCGGAACGACGGCGTGAGTCGAACCCGAAAGTTCGGCAGCCGTGCGGAGTTTTGTAAGCTCCGGCAAAAACGCGCCGTTCTCTCCGAATGATATGCATCGCGCCGCGTCTATGAAATCGAACCCGAGATATGCCGAGAATATTTTTGCGCAAAAGTATTCTCCGCGCGAGGCAAAATAATCTCTGCCGAAATAATTTTTTCTTCCGTATATAAGCTCGGAAAACTCATCGTCGAGCGACATCGGCAGGGAAAGCCCCGATATTATTTCGTCGAAACGGGCTTTTATTTTTTCAAGTATCCCGTAGAACTCGTCTCCGCTTGACATAAATGCGCGATACAGCATATCCGTTATTTTTTCATCGCCCGGAAAGCGTTTTCCGGGCGCGCTTACGGCTATATATTTTCTTGAATCATCCGATAGCACTATTTTTGCGGCGTTATCTATACTGCGCGCATCGCAAAGGGAGCTTCCGCCGAATTTGACTGCCTTGATTTTGTTTTTCACGGAAAAGATATCACCTCCCGCTTTATAATATGACAAATTACGACTTTCGGACATACAAGAAAAGCTTATAAAAAACGAAAAACGGCGCACTGCGCCGTTTTTTGTAACAGTTATACGCTATCCTCTGTATGCAAAGCATCGTTTTCGGAAGAAAGATATTTTTTCAGCTTTTTTACCGCGTCTTCAATAAGATATGATATCGTCTTTTCGTCAAGCAGTATTCTTGCCGCCGACGGAAGCCGCTCGTAAAGAGCGGCAGCCACAGCCGAAAATTTTATTTCTCCCGTTCCGCCGCCGAAACGCTGCTCGGCAGCGGCTACAAGCGAAAGCACAATGGCTTTCGCTTCTCTTTCCATGCCTTTTTTCGCAAGTATTATAACAAGCGCCGCAAGCACTGCGACGGCTAGTATTACAGGTGCGTATTCGGATAAAAATTCAAGCATTGCAAAGACTCCGCCGATGCTCACGGCGGAGCGTACTCCTTTCCGTGATTATTGTAAAAGCAGACTTATCAGTGCTCCCGCAGCCGCGCCCGCAACAGCGGATATAACGGCTTTCAGAAGCGATGAAAAGCGCCGTAGCGGTTGTTTTTCTATATCGCAAAGTCTTTCGTCCTGATTTTCGAGCCTTCGGTTTGCCGCCTCAAGCTGAACGACAAGACGCGCTATATTTTCATTCTGACTGTTTATCGCATTTGCAAGAGCTTCGAGCTTGTCTATTCTGTGTGAGTTGATCTTTTCACGCTCTTCTATCTTGACTATGCGTTCTCCCTGCGAGGGAGAAATATTATGTGAATTTTCGGAGACGTAATCTCCCAGAGGGGATCACCCGCTTTCGCTTTGTATTCCCCGTTGCGCGTGAAAATCTTTTTTCGGTAAGGGATGTTACGCGCAAAGCAGTTTTTAACTGCGTCTTTATTATACCACATTTTTGCCGATTTGTAAATAGAAAGACGAACAAAAGTTCGTATTTTTTAAAAAAACGTGAGACGACTTGGAGGCGGAATAAAAAAATACCGTAAAAAAGGCAAAGTTTTGAGTTTTTTAACAATTTATTATGGCAATCACGAAAAATATATAGTATAATATAACTTATATTAAATTGCCGAAGTGGCTTTGAAATTAAAAATCATCTCTAAAAGGAGTATTTTATAATGTCGATTGTTGATAAAATTTTCGGAACATACAGCGAGCGCCAGATAAAAAAGCTTATGCCGATTGTCGATAAAGCGGACTCGCTTTCCGAAAAATACGAAAATATGCGTGACAGCGAGCTTCGCGCGATGACGGATACGTTCAGACAGAGACTTGCCGCAGGAGAAACGCTTGACGATATCCTGCCGGAAGCATTCGCTACCGTAAGGGAAGCCGCAGCACGCGCCATAGGCAAAAAGCCGTACAGAGTTCAGCTGCTTGGCGGAATAATACTGCATCAGGGCAGAATTGCCGAGATGAAAACGGGCGAAGGAAAAACGCTTGTCGCAACTATGCCCGCGTACCTCAATGCGCTTACAGGCAAGGGTGTTCACATCGTTACGGTAAACGAATATCTTGCCCGCCGCGACAGCGAGGAAATGGGCAAGGTATACGGATTTCTTGGGCTGACGACGGGGCTTGTTCTCCAGGCGCAGAGCACCGAAGAAAAAAAGAAAGCTTACGCCGCAGATATAACGTACGGAACAAACACTGAAATAGGCTTTGACTATCTTCGTGACAATATGGCGAAAACTCATGACGGACTCGTTCAGCGCGAGCTTCACTTTGCCATAGTGGACGAGGTGGACTCCATACTGATAGACGAAGCGAGAACGCCGCTTATCATATCGGGACCGGGCGAAAAGTCGGACGATATGTATAAAAAGGCAGACGCTTTTGTTCGTCGTCTGCGCGCCAAGGTAGTAAAAGAGATGGATACCAAGAGCGACAACGAGGACGTGCTTGAAGATTACATCGTTGATGAAAAAGGGAAAAGAGCCACGCTTACGTCGAGAGGCGTTGCAAAGGCAGAGTCGTTCTTCGGTATCGAAAATCTTTCGGACCCCGAAAACAATTCGCTTTATCACTATATAAACGAGGCGCTTCACGCTCACGGCGTTATGAAACGCGACGTGGATTATGTCGTTGCCGAAGGTAAAGTGCTTATAGTTGATTCATTTACGGGAAGAATAATGCCGGGCAAACGTTTTTCAAACGGCTTGCATCAGGCGATAGAAGCCAAAGAGCGCGTCGATATTCAGAACGAAAACCAGACGCTTGCAACTATAACATATCAGAATCTGTTCCGTCTTTATTCAAAGCTTTCGGGTATGACGGGAACAGCGCTCACGGAGGAAAACGAATTCCGTGAAATCTACGGGCTTGACGTCATCGAGGTTCCCACGAACAAGCCGATGATAAGAATAGACCGCAACGACGTTGTGTATAAAAATACAGCCGGAAAATACCGCGCGATAATAAACCAGATAAGGGAGTGTCACGAAAAAGGGCAGCCGGTGCTGGTCGGTACGGTTTCGGTAGAAAAGTCGGAATATCTTTCGTCTCTTCTCAAAAAAGAAGGTATACAGCATAATGTGCTGAATGCAAAGCAGCATCAGCGCGAGGCTGAGATAGTCGCTCAGGCGGGCAAATTCGGCGCGGTGACGATATCGACGAACATGGCGGGACGCGGTACGGATATAATGCTTGGCGGTAACGCGGAATTTCTTGCGAAAAACGAGCTTAAAAAAGCCGGCTACGATGAAGAGCAGATATCGCTTGCTACGGGAATGAGCGAGAATATAGACGATACCGTTCGCGAAGCGAGAGAGCTTTACAGAAATTCGCTTGACAGATTCAAAAATGAGATAGCGCCGGAGGCTGACAGAGTAAGAGAAGCGGGCGGACTCTTTATTCTCGGTACGGAAAGACACGAAAGCCGTCGTATAGACAATCAGCTGCGCGGTCGTTCCGGACGTCAGGGAGATCCCGGCGAAAGCAGATTCTTCCTTTCGCTTGAAGACGATCTGATGCGTCTTTTCGGTTCGGACAGAGTTGTCGGAGTAGTTGAAAGACTCGGACTTCCGGAAGACGAGCCGATAGAAGCAAAGATAATTTCAAACACGATAGAATCTTCACAGAAACGTCTTGAGGGTGAAAACTTCAACAGAAGAAAGACCGTTCTTGAATACGATGACGTTATGAATCAGCAGAGAACGGTGATTTATAAACAGCGCAGAGAGGTTCTTGACGGAGAGGACATAAGCGGAACGATAAACGATATGCTGAAAAGCATGGTTCCTTCCGCGCTTGACATCTGCACAGCTGACGGCGCACTTGATATGGGCGCCGTGAAAGAACGTCTTTTCTGGTTGCTCTCAAAAGAAGAGCTTTCATATGAAAACGGCGATATAAGTCGCAAAGAGCTTGAGGATCGCCTTTGTGACCGCATAAACCGCATATATGAGGCGCAGAAAACAATATTCGGAGACAGGATAGGCGACCTTATGCGCTTTGCACTCCTTACGGCGGTAGACAGAGCGTGGAGAGAACATCTTGACGCTATGGACGATCTCCGTGACGGAGTCGGGCTTTCTTCGTTTGCACAGCGCAATCCGATAACGGAATATCGCATAGCGGGCAGCGAAATGTTCGACGAAATGATAGAAAAGATCCGTGAGGAGACCGTGAAGCTTATGCTATTTGCTTCGCCCGTTCAGGAGGCGAAGGCGAAAGCCGCCGCGGCTCAGAAGCAGGCGGAGCTGAAAAATCTCGGCGGCAAGGCGGAAAAACGTCAGCCCGTTGTTAAAAAGAGCTTTGAAAAGATAGGAAGAAACGATCCCTGTCCGTGCGGCAGCGGAAAGAAATACAAACAATGCTGCGGAAGAAACGCAGGCGCGGACAACTGATTTTTTACGGAGGATGAAATTTGGGCTTCGGTTGGATGTTTTTAGGCTGGCTTTTTATGTTCCCAACGATAGGAAACATTGATATAACGCCGGACTTTATAGGATTTTTGATAATGCTTGCGGGGCTTTCATGCGCGTGCAGATACTGCCGTTGTTTTGATCTTACAAAACGACTCGCTACATTCGGCGTTGTGTTTTCACTGCTTTGCTGGGGATATCAGCTTCTTTTGACACTTTCCGTGGTCGAGCCGTCGTCCGTCGGAACGGTTTTGCGCATTTTATATACCGTTTTTCTTGCGGCGTTTGATATAAGCCTTGCGGTTTCGATATCGAAAATAGCCGAAGAAACAGAGCTGCCGAAGATACGGGTAAGAGGCGCGGCGGCTGTTCCGCTTGCCGTTATAATGGTTCTGGGCGGAAGGACAGCATGGTCTGCCGCAGTAAATATGATATCGTCCGCCGGAGAGGGCGGAGAAGTGAGCGAAACCGTTCGCTGGATGATGAGAATAGGCTATATAGCCGAAGTGCTTTTCGTCGTTTACATGCTTGTTTTGCTTATCTCGTGTTATCGGTGGATATGCCTTGAGGGTGAAGAAGATATGCCTGACAAAAAACACAAGCTTCCGACCCCGTTCGACATAATAGAAAAAGGCAAAAACAAGGAGGAAAAGAAATGACAGGCTCCGGCAGAAAGCGCGGCAGATTAGGGTTTGTTATGGCGGGGATTGTCATGCTGTTCAATCCGTGCATAAACATAATAGATGTTCTTCCGGATGTTTTCGGCATATTGCTTATACTTTACGGAATAAGCCGGATGGCAGATATCTCTCCCGATGTGGAAGAAGCGAAAAAAGGCTTTGAAAAGGCGGCCTGGGTAGGACTTTTTGCGCTTGCGGCAATGTTGGTTTCGCTCGGTGCGGATAATTACACAAAGCTTTCGCTTGCGTTTGCGGCATGGCTTCTGGAATGTATTTTTATAATTCCCGCGATGAAAAAGCTGCTTGTGGGTGCCGACGATTTGCGCGTAAGACTTATCGACAGGGGAAACGAAGAGGCTTTTTCGGGGGCGGCAACGCTTTCGTCGCTGTTTTTTGTCATAAGATCTGTTACGGCGGTAATACCGCTTTCGATGCCGCTGTTTTTTGAGAAAAAAGAGGAAGACATAACCTCCGGCGGAGGCGGCGGAAACATTGAATCGGTGATAAACGTGGCGACGGTTATCTGCGCGGTGCTTTCGCTTATAATAGGCATTGTATGGCTTGTGTCAGTTCTTAAATGCTTTTATGAGCTCTGCTCGGATAAAGAATTTGAAAATGCCTTCTGCGAAAAGTACGAAACCGAAATAAAGCCCGACGACTCGCTTTGGAAGAAGAGATACGCAAAACGTTTTATTACGATATACACGGTATCGCTGATATTTTTTGTCGGCATACCGCTTGATGGGCTTCCGTATATACCGGAATACGCTTTTGGGGTTTTCACGATGGCAGCGGTTCTGCTTGGAGGATATTTCTTTTCGGAATACCGCAAGAAGCTGTTGTGGCTTTGCGGAATATTTACCGTGATTTCGGTTACGGCGACCGTGCTTGGCTTTGTCTACGGAGGCAAATTCGGCGAAAGACTTTATCCGTATGAAGCAGAAGGGTTCTTTTCGGCGTTTGTTCCTTACGCGATGGCGGAAACGGCTGCGCTTGCGCTTGCGGCGGCGATATTCGGCATTATAAGAAAAGCTCAGCTTGGAATGATAGAAAAATGCGTCGGATGGAAGGGCGATGCCGGCTTTGAAGGAAAGCAGGGCAACACCGTAAAAAAACAGCTTAAAAAGCGTGTTACGCTGACGTTTGTATCACAGTGTATATACGCCGCAGTATCCGTTGCCGCGATAGTTCTGGCGCCGCTGGGCGATCTGAATGTGATATATTCGATGGGCTGGGTTGCGAGGTTTGTTCTCTGCGCCGCGATGATGATATCGGCGGAGCTGGCGGGAGACGGCATTCTCAATGAAACGGAAAAATGAATTTTCGGAGGTTTTATTATGGATAATAACGAAGAAATAATGATCGGCGAGAGCGCGGGCGACGAGTCTGAACGCAAAGATAAGAGAAGAGAAGGCATTTATGATTGGATAGAGGTTTTTACGGCGGCAGTTACGATAGTTGTTATAATGCTTTCGTTTATTATGAGAATTGCGACTGTTCGCGGACATTCTATGGACAATACGCTTTCGGACGGGCAGGTTCTTATAATGAGTGATATGTTTTACACCCCGAAGCAAGGCGATATTATAGTCGTTCAGCAGAACGGCGGATATTTTGAAAGTCCGCTTGTAAAAAGAGTTATAGCCACAGGCGGGCAGAAGCTTCATATAGATTTCACCAATTGGGAAGTGACCGTTGACGGCAAATTGATAGACGAGGAGTATGTCAAGAGAGGCATTCCGGGCGTTTCTATGGATAAGGAAGAATACTATTCGGTTTACAGCTCATACTTTGACGAAACGGGAAGTATAACCATACCCGAAGGATATCTGTTTGTAATGGGCGATAACAGAAACGAGTCGTCCGACAGCAGAAGCATTTATGTCGGACTTGTGCGCGAGAACGAAGTGCTGGGCAAGGTAGTGTTCAGCCTGCTTCCGCTTTCAAAACTGGGAGTGGTAAAATCGGCAGGATAAATTGACTTTATAAACCTGAAAAGAGAGGACGGCTGAAGGACAATGCCATCTACACAGATACAATGGTTTCCGGGACATATGGCGAAAACCCGCCGTATGATTGCCGAAAACTTAAAACAAGTGGACCTTACGATAGAGGTCCGTGACAGCAGAATACCGGCTTCTTCCGAAAATCCGGAAATAAAAAGGCTTACCGCTCCGAAGCCGAGACTTGTGCTTCTGAGCAAAAGTTCGCAGGCAGATCCGAACGTTACGGCGGAATGGAAAAGATATTTTGCCGAATGCGGAGAAAATGCTATATTCTATGACTGCAAAACAAACGAGGGAATAGCGGATATCGCTCCCGCCGCGCGCAGGCTTTGCTCAGAAAAGCTGAAAAGCTGGCAGGACAAGGGCATGGACGGACGACATCTCCGTGCGATGATAGTGGGGATTCCGAACGTAGGCAAAAGCTCGCTTATAAACCGTCTCGCCGCAGACAAAAAGGCAAAGGTGGAGGATCGTCCCGGCGTTACGCTGAACAAACAATGGGTAACTACATCAATAGGAATAGACCTTCTTGACACGCCGGGAGTGCTCTGGCCGAAGTTCGACGAGAGAAGAGTCGGCGAAAATCTTGCAATAACGGGTGCGATAAAGGACGATATAATGGATACAGACGAGCTTGCCACCGTGCTTTGCGCAAGGCTCAGAGAAATATATCCGCAGCTTCTGATGCAGAGATACGGCATAGGCGGGGACGCCGTTTCGGAGGAGACGCAGCCTTGGGAAACGGTTGAGGCGATAGGCAGAAAGAGAGGCTTTCTTGTCCGTGGGGGCGAGGTCGATTTTTCGCGCACGGCGAAGATGCTGCTTGACGAGCTTCGCGGAGGAAAGATAGGAAGAATATCGTTTGAAAAACCGAGAGGTAAAAAATAATGCCGAGTTATGAATTTGAGAACGCCGCGAGGGAAAAAGGCTTTGTAAATATATGCGGAGTTGACGAGGCAGGGAGAGGTCCTCTCGCCGGAAACGTAGTTGCGGGAGCTGTTATAATGCCGCAGGGACTTATAATAGACGGACTTGACGATTCCAAAAAGCTTTCCGAAAAGAAGCGCGAAGCTCTTTATGAGATAATAACCGAAAAAACGATATGGTCGGTGGCGTGGGCAACTCCTGCCGAAATAGACGCATATAATATTCTCGGCGCGACTATGCTTGCAATGAAGCGGGCGATAGAAGGACTTCCGCAAAAGGCGGACTACGCACTTATCGACGGAAATCGTGCCAAGGGATTCGACATTCCGCTTGAAACCATTGTAAAGGGAGATTCAAGAAGCTTTTCGATAGCGGCGGCTTCGATAATAGCAAAGGTAACGCGTGACCGTCAGTGCCTTGAGCTTGACAGGGAATATCCGGAGTACGGTTTTGCAATACATAAGGGCTATCCCACAAAGGCGCATATGGAAGCCGTGATAAAGCTTGGACCGTGTCCGGAGCACAGAAAGAGCTTTCTCTCTTTTGTCGGCAGGGCAAAAAATGAAAAATAACAGAAAATTCGGCTCGGCAGGCGAAGATATCGCCTCAAAATATCTTGAAAAAGAAGGCTATACGGTGACGGGAAGAAACATCCATTTCGGACACATCGAGACCGACATAATCTGTGAAAATGAAAGCGAAATCCTTTTTGTTGAAGTCAAGACAAGAACAGACGCCGAATTTTCTCTCAGGTTCGGGCGTCCGGCTTCGGCAGTTACAAAAAAGAAGCTTGAAAATATGGTGCTTTGCGCACGGCAGTATCTGTACGAAACAAAATGTACAAAAAAGCCGAGAATAGACGTCATTGAAGTATATATAAAAGATGAAGACGGCGCGCTTACCCTTTCCGAAAAGGGAATTGTGCATATAAAAAACGTGACGGTTTAACATATTTTATCTTTAAGGAGAAACGTTATGAAGTATTTTGACCTTCACTGCGATACGCCGTTTGAGCTTTATGAAAGAAAAACGCCGCTTGCGTCCGGCGGGACGCACATAACGGCGGAAAAGGTGCGCGGTTTTGAAAAATACGCGCAGATAATGGACATATGGTCACAAAACGATATTTCGGGGCAGGAATGTTACGAAAAGTTTTTTAAGATCTGCGATAATTTCACAAATGAGCTTGATAAAAATCCTCAGTTCTGTTTTTGCCGCAACTCTGTCGATATGACAAAAGCGTCTTCGGAAGGCAGACAGCCTGTTTTTCTCGGAATTGAGGGCGGGAAGCTGCTCTGCGGAGATATTTCAAGGCTTGATGTGCTTTATGCGGCAGGAGCGAGATTTTTCACGCTCGTGTGGAAAGACGATTGCGATATAGGCGGTGCGCACAACACGGAAAACGGACTTACCGACTTCGGGCGCAAGGCTTTAGAGAGGCTTTCGGCGCTTGGAATGGCGGTCGATCTTTCGCATGCTTCGGACAGAATGACGGAGGAAGCGACAGAGATTTGCAAGAGCGGAAAGATTCCGGCGATAGCGAGCCATTCAAGTGCTCGCGCAGTGACATCGCACCGGCGGAATTTAACGGATGAACTTGCGAAAAAAATCGCCGGAGCGGGCGGAATTATAGGCGTTTGCCTTGCCGGAGGCTTTCTTTCCGATGCAAAACCGGCGCATCTTTCGGACGCGGTGCGTCATATTTTGCACTATCTTGACATAGGACTTGAAAAAAGTATTTGCATAGGCGCCGATCTTGACGGCGCTACTCCGCCCGAAGAGATAAGAAATGTATCCGATATGCCGCGCCTTTTTGATGCGCTTGTTTCGGCCGGAGTGAGCGAGCAGAGCGCGGAGGACATTTTCTTTTACAACGCGGAAAGGTTTATTTGCAGATATATGTAATGCGGCTTTCGCCGCATTTTACTCAGATATTTTTCTGTTTGAACGTTGCGCAGACTGTATCTGTGCAGCTTGTAGCGTAGCTGGGTCCGACGTTTATCCTGTCGGCTTTGCAGGTGCAGTCGCCGTCGTGATAAACACAGTTTGTAACGTCGCACGAAACGCCGCCGTTCTTCTTGCATGTTTTGCAAGTGGCTTTATCTGTGCCGAGAGTATCTTTTTTTTCAAATTCCATTTGGTAATATTCCGTATCCGGAAAATTCCGGAGGTCCTTTCATATCACATCTGTGCCTTTTTATCGGCAAATACAGTTTGCCCAAACGGAAAAGAAATATGCCGGCTAAAATTCAAAAACAAAAATTTCGAAAAATATTGAAAAAGGGAGGCAATCGCCTTTGCTTTACACCATAGGAGATCTTCATCTTTCGCGCACCGTCAGAAAGCCGATGGATATTTTCGGCACGAGATGGAACGGTCACGATGAGAAGATAGAAGAAAATTGGAAAAAGAAAATAAAGCCGGAGGACACAGTAGTCGTGCCCGGAGATATATCATGGGCGATGACGCTTGACGAGGCAAAGGCGGATTTCGATTTTATCGAGTCGCTTCCCGGCAAAAAGATAATGCTTAAGGGCAATCACGATTATTATTGGCAGACAAAAAAGAAGCTTGACGATTTTATAGCCGCGTGCGGTTACGGGACTATGACGTTTTTGCAGAATAACGCCGTCGAAACGGAGGACTTCATAGTTTGCGGATCGCGCGGATGGTACAATGACGACAAGGAAAATCTTGCTCGCGGGGCGGACAACAAAAAGATAGTCGCGCGCGAGGTTGTAAGGCTGAAAATGAGTATAGACGCGGCGAAAAAGCTTCGCGACGCCGCAGCGGAGCGCGGCGAAAACAAAGAGATCATAGCGTTTCTTCACTTTCCGGCGATATTCAAGGGCTATATGTGCGATGAGATAATCATGGAGCTTTATAAGGGCGGGATAGAGCGTTGTTATTACGGGCATATTCACGGAAATTACGAAGCTCCGGCAAAAATAAATTATGCGGACATAGATTTTTACCTTGTTTCAGCAGATTATTTAATGTTTGACCCTCTGTTGATACAAAAAAATGTTGACATTACAGGCGGATAATGATATAATCAATTTTGTATGTCAAGTGACAAAAGATAAAAAAATCGGAGGAAAAAATAATGAAAGTGTTAAAAGTCGGCGATGCCGAAAAAAACCGCAAAGAACTTGAGATCCAGATAGACCGCGCTGAATTTGACGCGGCTGTTGACGCAGCGTTCAAAAAGAATGCACCAAAGATGAACGTTCCCGGCTTCCGTAAGGGCAAAGCGCCCAGAGCGATCATTGAAAAAATGTACGGTAAAGGCGTTTTCTATGAAGATGCTCTGAACGAGGTCGTTCCGAAGGCTTATTCGGACGCACTTGCAGAAACAGCTCTCGAAGTTGTTTCCGCTCCCGAATACGATGTAAAATCCATTGATGACGACGGTGTTGTTATCATGGTTAAAGTATTTGTAAAGCCGGAATGTACTCTAAAAGCTTACAAGGGACTTAAAGCAGAGAAAGAAAACGTAACCGTAAGCGATGAAGCTGTTGAACATGAAATACAGTCAATGCGTGAAAGAAACGCAAGAGAGATAGACGTAACCGACCGTCCCGCACAGAACGGCGACTGCGTTGTGTTCGATTTTGACGGCTATACCGACGGCAAGGCATTTGAAGGCGGCAAGGCTGAAAAATATCACCTCAAACTCGGTTCAGGTCAGTTCATTCCCGGATTTGAAGATCAGATCTGCGGTCATAACATAGGCGACGAATTTGACGTTGAGGTTACTTTCCCGACGGATTATCATGAAACGACTCTTGCCGGAAAGCCCGCTACGTTCAAGTGCAAGCTCCATGAGATCAAGTTTGACGAGCTTCCCGTGCTTGATGACGAATTCGTAAAGGACGTTTCCGAATTCAATACTCTCGATGAATATAAGGCTGACATAAAGGCGAAACTCGAAGAGAATGCCAAGAAAGCTCAGGACGCAAAGATAGATGAACAGCTTCTTGACGCGCTCTCCGAAAATCTTGAAGCGGACATTCCCGAAGCTATGTTTGAAAACGAGCTTGACGCTTGTCTGCGCGATTATGAAAACCGTCTCCGTTATCAGGGCATAGATATGAAAACGTTTATGCAGTACACGGGCGCAACTGTTGACTCGCTCAAGGCACAGCTCCGTCCTCAGGCTGAAAAGAACGTAAAGATCCGTCTCGCTCTCGAAACGGTTGCAAAGCTCGAAAATCTTACAGCCGACGCAGAGAAGATCGAAGCCGAATACAAGAAAATTGCAGACGCATACGGTCTTGAGATCGAAAAAGTAAAAGCCGCTGTAAACGAAAAGGATATCGCTGCAGACGTAGTTGTTGCGGAAGCTCTTGACTTTGTCCGCGACAATGCAGAAGTAAAGACAAAGAGAGCCGCTGCAAAGAAAACGGCAAAAAAAGCTGAAGCCGCAACCGAAGAAGGTGCCGAAGCAGCCGAACCCGTAAAGAAAACAACAAGAAAATCAACGGCAAAGAAAGCCGAAGCAAAGACAGAAACAAAGACCGAAGGCGACGCGGAGTAAGATACTCTCCGCCGAACCCGGCACAGAAAGGAGATATTTTATGGCACTCGTACCTTATGTAATAGAACAGACGAGCAAGGGCGAACGTTCTTACGATATTTATTCGCGCCTGCTCAATGACAGAATAGTTTTCCTCAGCGACGAGGTGAATGATGTTACGGCATCGCTTGTGGTGGCGCAGCTTCTTCATCTTGAATCTCAGGATCCCGATAAGGACATAGCGCTTTATATAAACAGTCCCGGCGGCTCCGTTACCGCAGGCATGGCTATATTCGACACGATGAACTACATCAAGTGCGATGTATCCACTATATGCGTCGGTATGGCGGCAAGCATGGGCGCGTTTCTTCTTGCTGCAGGTGCAAAGGGCAAGAGATTTGCTCTAACCAACAGCGAGATAATGATTCACCAGCCTCTCGGAGGAATTCAGGGACAGGCGAGCGATATGAAGATCCATACAGACCATATTATAAAGACAAGACGCCGCATAAACGAGATATTGGCGAGAGAGACAGGCAAGTCGATAGAGCAGATCGAAGCCGATACCGAACGTGACAATTTCCTCAGTGCAGACGAAGCAGCGGCTTACGGACTTATCGATAAGGTAATAGACAAACGCATCTGACGAAAGGAAAGTAGCCCAATGGCTGACAGAACAAATACTGCATCGCGCCGTTGCTCTTTCTGCGGAAGAAGCGAGGATCAGGTCGGACTTCTTATCCCCTCTCCGCTCGGAACGTATATCTGCGACGATTGCGTTTTCGCCTGCGAACAGTTGATCGACGATTATCATTCGTCGGTGAGCGAGGACGGGCTTACAGAGCTTGCGGAGCTTCCCAAGCCCAAAGAGATAAAAGCTGTACTTGACGAATATGTGATCGGTCAGGATGAGGCGAAGATCGCGCTTTCGGTGGCGGTGTATAACCATTACAAAAGAATATCAAAAAAAGAAAAAGACGACGACGGAGTGGAGATCCAGAAGAGCAACGTGCTTCTTCTCGGTCCTACCGGCGTGGGAAAAACATTCCTTGCACAGACTCTTGCAAAAACGCTCAAAGTGCCTTTTGCGATAGCCGACGCAACGACTCTTACCGAAGCGGGATATGTCGGCGAGGATGTTGAAAACATTCTTTTAAGGCTTATTCAGGCGGCGGATTACGACGTTGAGCTTGCCGAAAAGGGAATAATCTATATTGACGAGATAGACAAAATATCGCGTAAGAGCGAAAACCGTTCGATCACGCGCGATGTTTCCGGCGAAGGCGTTCAGCAGGCGCTTCTGAAAATACTTGAAGGCACAACGGCAAACGTTCCTCCGCAGGGCGGAAGAAAGCACCCGGGACAGGATTTTATACAGATCCACACGGAAAACATACTTTTTATCTGCGGCGGCGCTTTTGACGGTCTTGAAAAGATAATTGAAAAGCGCAAGGGTGCGTCGGGCGTCGGTTTCGGCAGCGAGATAAAGAGCAAAGCCGAAAAAACTCCGGGCGGAACGCTTCGCGACGTAACGTCTCACGATATTGTGAAGTACGGACTTATTCCGGAGCTTGTCGGCAGATTGCCCGTTATAGTGAGTCTTTCCGAGCTTGATGAGGAAGCGCTTTCCAGAATCCTTCGCGAACCGAAAAACGCTATTCTCAAGCAGTATAAAAAGCTTATAGGTATGGACGGCGTGGATATTACTTTCACGGACGACGCCATATCGAAGATAGCGCGCCGTGCCATCGAACGCGGAACAGGCGCGAGGGGACTCCGTTCCATAATGGAGGAGATAATGCTTCCCATTATGTATGAGATCCCTTCTATGGAAAATCTGAAATCCGTTACGATAACGGCGGAAACGCTCGACGGTAAAAAGCCGGAACTTGTTTTTGCAGAAAAATAATTGCAAAAAGTATATAAAACCATCACAGCTTTTGCGATGGTTTTATTTTTTTCGATATTGACGCCCGAAAAGCGCTTTAAAAATATAAAAATTTTCCTTTTCGCTGTATAACGGAGATTTTTTTGTGTCGATAATATGAGCGACACGAATTATCGCCATACAGGCGGAAAGGAAATAACATATGAACAAAAACCAAAGAAAAAGACAACTGAATCGCGGACTTGCAATTGCGCTTGCAATTTTGCTTGCCGCAACGATTGCAATCACGATCATCGCATTTACTTCTTCAAAGAAAACAAAACCGAATCCCGGTGAAAGCTCCACATCCGGACAGACGACCGTTCAGACAACGACAAACTCGACAACTTCCCAGACAACCACTACCGGAAAAACGGATGACAATCCCGTTTCGGTAAAGCCCGATAAAATGCTTTGCCCCGTCGTCGGCGGAACGATGCTCAAAGAGTATTCAAGCGATGTTCCCGTGTGGTCGCTGACGATGGAGGATTACCGTATCCACAGCGGAATCGATGTTGAAGCCGAAAGCGGTACGGAGGTAATTGCCGCAGCAGACGGAGTTATCTCTCTTATCGATGCCGATCCGATGATGGGACAGACGATTGAGATAACTCATTCGGACAGCTGCAAGACGGTTTATAAGAATCTTTCAACAAAGCTTCCCGAAGGGCTTACGTCCGGTGCTATGGTCAAGGCGGGACAGACGATAGGCTATGTGGGCGATACTTCGCTTATAGAAATATCGGAAAATCCGCATCTTCATTTTGAAGTTTATGTTGACGGTGCGAGCGCGGATCCGCTTTCATTTTTCAGTGTTGCGGAAAAGGACCCCTCCACTGATTTTGAAGATAAATAAGTTTTCCCCAAATGCAAA